>QFCG01000998.1_pt1 | contig 12866 bp, 5 predicted proteins | sample 5346041 | NCBI WGS metagenome assembly QFCG01 (sample SAMN09062254, study PRJNA434731) | Human gut metagenome, whole genome shotgun sequencing project. | isolation source: stool timepoint B gemcode assembly | host: Homo sapiens | collected 2015 | reverse complement strand
CAAGGACCGGAAGGGAAAACACATAAGTATCTGAAGCAAAGCTGTATTCCCGAATTTTATGTCGGAGCTGATTATAAGAATGGCGGTTTGCTGGCCGGCGTAGGCATTGAGTTGTTATCATTGAAACCACGTACGGAGTCTATAGTAAATACAGATAAATACAAGGTAGACGAACGCATCACAACTCTTTCATACGAAGCTCATGTAAAATACACCAACAAAGACTGGTTCATCGCTGCGAAGAGTGTATTAGGATCCAATCTGACACAAGCTTCCGGTTTGGGTGGATTCGGGATCAAGTCTGTCAACGAACAAACGGGAGAACAAGAATATACTCCGATACGTTTCTCCAGCTCTTGGTTCAACGTTGTCTACGGACAGAAATGGAAGCCGGGAATCTTCGTAGGCTATGCCAAGAATCTGGGAACAAGTGATGCACTATATGCTCCCAAAGGAAATGATGCAAAACTTTATGGAACAGGAACAGACCTTAACCAATTAGTTACGGCAGGAGCAGAACTGACCTACAATGTCCCCCACTGGAAATTCGGGTTGGAATATACATTAAGCTCTGCATGGTATGGTTCGCTCAATACGTCCAATGGGAAAATTCAAGATACCCATGCCGTATGTAACAACCGTATTGTTGCCGTTGCCATGTTTATGTTCTAACCTCTCTATACAATTATTTTAATTATATATCTGTCACCTGTCACCGATTGCTGCTTAACGGTTTGATTATTAACAATTAACACCGTGACAGCAATAGGTGACAGCAGTGTGACAACAATAATGCTGTCACCAGAAACAGATAAGCTACATTTCACAACGCGGAGGTATTCACTCTGGAAGCTCCAGGCAATCCTATTTATTTCATGAATGCATTACCTTTGTTTCTCGTGGGGAAACTTTTAGTTTCAAGGCTTGAAACCAAAGGTTTCGTACCGGGAAACTAAAGTTTCAGCATTGGGAAACTGTAGTTTCAGCACCGAGAAACAATAGTTTCAACGGCATGGAAACTATGGTTTCTCCAAGAGAAACTAGTGTTCCCTTATGTACAAAAAGCAAATGATCTCCTATTGTCTGACTTTTATCTCCTTAACTCCACTTCAAAGCTAGCACCATCTTTGCAACTGAACTGCAAAACTGTTTGCTTCTTATCAGAAGAAATCACCTTGCAAAAGGGAGTTTCTTCTACATTCCATTGCCCTTTTATCGTTACAGTCACAGGTATTTCACTACTGGCATTTTCAATCCATGGTCGTGAATAGATACTACGTTCGATGCGTTTCCCATCTTTATCAAACGCTTCATCGCTTGGACCGCGATACAAAGCTAAATCCGGTTGTGCCACCGTCAACTTAATCTTATCAGCAGATTCTTTATGAGTCATAACCAAACAGGAAGTATCCACACGTTGTAATAAGCCACCCGGCAATGTCGTTTCAGAAGTTTCAAACAACACATAAGAAATGATCTGTTCGGAAACGGACTCAACAATATGTGCATTCCTGTCTTGCCGTAATACCTTATAAGTAGGCTTCTTTGCAAATTTCTTCATCAGAGCTTCATTCGTCTGAGGCAAAACAGCGTATTCATAACTTCCGTTTTTCGGTGCCTTTCCATGATCTACAACCAAAGAAACCCAATCACCCTTTGTTTCCTTTCCTGTATTTTGCATTCGCGAGTATTGAGGAAAGTTCTTCTCAAACCGGATGGGAGTTGGAACATAATAACCCGTTCCCAAATGATCTACGTATACTTTCTTATCTCCTTGATAATTTTTCCAATAATCATGCCCTGCTTTATCAGTAACTGCCAATTGGAAGATAGTCGTTTCTGTCGGGAACTCCGTATTTGTATTTTCAATATCCGAACCAAGACAAACAATCATTCCATCGATGAAATGGTAAGATTTACGTGCCCGATGTGATCCGTTGTACTTATCATGCTCATGTAACTTCATTCCGAAATTACCATTCATCTTCTGTTGAGACAAACCACCGGCAAAAGCCTCGTCGGAGTAAAGCATCTCTTCCATTCCAGAGTAACTATCCACATTGAGCACCTTAGCCTGCAATTGCTCCAATGGCAAATGAATAGATGTCACTCCCGGAATACGGTTCCAGTCAAAACCTTCCTGCTGCCAGCCGCTAGTGGCGGGAGTTACTGTCTGTCCCGGTGCAGCAGTCAATATTTGCAAACTGCCGTGTGCCAGGTAACGACCGTATAGATTTGCTCCCAGATAATGCTCTGCCGCCCATAGATAACGGGAATGTCCGCGTGCCACAGCCGACCAGTTACTACGACGTTGGACAGAGACGCAACCATATCCCATCGCTATATTTCCCTGCGGGTCCGGTTCCGGACGGAAACCTTTCTCCACAAGACGTTTTGCCACCTTACGTTCTTCAGCATTTGAAACCTTAGGCATATATTCGGGAGAGTCATTTTCAATACTTGGGTCTGAAATCAGACGGAGGTAAGAAGAAGCCATTTCACTATCATATTCCTCCTTTCCATCGGGAGAACCGGCTAAAGCCATCATAGCAAAATGCATAGGAACCAGTTTACCTTTTCCATCTGGATGACGACCGGACATGGAAAGAGGGAAGTTCAGCTTATTGCAATAGAAACGCATGGTCAACAGTACATTTTTCACTGTTTCATGAGCTAACTCGGAAACAGCAAATTCCGTCCGGCTGAAAAGATAGATCATATTGGTTGCTCCATCGAGTCCGCCCACAGCATAAGCCGGATAGTTATTTCGATGATGGAAAGCACCTCCGTCTACTTTAAACGAACCGGACAATCCCAATGCAGGACGGCAACCAAAATCAATCCAACGGGAGAAAGACCGGAGATATTGTAGTTTTTCCGGTGTATCTTCCATCATTAAAATGCTGGCAATGCGTCCTGTGGTCTGTGTATTGAAAGAGTCCATATCAATTCCATTGACTTCCGGTTTAGGGTATACTTCGTTAGTAATCGCATACCAGCGTAATGTCCGTTCGGCTTCCTGAAGTTTCCCGGTTTCCCTAAGCACATCTTTCATCAGAAAATATGCCAGGTACAGACCGCGAACACTATAGCCATAATGATGGATATTTCCCCAACAACTACCATAAGCTACCCCCTGATCGGTTATGTGATCGTACATTGCTAAGAACTTCTTCTTCATTTCTTCCCGAATCACCGGATTTACCACATTATTATATGCAACGGCAATTCTTTTCATCAGGTCGAAATAAGCACGCATTTCCACTCCCATTTTAGTCAGCATATCTTTATCCCAGTTCGGTATGATCCGTTCATAAGCTTCTGAAGCACGTACCATGTAAATAGGTACTCCCGATACTTGACCATTCTTGTAAGTTATCTGATAGAAATCATATTTCTTGCGGATGGTTTCTACTTCTTTATCTGTCGTTTTCCCTTTCGTGTAGATCATATCACGAAAACGCTTTTCCAACAGTTGCATTTCTGCTCTTTGCTTATCGTCTACAGGAGTCAATTCAATATCCGGTTTCAAAAGCGAGTGTTGATAGACAACCAGCCAATGGTTGGTGGTTCCGGCATTGACAAAAGGGACTTGCAGATCGGCCGTCTGTTGACGTGCATCAACCTTAGTAGCCGTAATCAAATGATCGATGAAAAGGCTTCCTTTTGAATTTGGAGCAATAATCCGGAGTTCATTCATACCTTCTTCCGGTGTGCCTTGCATATCACGTTCATAGCAAACCCATGCGGCACGCCAACCACTGAAATTAATACCAAAAGGGAAAGATGTGCATCGTTTGCCGTCTTTCAGAAACTGAAACTCAATGGTCGCATCTTGGGGAACTTCATTATAAACCCACACAATAAAAGCCGAAAGATATAAATCCTTGCCGGTCGGATCTTTCTTCTCAAACTTCAGGTCTTTCTTGAGTTCCAATATACCACCCGGTTCAAATGTCCATTCCAACGAATGTTTTCCATCTTTATAATGCAGATCAGATACCGACAGGCGGGAATGGGTAGCGGTGATGCAATCCGGTATTTGCGGTTCTTCAAAAGAAAACATCCGTTCATCTGTTACAACTTGAGCATGAAGGAATGCTGAGCACAAAAGAGAAAACAGAGTTGTCACTCCAAATTTAGTAAAAGGTTGTTTCATCATGGAAATATAGTCTTATTAGGTTTTCAGTATATAAGTCAAAGTATAGTCGCTTTAAAATCTGTAAAGAGTATGTGATTCTGCAAAAGACGTAAACCGAAGTGTCCGTCACCTTCACCACCCGCAAGGGTATAGCGGAACAACTCTTCATCATTCACAGAATAAGTTGTGATTCCCTTTTCCACTCGAATCCGAATCTCATACCACTGATTGGGGACGAGTAAATGAGAGGCATCGGTATATTCTTTCAATAAAGGTTTCACCTTGTCATCTGCCACTCCATAATATTCTCCTTTGTATCGACGGAAACGGGTCGTTGAATTATCATTTCCTCCGTATCCAACGTAGAAAAGGTTTAATGTGTTATAGTTTTTAAAGATGCCGTCACGCCACTGACTACGGGCAAAAAGATCATCAGGGTATTTAGGATCATTGGCAGCCCAGAAGCAGTTCAGATCACTCAAGCGGTCATACTTTCCACCTTGCATCACCATACAAATACGATAACATATTTCATAATCGCCCGTCAATCGTTGCCGATACCACATAGTCAGTCCGTCCGGAACTATCAATTCTAATGTATCTGCACGTTCTATTATCTGCAAAGCATGGGATGCATCTTCTATTTTCCATTGCTGCACAAAGGAAGCTTTGTGTTGTGCCAAAAGCACCACACTATTTAAGAGAAAAAAAGTAATCAAACTGTAGCCTATAAAAAATCGCTTCGTCATTACGGTATTAGTTTAAAGATTATTCTTCCGAATACAAAGAAACCCCTCTTTTCGAAAAAAGAGGGGTTCAAATTGTACAAAATATCTCAAATAACGTATTGACTGATAATTTGCATTACCAATATCTTATAGTTTTTTCATCAACAAAGTTCTCATACCATTTCTGGTTTGAAGCACCCTTACTATCTACCCATTTAGTAAAATCAGGATATGCTTCTCTAAATGGTACACGTTCATAAGCATGACGTGTGCCAACCGGAAGTTTAACTCCCCAAGTGGAACCTTTGGTATTTGAATAATAAACATTTGCATCCAGTGTAGTGTCACCCGCAACCAATGCTTCATATTCTGCTTTGTAAGCAGAAGTCGGTGCATAACCCCTCATGTGTATTTCTTTACCACCGTTCACCTTAATAAAGAAATTCTGTCTATTAGTATCTAAAATCAACTCTCTAAATGCTGCAAGCTGAGCATCTCTTTCAGCTCCAGTTAATCCTTCTTTACCAATCAGTCTAACTTCAGCACGCAACATAGGTAGTCCTTCTCTTACTTTTCCTTGTGTTACCTGAAACATATCCTGATTATTATCCATCAAAGAAGTTAAACCATCCAGTGTAATAACAGTTCCTTCCGCTTGTGCTTTATCCACTGTCAATATTGCGAAACGCGGTTCTTTGCGAGTATCATTACTCCAATTCCAATTTTTATTTTCAACTTTCACTATATTTTTTGTAGAAAGTTCCTCTTTAGCTAAGTCTGTCATTGTTCCCTGACCACCTTTTAGTACAAGGCTTGCAGTAATCCGATCAACATACTCGCTTTTCAAACCATCCAGTACAACACCTAACACAGTCGGGTATATACCACCTACAGCACGAACATCCAAAGTCAACAACAATTCTTCTTTACCTCCTACAGTCTCCATCATCTGTTGACTATGACATTCAGTCACCTTCAAGTCATACTCGAATACAACATCGTTGAAATCTTCATCATACCATGAATCCAGTTGAATAGGCCAACCATCTTCGAACATCACCACACCTGTGTTATGATAGAAAAGATAGCCTTGGTCCGTTTCATTTGTCGGCTGCACTGCATCTTCAGGAAGCGCAAGAGTTACCGATGCCAGACGGTTTGTTTCAAAATTGAAACCAGTACTCTGATCTACACCACGACTAACAGGAGACAAAGCAAATTCTTTTGTAGCTTCTGTTCCCGAAACTGTATTGTATTTCATATACACTTTCTCGCAAGCAGCAGGAACATTCAACGTAAGAGTACGGGAATCTTTCACTAATACATCTCCCACAAGCAGACTCGCTTCAGAACCACTTTTATCGGAATATACATTCACAAGTGCAGAAGCATTTACCGGGTCAACAGTTCCCGAACCATCGTTACCTTTTTCCAACTCATTATCAGAGCAGGAAGTAGTAACCAACATTGTCCCCATAAGGACATACATCAAACTTTTAATTTTCATCTTAATTTAATTTTTAAATTTATTGTTTGTTTTTGTTTCGCATGAGAACCTGGCTTATCACACTTATTTTCAGGCTCCATTTGTTAACTTATCAAAAATATATTTAACTCCTAATAGCTTTTTGCTTGCCTTTATTTGTAATTTCAATCCTTTCCATCGAGAATAATCACAAGAGCTAAAATAGGGCTCAAAAGGCCTGTTCATGAACACTGGATAATATATACAAGTTATTTCGTATATTTGCATTAGACAGAACATTCAATACAACAAATATAGAGCTTTTATTCCGAATATACAAGTTCTATATATAAATATATCAAGGGAAATGGATCAAGTACTGTATGGTATAGATTACATAGAATATTATTTCTATTGGATATATTACAAGTTTATTGGCTATCCTTTAATCATAAGAATATGCTCAATTGCTGTAATGTTTTGTATTATTGCGTACTTATTTCTCCTATTCCATATTATATATGGTATATTTAAAAGGCGAAAAGAGAAACGGAAATACAATAAAGCATTTGATAAGTATTATGAAGAAATGAAATCTATCTCACTAGATTCCAACACATTGAGTGAAGAAGAGATAGCTGACAGATTAGAATATGATACGAAAAAGCGCCCGAAACCTAACGAGTTACGCATTATCACTCAACTATTAACAGAAATCAAGAGTGTGCATGAAGATGAGATCAATGAACTAAACTATCAAACGATTCAAACCGTATTCCAAATCACACGTTTCCTTGAACGCGAACTTCAATTCGGTTCCAAAAGATCAAAGATACAAGCTCTGAAACTTATTCAGTCCATCAATGGGTATGCCTCTGAAGCGGTATTGGTGCGTTTCCTCTATCATCGTGAACTAGAATTAAGAAACTCGGCACGCTATACTTATATGTGGTTAAGCCAGGGTGACCCGTTCCGCTTCTTCGACGAAGACATCGGCATGAAGTTAAGGCAATGGGACATGATGGAGTTGCATGCTATTCTGGAACACCGTAAGAAGGTGGGATATAATACACCCAGCTTTATTAAATGGGTGAATACTTCGGCCGAAGAGAATGTTAAGATATTCTTTATCAACGAAATCCGGTTATATAATGAAACCGATAGTGCCCCAATTCTCGCGAAGCAACTCAATGCCCGTTCTGTGGAAATACGGGGTGAAGCGATCAGAACTTTAGGAAAACTAAAATATAAAGAGATTGAGCCCAAACTGATTGAAATGTATCATGTGCAACCGGAAGAAGTCAAACGACAAATCATTTCGGCTGTTGCAGACCTGAAAACAGATAAGGCATTAGGATTTCTTTACAATGCTTATGATGAAGCAGACAACTGGGGAACAAAACGTATCATCCTGAAGTCCCTCTATGAATACAGTGCAATGGGAAGAAAAACATTCGATCAATTGGAGAGAAAAGCAGATTCCCACACAGCTATATTGTTTGCCCACACCAAGCATCCGTTAATCAACCAGTTAAACTAGAGAACATGAGAGATATAATATTTACATTCTTCAATTATTTCGTATTCTTTTATACGAGCATGCTGGCGATATTCTTCGTCACATTCGCCTTCCTCTCTTTCATTTCTCTAAAACGGAGAAAGGATTACTATGTGGAAAGCTATATGCGGAAAACAATCAAGGAATCCCCCTATACACCGGGCATTTCGGTAATTGCTCCTGCCTTCAATGAAGAAAAGACAATCATTGATAATGTGAACTCCATGCTTGCATTGGAATATCCGCTTTTCGAGGTGGTTATTGTAAATGATGGAAGTACGGACAGTACATTGAAAAAGATGACCGAATATTATGAACTGGTAGAAGTGCCCTATGCTTATATCGAGCGAATCAAAACCAGACCGTTCCGAAGACTCCTCAAATCCTCCAACCCGAAATACAGCCGACTCATCGTTGTAGACAAAGAAAATGGAGGAACCAAAGCGGATGCATCCAATGCGGGTATCAACGTTGCTTCTTATCCTTATTTTATCTGCACGGATGTGGATTGCATTTTGGAAAAGTATGCTCTTTATCGTTGTATCTCGCCCATTATATCTTCAGAAAAACAAGTAATTGCAGTCAGCGGAACGATGTTGATGGCGAACGGATGCGTTGTGAAAGACGGACAAATCGTGGACGTGAGAACTCCCCGTACTCCGATTCCGCTTTTCCAGAATCTGGAATATATGCGTTCCTATCTGATTGGCAAGATGGGGTGGTCCGCTATCAATGGCATGCCGAATGTTTCCGGTGGATTCGGTCTTTTCGACCGTTCGGTAGCGATTGCTGCCGGAGGATATGATGCTCCCTCTTTTGCCGAAGACATGGACCTCATTACCCGCATGGTAGGATATATGTGCGATTTCTCCCGTCCTTATAAAATCGTACAGATTCCTGATACTTGCTGTTGGACGGAAGGGCCTCCCAACCTGGCAATGCTTTACCGGCAACGTACCCGTTGGGCACGGGGATTGTTCCAGACACTTAATATCCATCGTAAGATGATTTTCAAAAAGACGTATAAACAGATGGGACTGTTAACTCTGCCTTATATGTTCGTTTTTGAGTTTCTAGCGCCGATCATCGAGCTCGTCGGTTTGATAGTATTTATCTATCTGGCCTTTACAGGAGCAGTCAACTGGAACACGGCATGGATGATTTACCTGACAATCTATACGTTCTGCCAGTTCCTTTCCATCGTTGTTATTACCTACGACTACTATGTCGGGATGCTATATAAAAGAGGATATGAATACCTGTGGATTATCATTGCGTCCATATTGGAGCCCATCTTCTATCATCCCATCATCACTTTCTGTTCATTGAGAGGATACCTCAGTTATCTGACCAATAGAGACTTCAAGTGGAAGAACATGGAACGTAAGGGATTCAAGCAGAAAGAAGAAAGTGCGGACAATACTGATACAACGCCAATGAAGCCCGAACCTGCTACGATTTAAACAAGAAAGAAAGATTAAAGACAAGATAGAATGAACAGAGAATTTCTCCATAAGATCACCATATTAGGTTGTCTGTTTTTACTGATAACCTCTTCCTCCGGGACCGACAACGGATTCCAGACACCGGAGCAATATGCCCAGATTGTACAGGAGCATTTTGCGAACGAGGAATGGGAAGCAGGGAAAGAGCTGTTGGAGGAGGGCCTTCAGAAATACCCGAATGTTTCTGACCTTGAATGGCTCATGGGAAAATACTGGTTCCACGAAAAGAACTATGACCAGTCGCGTTATCATCTTGTCAAAGCGATAGATGACAATTACAACAACGTCAATGCCAAACATCTGCTGGTAGACGTAGAAGATATCACCGAGAATTATTCCAGTGCCATTTGTTACGTTAATGAGTTGCTGGAAGTAAATCCGTATTGGAGAGGCTTATGGCGAAGGAAGATTGAACTATACCGCAAGCAGAACAACGATGTGGAAGCGGATCGCCTGTTGAAACGAATCAATCAGATTTACCCGAACGATACCATTCTAAGGAAGGATTATATCTACAGCATGGAGGTAGGCTACCAGCAAATGAAAAAAGGCGGTAACCGAAAAGAGGCTATCGAAAAGCTGACGGAGCTCATCAAAGTATCTCCTCAAAACGAAGAATATTATCTGGACATCATTAACCTGCATTTACAGGAAGGAAACCGGGAAGCTGCTCTAGGCTGGTCATCCAACGGTTTGGCTGCCATACCGGGAAGCGGTGCGCTTATCGTCAAAAGGGCGAGTATCCTTAGTGAATTGGCACGTTATCCGGAAGCTCTGGTGTTTATACGCGAGCAAATGCGAAGAAACAACAGCCCTGCCATACGGCGTATGTATAACGACCTGTTAATGGAGGCTGCCCGAGCAGAGAAGCAGCGGGATCCTTATGTATTATATGGCATGGCCTACGAAGGAGGTAATAAGAACAAGGAAGCATTAGACTACCTGCTGAACACTTCCGTCACCCGGGGATATACCGATGACGCACTCTTCTATATCAGAGAAGCTAAAAAACAATATGGCAACAATGATAAAGGAATTCTTTATAAAGAATATATGCTTTATCGCCAGATGAATGAGGATGATCTTGCCTATTCAACGCTGAAAAAGATGTATGAGATGTATCCTGATGATTATGATATTACGCTTGCCATGAGCGCACAACACATGAAGAAAGCTGAAAAACTGATGGAACTTGGTCTGTACGCAGAAGCATTGCCGCACGTATTGTTCGTTTCTCAAAAACATGTAGACGACAATGAAGTGAACGGTGCCGCATGGGAAAAAGCCTTGAGTTGCTATATCAATATGAAACGTTACAATGAAGCACTTGCCACATTGGACACCATCACTCTTCACTTCCCTGATTACGAAAACGGCACGTTGAAAAGGGCATTTATTCTCGATAAAATGGATAAAACCGAAGAGGCTTTGCAACTATACTTGTCTGCCATCGAGCAGAGCGACGAGGATATGCGTATCTTCTACGTCATCGGATACGAGGAACTGGCAGTGCCCTACATCAAAAAGTGCATGGAAGCCGGAGCTACGAAGAAAGCATACGAAGAAGCCATCAAACTGGTTAGCCTGAATCCATCGAGCGATCTCGGATTACGGTATGCCATCAACTCGTCCGGTTTACTCGGAAAATACGATGAATTCGAGAAATATACGGCTCAAGGGATCAATTATTATCCTGAAGAACCGTTCTATCAGGCAAAGAGGGCTACTGTCCTTGAGCGTGACAAGAGATACGAAGCTTCTTTGGAATTCCTGAAACCGATACTCAATAAATACCCGAGTAACAAAGAGATTATAGGCGCATTCTCACAAAGCAGTGAATATCGTGCCCTGCAACTGACAAAGGCGAAAGAACCGGAAAAGGCTCTCGCTGTTCTTGATACAGCTTTGCTTTACGACAGTCAGAACAAATCATTGAAGTACACCAAGGGAGTGGTATATGAAGCCAACCGTCAAGCGGATTCAGCCTATTATTACCAAAAGTACTACGAGCCATCCATCATGGAATATCGCTCTTTCCAACGACACTTATCGGGCCTTAGAAGCATGATGCTCAAGAATGAGATTGCTTTGACCTACCTGCGTGCACGCTACGGAGAAGAAGACATCATTACCTCCGTTGCCACCGCTGAATACACCCGAAAAGGCCAGAAGAACAGCTATACAGGACGTCTCAACTATGCAGGACGAAGCGGCTCGGCAAGCGACAGCATGGAGGCTGAAGAACAGACACCGGGAGGAGTCGGCATTCAGGTACAAGGTGAGTGGACGCATCACTTCTCACCGAAGTGGAGCCTCACGGCCAATGCAGCCTTTGCGACCAAATACTTCCCGGACATAACGGCTGATGTCGCTTTACGGCATTATCTCAAGAATGATTGGGAAATAGGCGCACATGTGGGTTATAGACGGGTAGCCGCCTACACAAAGCGTTATGAATGGAACGATGAATTCTTTGCAGGCGGCACCGGAGACAATGGCTATCTGTTTACGGGTTGGAATGAGTCAAAGACTAACCTACTCACTGTAGGCGGAGAATTAGCCAAGACCATTGAAGTGGTTCGTCTCAACACGAAGATCGATATGCACTTCTTCAACTCTAACTTCTATTACAATGCGCAGATTGGCGCCAAATACTTCCCGGCGAGCGATACAAAGACAAATATCAACGCCATGGCAAGCATCGGATCGGCACCGGAAACGGCCGTACTGGACTATGCGCTGCCCGGCTCTTTCTCTCACACCAATACCATGGTGGGATTGGGAGGTCAGTATATGGTCAGTCCCAACATTACCATAGGCTTGATGGGCACTTGGAACACCTATTATAACCAAACCAATACGGTGCGAGGGACAAGTCCGTCCAACCAGATAGAATCCATATCGACACGCTATAAAAACTTATATAACATCTATGCACAAGTTTATATTTCATTCTGATACGCTTGGCCCTGTATTGGCAGGAATGATATGTATTTGCTGCCTTTTATCCGGCTGCCGTATGCAGGCACGCACGGAGATGTTCCCATCTAAAGAAGGGTATCTCGTCACCATTGGTGAGGATCCGACCGACAGAGACACCCGGTGGGCGAAATACCTGTACGAACATCTCAAGAAGCGTGCAAACGACGATGAAATAGTAGCTTTTGGCGTTTCCGAAATGGACATGTGGCGCATCATCATACAGATAGACCCAACATTGCAGAGAGGATTCAAAGTAGCCTGCAAAGGCTCTGATATCAGACTGACCGCAAGTGACGACAAACAAATGTTATGGCTGCAATACCAACTGATAAAGAAGATCAGCAAAGAAGACCCGCGTATAGACGGTTCGGATCTTCCTCCCGCCCTTATCAATCTCAACGATACTTGCGGAGCTTTTGCATTTGAGTATCAAAGTATTTATTCTCCATACGGCCTGAACGCCGATCATACAGGCGTTATCGGCCTG
>QFCG01000352.1_pt1 | contig 13406 bp, 9 predicted proteins | sample 5346041 | NCBI WGS metagenome assembly QFCG01 (sample SAMN09062254, study PRJNA434731) | Human gut metagenome, whole genome shotgun sequencing project. | isolation source: stool timepoint B gemcode assembly | host: Homo sapiens | collected 2015 | reverse complement strand
GCTCTTCCGATCTATCCGCCCCCCGTGATAAAAGGAGCCGTGTCAGCCGGCAAACTGTAATTGACTAATCCACGCAAAACCAAATTGCCATCGCGCATAGTATAGCAGGAATCGAAGTCCGACATATAATTATTCCAGTCTGACTTTCCACGCGGTATCTTACTCCACAAAGCCTCATCGAAATGATCCTCCTGGTCGAAGTTTTCCTCCCAAACCAATTTCCACCCTTCCTGTTGCGACCGGCAACCTGCCATAATCGACAGAGCCACTGACAGTCCTAATGTGAATAATCCTTGCTTCATTATTATCAACCTATTTTTATTTTTTTGCAAAAATAGTTCTTTTCAACGCAAAGGTACAGAGAATCCTGTTCATTTTAAACATCCAACTCCATACCTCTGCATTTTATAACTACTCTTTTTCACCAAACTCCGACTGCTGCCGTTCCACCTCTTTAAGTTTCAAGGTGTTCAACTCCTTGCGCAGACGTTCCACTTCCCGTTCTGCATCCGTTTTGGAAGTGGTGTTCTGTCCGGCCGAAGCACTACCAAGCGGGATGCAGGCAGCATCCGCAGCATCATAGACCAACGGGAAAACAGACGGCTTCGATTCGAACTCAAGTTCACCACTTATCGGCATTTGCGAACCTTCGAACAGGACACTCGCCGTAATCCGTATCTTACCCGGTTTCAAGGTAGACTGAACCAAGACAGGCGCAGTTCCCCATTTTACGGGAACCGGATTTGCCAGTACTCCTGGACCACCTAACAAACGTCCTTCTCCTTCAATAGAAAAACGGATATTATAGTTATTCAGCCGTTTGATATTCCCATTCTTATCAGCAACAGCTGCCACTACCGTAACGAAATCGGAACCATCGGCTTTCAGGTCCGTGCCTTCATTATCCATCCACAACAGGATTTTTTCGGGGCGACGGGCAGGTACGACTTTATGTGTAGCTACGACCTTGCCGTCAATCAAACCCTCAGCAAGCAGATAGACATCATCTTGTTTTTGAGTTCTTGAAAAAGCCTTGTCCATCATAAAATCATAGACATCCGGGAAAGTGATAACCGGCGAAGGCATTCCGGGACGGTTCTTGTCTTTCTTATAAGTATAAGTCTTTCCACCCTTGTTGAACGTGAGACGAACCTCGTCACAATTGGAATAGACCGTTACATCCTTGCCGGAGAAAGGCGTCATCTCATGGGCGATATACACCATCGGCCCGCTTCCGGCATTCCGGTCATTCTTGACTGCCGGACGTTGCGCCATAAACATATAATATGAATATTTCGGCTGGCGGAAGACATCCATCAAACCACCATAGAAAGGATCAGGATGGTAACCGCGCTGATGGTCGAACGAATGCCAGAGACAACCGCCGACATGCTGCGGAGACTGCTTATAAAGAACATCGTAGCTGGTCACCGGATAATAAGGGCAGGCATAATGCTGTGCCTGTACGCGCATCGGCTGTTCTCCCAGTTACGGGCTACACGACTCGGCGAATTGTGTGAGCTCCAATCATCCACATTGTCGCCCCATTCGCGGGTAAAGTAGGTCTTCGTCGGATCGATCTCTTTCGAAGCATCCTGCATATTGGCGGGATGGGCAAAATAGACCGGGAAATTCTCATGCCCGCGTGCTTCGCTGTCACTTCCGCTATAACAATAAGGATACGGATATTCGGCATCCACGATATCACGGGTGTTCTTGGCGAAATCAGCCGGATACCAAGTCTCGTTCAGGATCGGTTCCCACAGCCAGACCGAAGGATGGTTACGGTCGCGGCGCACGACATTGCGGATATCGCTATACACACGCTGTGCAAATTCGGGCGCGTCATTCCAGAACTGCCAGCCGGGCGTATTGACGATCACGAACAAGCCCAACTCATCGCAGGCGTCCATAAAAGCCGGATCTTGCGGACAGTGAGCATTACGGATGATCTCCATCCCGACATCTTTCAGTTTCTTGGCATCCCGCCAATGAATACTATTTGCGACAGCGTTTCCGACAACCGCAAAATCCTGGTGGCGGTTAGCTCCGATCAACGGTTTGCCGTACGGTCTGCCATTCAGGTAGAAGCCGTCTTTCCCTTTAAACTCAATGCTGCGGATTCCGATACGGCGGCGGTAACCGTCGATCACATTTCCTTCCTTATCAAGTACCCGCACCAGCAGGTTATACAAGGTCGGTGTCGAAGGGGTCCAAAGCATCGGCTGCTTCACCGGCATCCGGTCGGAAACAGTAGTTGCCCTACCCGCCTTCACCTGTATCTTGTCACTCAGCCGGGCGACTTCGGTGCCATCCGGCTGCAACAGCATATATTCCACCCGGCCGGAAAAAGGATTCTTCGTAGCATTGCGCACATGTATCTTTAACTGAACTTCCGCCAAGGCATCCGAAACCTTTCCGAAAGCGACGAACAAGCCGCCTCCTGCTACCTCGTTTTCATAATTTGGATCGGTGATAAACACATTGTTATGCGCGATCAGCCAACAGTCCCGGTAGATGCCGCCGAAATAGGTATAGTCCAACACGTCCTGCGCCTTTCCGGGAGGATAGGAAGGATCGTCGCTGTTATCCGCCCAGACGGCAATCACATTATCGCCATTCCAATCCAGTACATCCGTCACATCGGCTATGACAGGCAGGTAACCGCCGAAATGCTCCGTCAACAGTTTGCCGTTCACGAACACCTTACTTTTGCCCATAATGGCCTCGAAATGCAGAAAAAGTTTCTTCCCTTTCAGAGCGGCATCGGGCGTAAAATGCTTGCGATACCAGACCTCCCCTTGGTAATTGATACAACCACTCGCCTCGGTCGGCAAATATTCGATACCGTCCGGCAGGGAGACAACCGTCCAGTCTTTATCATTAAATTCTTTTGTTTCCGCACCTTCCACCGCACCTTTATGGAAGCGCCAGGCAGGATTCATCGAATAGACTTCCCGCCCGCTATTATCGAGGCGGAAAAAGCCGGCTGTCGAAAACTCCGGCTGCCGGGCTGCCCACAGGGACAGGCTAAGCCAGACAAACAGGATACTGAATGTAATTTTCTTCATGATATGAATATTTATAATTTTTCATTAAGTGATATATTAATATAATGACGTACACATAAATGATGATTTACACCATTTTATTTTTATGCATCATTAGAACAGATCGTTTGTTCTTATTGTCGCCCGACAACGCCCCCGAAATCTCCAGTGAGGTCATTGAAGTACTTCAATGAGGCCAAAATATTTTTTTGAACGTTTTGAAGCTGTACAAAGTGTTCAAATTATTTTGAGGGGACGTTTTGTAAGCCACAAAGTGTCCAATTCATTTTTTTGAAGGGGTTGAAGTCGTACAAAGTGTCCAAATTATTTTTTTGGTCATTCCGTACGACTATTTCATCCACGCGCGGACTTTCTTCACCATCGGAATCTCGTAATAATACCACCAATCGCTATTGTTCGTTTTAGAAGCCAGATGATTGTGATGGTTCAGATCAGAGATGAAACCTTCAGGCTGCTCCATGAAGCGAGTTTCGGAATAGACCGATTCCAGGTTGGAGCGCATGACATCGAAATAACTACACACCTCTGCGACTTTCTCCAAAGCCGCTTCCCGGGCTGCATCGTCCTTTGCCGTGTCATAAGCGTTCAAGGCCAGGATGAGGCGCACCGGATAGTTTTGCAGGTTATTCGTCTGTTCATAGACTTGCAGCGTATAGCGATTGCGTAATGCCTCCGCCTCCGCCGTTCTGATACCCTGGACTATCTTCTCGTAACGTCCGGCTTCAATCTTTGCCTGTGCAATTTTATCTTTATACAGTTCGCTCCATGCCCCCGGTTTCGTCTTGTCCGGCAACTCCATCAATGTGAAAGCAGTCGTGCCCCACGCCGGATTGCGGCGTCCGGAAGTCACCAACGCGCCATCGAAGAAAAAGACCGCCTTCACCTGTATCTTGTCACTCAGCCGGGCGACTTCGGTGCCATCCGGCTGCAACAGCATATATTCCACCCGGCCGGAAAAAGGATTCTTCGTAGCATTGCGCACATGTATCTTTAACTGAACTTCCGCCAAGGCATCCGAAACCTTTCCGAAAGCGACGAACAAGCCGCCTCCTGCTACCTCGTTTTCATAATTTGGATCGGTGATAAACACATTGTTATGCGCGATCAGCCAACAGTCCCGGTAGATGCCGCCGAAATAGGTATAGTCCAACACGTCCTGCGCCTTTCCGGGAGGATAGGAAGGATCGTCGCTGTTATCCGCCCAGACGGCAATCACATTATCGCCATTCCAATCCAGTACATCCGTCACATCGGCTATGACAGGCAGGTAACCGCCGAAATGCTCCGTCAACAGTTTGCCGTTCACGAACACCTTACTTTTGCCCATAATGGCCTCGAAATGCAGAAAAAGTTTCTTCCCTTTCAGAGCGGCATCGGGCGTAAAATGCTTGCGATACCAGACCTCCCCTTGGTAATTGATACAACCACTCGCCTCGGTCGGCAAATATTCGATACCGTCCGGCAGGGAGACAACCGTCCAGTCTTTATCATTAAATTCTTTTGTTTCCGCACCTTCCACCGCACCTTTATGGAAGCGCCAGGCAGGATTCATCGAATAGACTTCCCGCCCGCTATTATCGAGGCGGAAAAAGCCGGCTGTCGAAAACTCCGGCTGCCGGGCTGCCCACAGGGACAGGCTAAGCCAGACAAACAGGATACTGAATGTAATTTTCTTCATGATATGAATATTTATAATTTTTCATTAAGTGATATATTAATATAATGACGTACACATAAATGATGATTTACACCATTTTATTTTTATGCATCATTAGAACAGATCGTTTGTTCTTATTGTCGCCCGACAACGCCCCCGAAATCTCCAGTGAGGTCATTGAAGTACTTCAATGAGGCCAAAATATTTTTTTGAACGTTTTGAAGCTGTACAAAGTGTTCAAATTATTTTGAGGGGACGTTTTGTAAGCCACAAAGTGTCCAATTCATTTTTTTGAAGGGGTTGAAGTCGTACAAAGTGTCCAAATTATTTTTTTGGTCATTCCGTACGACTATTTCATCCACGCGCGGACTTTCTTCACCATCGGAATCTCGTAATAATACCACCAATCGCTATTGTTCGTTTTAGAAGCCAGATGATTGTGATGGTTCAGATCAGAGATGAAACCTTCAGGCTGCTCCATGAAGCGAGTTTCGGAATAGACCGATTCCAGGTTGGAGCGCATGACATCGAAATAACTACACACCTCTGCGACTTTCTCCAAAGCCGCTTCCCGGGCTGCATCGTCCTTTGCCGTGTCATAAGCGTTCAAGGCCAGGATGAGGCGCACCGGATAGTTTTGCAGGTTATTCGTCTGTTCATAGACTTGCAGCGTATAGCGATTGCGTAATGCCTCCGCCTCCGCCGTTCTGATACCCTGGACTATCTTCTCGTAACGTCCGGCTTCAATCTTTGCCTGTGCAATTTTATCTTTATACAGTTCGCTCCATGCCCCCGGTTTCGTCTTGTCCGGCAACTCCATCAATGTGAAAGCAGTCGTGCCCCACGCCGGATTGCGGCGTCCGGAAGTCACCAACGCGCCATCGAAGAAAAAGACCGCCTTCTCCAGTTCATCCAGAAAGGCCATCCGGTTATCCTCCGGGCGAAAACCATATTCCCGCTGTGCATGTGCTTTTTTAAACGCTTCGATATCCCGTGCCGACGGATTCCAACCGAATTCTCCTTGTGCAATGAACCCCCTCCATACCGTTTCCAGATGCGGCGAACCGTCATCCCAAGCAGTCGCCAATATTCCTTCCAGTTGATTGTCGGCAACCAACTGGCTGAATCCTTTCACGTATTCCGAACGGGTATTCCGGCGCGGCATAAAAGGCGAGTCACCGGCAGAAGCAGCCGTCGCCCCCATCACCTTCAGCCCCTTATCATGATACCATTCCAAAAGGCGCCGATGGGCAGGCGTCGTCGCATCCTCATATTTCCAACGCATATACACGCATTCTTTCGGAAACAAACCGATCGCCTCATCCAGTTTGTCGGTGTTCCAGACCTTCACCACTTCCTCTTCGGATTTATCGCTTAACGCAAGTTCCCATATACCGGCATATTTTAACGGCATATCATCCCAAAATATAGGAATACGACCATGGTCTACAGCAAACTGGCAGACATTCTTCAACCAGATCATCTGCAATTCGAAAGCAGTCTTGCCTGTAGCCTTGCAACGGTCGTCGATTCCGATCGCCGTGATCTCATCCCCACCGACATGCAGGTATTTTCCGTACGGCATGGCTTCAAGCGCATCCAGATAAAGATCGAACTGCACCTCGTATGTACGCGGATCGGACGGACAGAATTCCCAATCGCTGTCCGGATTCTCACGCAGTTCCCAATGATGTTTCAATATAAAACCGGCATGGCCGAGTCCTTGCACAAGTGGGCAGATCTCGACATTCCGTTCCTTCGCATACCGGCAGAGTGCCTGCATCTCCTGCTTGCTGATCGCATTCGGAGCTGCGACTTCCGGCCGGCGAGTAAAGCGCAGTTTATCTTCCAGTTCCCAGATAATCGCATTCACTTTATAACGTGCCAACCTGTCGATCATCCGGTAATAATATTCCATCCGGTCCAGATGATGCTTCGTATCAAGATGGACGGCACGGTAGGCGATAGCCGGATAATCAGTTATCTTCATCTGCGGAATTTCCAGGTCAAAATCCCGGCTATCTTCCAACAACTGCTCCAACGTTTGGCAACCGTAAAACAGTCCGGCTTCCGTGCGGGCCATGACTGTCACACCTTTATCATTCACCTCCAAAACATATCCTTCGGGCGAATCAGGCACGTTCGATTCGGAAAGTTGTAAGAACAATCCCTTTCCCACATGTCCTGCACGGGGAAGGACATCCGTCAACGCTCCCAATATAGGGACAAGTGTGTCTGATGCGGCCGATACAAATTTAAGATCGGTATACATAATTCCTTTTCCCGGAAGCAGTTCGACAGATTGAGGTTGGGGCAGGAGCTGAAACGCCTTGTCCAAGCCACGGGCACAGAGGCCATTTGTCATAAACAACAGACTTATGATTAATAGTTGTATTTTCATGATATACGTTATTTTTATCAAAGATACGGGACTCAAAAAGAAAGTCCTAATAAATAAAAGAAGAAAAGGGCCAGCCATAACATGTTTTACACCATTACAACCGACCCTTAGAATAATACCTATTAAAAAACGGTCAATCACCAACCTTCATTCGGGGTACATAACGGATTTGTCTCCAACTCCTTGGATGGTATAGGATAATAATAATAACGATTCGTATCCCCGACCTTACCAGTCATTAATTGTTTATACCGAACTTCATTACAAGTCTGCATACGCTTTTCCAACAATCCCCAACGGCGAAGATCGTAAAAACGTTCCCCTTCCACAAAGAACTCGATGGCACGCTGACGCTCCAAATCATTAAAGACAGCCTCATACGTCTGTGCTCCGCTATAGGGGTTCAAATTAGCCCGTTCACGAATCTGATTCAAATACCCGATTGCCATCGGCAAATCCTGCTTTCCACGCAAATAAGACTCAGCAAGCAGAAGAAGCACATCTGCATACCGTATCGCCCGTTCATTGATGCAAGACATAGGCGGATCAGCCTCCGATTCGGCCGTATTCCAATTCTGATATTTCAAAATCCAATATGTATTCCATCTGTCTTCTGCAAACTTCTCCCGAAAAGGCTTCAAATAATACATACATCCTTCATAATCCCAAGCAACCGATGAACGTGCACGATAATCAAAATTTCCATCTTTATCTTTTTCTTCCAAGAAATAATCCATTATTTGCGGGGTCGGATTTGCCTCATACCAACCACTGGCTTCCGGTGCCGCATATTCTTTCGGACGTGTATTCGTTTGAGTCGAATTGATATTCTCTCCATCTCCCCAAATATCCGTTCCACCAACCGGCTCCATCAACAATTCGAAAATACTCTCTTCATTGTTTTCGTGTACATCATCAAAATTCCATGCAAAATCCTCCACCAAACGATACGTATAAGGTGATTTTGTCAAAGGTTCCAATATTTCAATTGCCTTATCAAAGTCTTCTTCATATACATATATTTTACCCAACACAGCATACGCTGCACCTTTTGTCGGTTTTCCGATAACATCATTCTTCACAGGCAACAAAGAAGCCGCAGTAAGCAAATCCTGTTCAGCCTGCGACCATATCTCGGCCTGAGAAGACTTTTCCAAAGGGAATGTAGAAGGAGACTGAGAAGCTGTCAGACGCAAAGGTGCATTTTTAAACTCTTTTCCTAATTGGAACAAATAGAACCCGCGAATAAACAAACACTCCGCCTTCACCTTATTGACGAAATCCTCTCCGAATTCTCCTTGCTTCTCTTCCAGCTTCTGCATGATTGAATTCGTTCTATACAATGCATTATAGAATTGATAAAACATCCCTTGTGAAAGAGAATTTCCATTTGTATTTGTAAAATAACAGGCTTGAAAGACATCGCTGATATCGTTTCTAAACTCCACTTCGTCCGCACGAGCAATACGCATCATTACACCACGAGTTCCATAATATCCCCCGTTTAGAGCATTTTTCAAAGGAGTATAGCATGAAGTCAAAGCCAATTCAAAATCAGCTTCGGTCTGCCAGAAAGTATCTTCGGTCGCCTTGTTCGGATTCATCTGCTCCAACTGAGCGTCGCACGAAGTACACAAACCTGTAACAACCATTATACAAGATATAAAATATAGATATATTCGTTTCATACTGTTATTTTATTTAAAATGTGACATTCAAACCAAACATAAATGTACGATTAGAAGGATATATAAATTCATCGAAACCACGAGAATATACATCTGAAGAATTCACGTCCGGCGTATACCCCGAATAAGAGGAGATCGTAAAGAGATTCTCCGCATTGACATACACACGAGCTTTCTGGACAAAGCCATGAAACCAAACCGTAGGCAAGGTATAACCTACCTGAAGATTTCTCAAGCGGAAATAAGAACCGCTCTCCAAGTAACGGTCGGATTCGGAACGGGCATTCCTATTCGGGTCGGTCCAAATCAGCCGAGGAGAGGACGCATTTTGATTTTCAGGCGTCCAATAATCCAAAGTACTTGCCAAATAGTTCGTACCACGGGTCACATCCGTCAATTCCAATTTCGTCGCATTATAAATTTTATTACCAGTGACACCTTGGAAACCAATCGAAAAATCAACATTCTTATACGTAATATTACCATTGATCGAATAGGTGAATTTCGGGAATGGGCTGCCACAATACACACGATCCTCATCATTAATCGTTCCGTCATTATTTGTATCCTTGAAACGAATATCGCCGGGTTCGGCACTCGGCTGAATCAGAACCCCATCTTTCTGATGAGCTTGCACCTCTTCCGTGCTATTAAAATAGCCGTCAGTAGGAATCAACCAAAAACCACCTATAGGATAACCGGCCAACGTTCTGCTCGTATAAGTTCCTCCATGAATCGTCCCACCGGTAATTACCTGCGATTCTGCCCCCATTTCCACCACTTCGTTTTTATTATAAGTTCCAAGGAAACTTACACCATAGGACAGATCCTTATTCAAAGACTCATTCCATCCCAAATTAAATTCAAATCCTTGATTACGGATCTTACCTGCATTACGAATCGGATCATTAGCACCTCCCGTAGAAATAGGAATAGGCACATTCAACAAGATATCTTTCGTATTCTTTACATACCAATCAGCAGTCAAAGTCAAACGATTACGCAGGGCCATAAAGTCAATACCGACATTCGTCATCGCCGTTTCTTCCCATTTGATATCCGGATTAGCAAACGTTTTTGGGAAAGCACCTTGTATCAGTCCACTCTTTCCATCCGGATAATTAATGCCGGTCGTAACAACAGACACATATTGATAGTTATCAATTTCCTGATTACCTAGCACCCCATATCCGCCTCTCAACTTCAACTGATCCAACCAAGATACGCTATTCTTTACAAAATCCTCTTCTGCAATATTCCAACCAACAGATACCGATGGGAAATTACCATACCGATAATTGGAACCGAACTTAGAAGAACCATCACGGCGAATGGTCGCAGTCAACAAATAGCGATTCTTATAAGAATAGAAAGCACGTCCTAAAATGGAAGTCAACACGCTGCGGCTTGAATTACCACTTACGGCCAATCCTTGAGATGCGGCATCTATTTCAGTAATTCCTGTCGGCATTCCTTGCCCGGAACCTTGCATATAACGATACCGGGAATCCTGATATGTATATCCGACAAGAGCCGACACCTTATGGTCTCCGAACGTACGATCAAAAGTCAGCAAGTTTTCGACCAAAATATTACGTGTACGGGTCTGCTGTTCCGTCACCGCTGTTATATCATGTTTTGCCAGCCCGAAATCAAACAGGCCTTCATAACTATTATAGCGATAAAATTGGAAATCCGGAGTCAGGTTTAACTTATATTTCAGACCTTTCATTAATTCTACGGAGACATAAGCATTTGCAAATATTTTTACATTATCACTATATCTCTTCATTAAATTATCGTCCACCATACCTAACGGATGAGTCAAATTCACAACGTCTCCGTACAAGCCACCATATCCACCTGTCCGGTTTTCATCATATTGTTCCCATGTCGGAATAGCCTGCAACGTATGTCCGACCATTCCCCCTCTAATGACCGAATATAAAGGATTGCTTTGATCATAAGTCAACACGACATTTGTCCCAGCCTGGAAAATACCCTTCTTGAAATCCTGTTTGCTCTGCAACGTGTAACGCTGGTAGTTCGTGCCTTTCATCACGCCGTCCTGATTCGTATACCCCACACTATTATAGTAGGTGGAATATTTACCTCCTCCCTTCACAGAAAGCGCATAGTTTTGCATCAATGCCGGACCAAACATCAAGTCCTGCCAGTCATTATCCGGTTTTGAAGCCAAATCCTGTGCCATTTCGAGCGGACTCAATCCGGCAGCCCTTCTGGAAACGGTCGTCACTTCCGCCCAGCCGGCAGCATCCAATAAATCCAGATATTTGGAAGGCGAACTGACGCCGACATTGGCCGATAGATCGATAATCGGTTTCCCTTCCGTATTGCTTCCCTCTTTTGTCGTTACTATAACGACGCCGTTAGCTGCACGTGAACCGTAAATCGCAGCCGAAGAAGCATCTTTCAACACATCGATACTGGCAATATCGTTCGGATTGATATGATCGATTCCACTCATATACATACCGTCCACGATATACAAAGGAGAAGAATTGTTCAACGTTCCGATACCACGGACCATGACACGGGTACTACCGCCCGGCGCACCACCCTGCGAAACGATATCCACACCGGCAATCTTACCTTGCAAGGCCTGCCCGATAGTAGTGTTGCTCTGTGTATTCAAATCATCTGTGCTCACGTTAGCTACAGAACCGGTCAAGTCCGCCTTTTTCTGCGTACCGTAACCGATCACGACAACTTCATCCAGCGTTTTCGTATCTTCCAATAATACGACATTGATTGTTTTTTGGTTACCGACAACGATCTCCTTTGACAGATAACCAATATAAGAAATATTCAAAACCGAATTAGGATCGGCCTCGATAGAGAAATTACCATCTATATCGGTAACCGTACCATTTGTAGTACCTTTCACCACCACGTTCGCTCCAATGATCGCTTCGCCGTTATTATCGACAATCCGACCGGTTAAGACATGTGTCTGCTGTTGAGTGGCAGCGATCGCATCCCGGCTTTTCGAAGACAAAATAATATGAGTTCCTTCCATTTCATATTCGATACCCGCATTCTTGAACAGGTTATCCAATACCTCTGAAACAGGTTTCGTTTTCGCCTTTACCGAAACTTTCCGGTTAACATCTACCTGGTTATTATAGATAAACAAATAATCTGTCTGACTTTCAATCTCATTTAGAATTTCCTCTAATTGAGAATTGTTCTTGTTAATACTAACCCGGGCATTCTGCGAATGTGAATCTTCAGCATACGAACAGAATACGCAGGCTCCCAAAAGGAATGTGGATATTCGCATAGTTCTCAAGATTTTTTTACCTGACGGAGTTTTCGGATAATATCCCCCTGACAAAAAGTTTTTTTTCATACCTTTGTAACTGATTTGAAGTTAATACAATGAATTAAAATTGTGTTGATTGGAATGCCGGTAAATGCCCCCCAGCGCTTGCCGGCATTTTTCTGTTATTGACTGCCTGTTTTCATGTTTCCTTCTTATTTTATAAGGTTAATACTAATTATTGTGTTTTTTATTTCTGTTCTTCTATTACTTGTGTTCACCTAATATAAATAATCTGATTTTCATCGTCCCGTTCATACTTGAAACGGATATCCCTCTGCAATACCCTCAACGCATAATCGATACCGTCTGCTTGCCTGAACTTTCCCGTGAAATAGTATTTCAATACATTCTTATTCTCAACAACTATGCTGACTCCGAAATATTTCTCCAGATCATTCATGATCGAGAGGAATGATTCGTTCCGAAAACATATCAGTCCTTCTTTCCAACGATAGGGATTGTAATCGTCAACCGGAATGACTTTCAGCCTGCCGTCCTTTTGCAGGCAAGCTTTGCTGTCCGGTTTCAACATCAATGTATCCCCCAGACCGATACGGGAGGCAACGCGCACACTTCCTTCCATCAACGTAACCTCAAAATCGTCTTTATCGGAATAGCCTTCCACATTAAATTTTGTTCCCAGTACTTCCATATTACATTTGCCCGTTTCCACGATAAAAGGCCTTTTCTTATCTTTGGCCACATCGAAATAGGCTTCTCCGTCTACCGCTACCTGGCGTACGGACTTGTCGAACACAGCCGGGTAAACGATCTTCGTCCGAGCATTCAGCCAGACATTCGTCCCGTCCGACAGCGTGATGTTCACCCGTTGTCCGGTAGGGACATAAATGGATTGCATCGGCACAACTCCATTTTTATCTGAAACAAATTGATATAATAAGCTAAGCCCCAATGTCACAGCGACAGCTGCCGCAATCTTGATTAACTCAGTTCCGAGAGAACTCAAGCTCCATGACTTGTGTCGCATCTTTTCTTCGATCGTTTTTTCATCGCCAAGAAGCAACATCGAGTCGAATATCTTTCTCTCTTTCAAGAATTCTCGTCTGTTTTCCGGGGAATGTTCCATCCATTGCCGGATCCGGACTTCTTCTTCATAAGAAGCGGCTCCTTCAAAGAACTTATATAACGTTTCCCTGTCCATTTTTCATCTTTTTACTTATGCTTACATAATACTAACAGTTCACAAGCCTATATCCCCAGTTGAAAATGGAAAAAATTTCAT
>QFCG01000208.1_pt1 | contig 13886 bp, 14 predicted proteins | sample 5346041 | NCBI WGS metagenome assembly QFCG01 (sample SAMN09062254, study PRJNA434731) | Human gut metagenome, whole genome shotgun sequencing project. | isolation source: stool timepoint B gemcode assembly | host: Homo sapiens | collected 2015 | reverse complement strand
TTGTCGGGGGCTCGGCTGCGCGGTTTGGTATCTTCCCTGCCATCTTAACTTAGGTTGTTTTATTCAGTTCATGGTTTAACTTTAAGTAAAGCCCTCCATTGCAAGAGAGCCAAACAAAGTTATAAACAACTTCGTAATTACCAAGCAAAATACGACTAATATTTTCAAGAAAAAACAGAAACAATCATTTTTAATAGCCTTACTATTTGATATTAAGCAGTTTGCAGCCTTGCCATATTCGCTTTTTCCAGCTGTTGTTTTGCATAATCCAGCGTTACCTTATACTCTTTTTTGCTCTCTGAAGGGATTTCAAACATGACATCCATCATGATTGTTTCCACAATAGAACGCAACCCGCGGGCACCTAACTTATATTCTACAGCCTTGTCAACGATATATTCGAAAACAGAATCTTCAAATGTCAGCTTGATACCATCCATTTCAAACAACTTGATATATTGCTTGATGATAGAGTTTTTCGGTTCGGTAAGAATAGCACGGAGTGCATTGCGGTCCAGCGGGTTCAGATAAGTCAGCACCGGAAGACGACCGATAATTTCGGGAATCAGTCCGAATGACTTCAAATCCTGAGGAGCAATGTACTGCATCATATTATTCTTATCGATCACTGCCGTTTTTTGCGATGCGGTATATCCTACCACATGCGTATTCAGCCGTTGGGCGATTTTCTTTTCAATACCATCGAAAGCACCACCACAGATAAAGAGAATGTTCTTGGTATTCACCGGAATCATTTTCTGGTCGGGATGCTTACGGCCTCCCTGGGGAGGAACGTTCACCACCGATCCCTCAAGCAATTTCAGCAAACCTTGCTGCACCCCTTCTCCACTTACGTCGCGAGTGATAGAAGGATTGTCTCCTTTGCGGGCGATCTTGTCTATCTCATCGATAAACACAATTCCTTGCTCAGCCTCCGGCACATTATAGTCTGCCACCTGAAGCAAACGGGTCAGAATGCTTTCAATATCTTCACCGACATAACCGGCTTCCGTCAATACCGTAGCGTCTACAATCGTAAACGGAACATGAAGCAACTTGGCAATAGTACGTGCCAGCAATGTTTTCCCGGTTCCGGTACTACCCACCATGATAATGTTTGATTTTTCAATCTCTACATCATCACCGCTGTCTTTCTGCAAAAGACGCTTATAATGGTTGTAAACCGATACGGAAAGAAAGCGCTTCGCATCATCCTGTCCGATTACGTACTGATCGAGGAATTTCTTTATTTCTACCGGTTTGGGCAGTTCTTTTAAGTTGAGTTTGGTAGCTCCGGCCCTTTTTCTGCCTTCGCCCAGTGCTTCCTGAGTAATCTCATAAGCCTGGGTAGCGCAGCTGTCGCAGATATAGCCGTTCATTCCTGTGATCAGGAATCCGACTTCATTCTCCGACCGACCACAGAAGCTACACTTTTTCTTTGTCTTTGAATCAGCCATTTTTATTTTTTAATCAATACTTCATCAATCATTCCGTATTCTTTCGCTTCCTGAGCTGTCATCCAGTAATCACGGTCCGAATCGGCCCATACCTTATCAAAGTCAGTGTGCGAATGATCGGCGATGATCGTATAAAGTTCTTTCTTCAATTTCTGAATTTCACGGGCTGTGATTTCAATATCTGAAGCCTGTCCCTGCGCACCGCCCATCGGCTGGTGAATCATCACACGTGAATGCGGCAATGCAGAACGTTTGCCTTCGGCACCGGCTACCAGTAATACAGCAGCCATCGAAGCAGCCATACCTGTACAGATAGTAGCAACATCACTTGAAATAAACTGCATGGTATCGTAAATACCCAGTCCGGCATATACACTACCACCCGGAGAATTGATATAGATAGAGATATCCTTACCCGGGTCTACAGAGTCCAAATAGAGCAACTGCGCCTGAAGCGTGTTTGCCGTATAGTCATCTACTTGTGTACCCAGAAAAATAATGCGATCCATCATCAGTCGGGAGAATACATCGAGCTGAGTTACATTCAGCTGTCTCTCTTCGAGAATATAGGGATTCAAATACCCGGCCTGCGACTTAATCACATCATCCAATACCATGCCATTCATTCCTAAATGCTTGGTTGCGTATTTTCTAAAATCATCCATGTTAATTGTTCCTTTCTTATAAATTAAAAATAAACGTAAGTACAAAGAAACGAAAAAGAATACAGAGACACAAAAAAACACAGAGTTATAATTTTATAAAAACTCTGTGTTTCTGTGACTTTATATTCTGTTCAGCCGAACGTTTATTCAAACATCTTATTGAATTCCTCGATAGAAACGTTCTTGTTCTCCAAAGTAACCTGTGCCTTCAAGGCAGCAGCCAACTTCACTTCTACAACACGACTCACCAGATTGTTGATAGTTTCTTTCTTCTTCAACATTTCCTGTGCATAGTTGTCAAGTACATCATCAGGAATAGAAAGCATACCATATTGAGCAAACTGTGCCTTTGTTGTATCTCTTGCCATTTTCAGCACATCTTCCTGTTCTACCTTGATATTGTTTGCTTCTACCAGCTGTTCTTTAATCAGGTGCCAAGTCAGTTCTTCAATACTCTTATCATAGTTTTCAGCAACATATTCTTCGCCCTTTTCTTCGTTGTTCAGCAACATAATACGTTTCAGCAGTGCATCCGGGAATTCCAGTTTACCTACTTTATCCATCAATACCTTGCGAACATCAATCAAGAACTTATAATCGCTGTCTGCAACAAATCTTGCAGCAATTTCTTCTTTGATCTTAGCGCGGAATTCTTCTTCAGTCTTCACAACGCCCTCACCGAATGCCTGATCGAACACTTCCTGAGTAAGTTCGCCCGGAACAAAACGAGTGATTTCTTCTACCTGAAAGCTAAAGTTAGACTTAACATCCTTAGCGATTTCCTTGTCGATTTTCAATAAAGAACCCAACTCAGCAGCGTGACCGTCATAAGCCACATTCGGGTTGAACACCAGCACATCGTTTACCTTCGCATTAGCAAAGATAGCTTTCTGGTCGTCATTCTTCATATAAGAAGGCATCAAAACAGCACCTTCTACCTGAATACCGCCTTCTTTCGTGTTACCTTCTTCGTCCAACTGAGCCAACAGGCCTTTCAGCATATCATTATCTTCGTAAGCATCTACTTTATCGTATTTGCCGGTGCGTTGAGTATACATCTTCACCTGATTGTCGATCATCTCGTCAGATACCTCAATCGTATAATAATCGACTTTATCTTTAGTGCTTACTTCCGCTTTAAATTCGGGTGCCAAAGCAATATCGAACACGAAATCAAATTCATCCATTGTATCGAAGTCGATATTCTGCTGTTTTTCTTCGTTAGGCAACGGTTCGCCCAACATATTCACCTTATTTTCTTTAATATAATTGTAAACAGCTTCTTGCAGCGTCTTATTCACTACCTCTGCAATCACCGACTTACCATACATCTTTTTAATAAGACTTGTAGGAACCATACCTTTACGGAATCCCGGGATCTGTGCCTTCTGACGGAGTGATTTCAACTCTTTGTCTACTTTCTCCTGATAATCGGCTTTCTCAAGCTTTACAGTAAGCTCTGCGCTTACTTTGTCAATGTTTTGTAATGAAACGTTCATTCTGACAATTATTTATTTGATTTATACTTTGTTCTATACTCAAAGAGGGTGCAAAATTAGTGCTAATCTTTCAAATTTCAAAAGACATTGCAGATTTATTTCAGTAATGTAACATATAAACAAATGAAAAATCCTTGTGAAAGAACACGCTGTACAGTTCTCCGTTTTACTTTTTTTTGTCTTTCTGCAAATAAAATCTCTAAAAAGATGGTCAATCCAAAAATTATTCTTTTCTTTGCTGCGGATTGATGGACCATTAGTTTCTCGATTTGATTACAAGGTTTTTACTTCTGTTTCGAAAACGCATTTGTAAACTCTCTGTCGTTTTAATCTTTTTATTAGTAACCATCTATCCAGAGAGTTTTATTCATTTATTTATTTTTTATCATTTTCATTATGAACATTTATGTTGGAAACCTTAACTACCGCGTTAAGGAAGGAGATCTGCAACAAGTGATGGAAGATTACGGAGCAGTATCATCAGTTAAAGTTGTTATGGACCGTGAAACCGGTAGATCCAAAGGATTCGCTTTCATCGAAATGGAAGACGATGCTGCCGCTGCCAAGGCTATTGCAGAATTGAACGGAGCCGAGTACATGGGCCGTACCATGGTAGTTAAAGAAGCTAGACCTAGAGCTTAATTGCCGACGCTAATATAGCTAAGAAAAAAAGAAACTTCTGCCACTCGATGACAGAAGTTTTTTTATAGCCTAATTTCCAACTATATCCGGTCTCAGCCCTCCATACTTTGTACTTCAAGGTCTTTCACCTTGCGAAGTAAATCCGAAGCAAAGATAAAGTTATTCAGACGTTCGTTGGTAGAAGTGAATATATCGTCTTTAGTTCCTTCCCATTCTTTATGTCCTTCATAAATATAAATCACCTTTTCACCGATTCCCAATACAGAATTCATATCATGTGTATTAATAATGGTAGTCATGTTATATTCCTGGGTAATATCGTGAATCAGATCGTCAATCACTAACGAGGTTTTCGGGTCTAGCCCCGAGTTCGGCTCGTCACAGAACAGGTATTGCGGATTCAAAGCAATAGCACGAGCAATAGCTACACGTTTCTGCATACCGCCACTGATTTCTCCGGGAAACTTATCTTTTGCCTCGGTCAGGTTGACACGGTCCAAGCAGAACATGGCCCGCTTAGTACGTTCGCGTAAGGTGTCATTACTGAACATATTCAAAGGGAACATCACATTATCCAACACCGACAAGGAATCGAAAAGTGCGGCACTCTGGAAAATCATTCCCATTTCCTTACGAAGCATCTTCTTCTCCTTCTTCCCCATCATCACGAGATTTCGACCGTCATACAGGACTTCACCCTTCTCCGGAGTAAGCAGCCCCACGATACATTTCATCAATACCGTCTTGCCGGAACCACTCTGACCGATAATAAGGTTTGTCTTCCCATTCTCAAAGGTCGCATTGATATCACTCAATACCGTCTTATCGTCAAACGATTTATAAAGTCCTTTAACCTCAATCATCCCATCAAAAGTTTAGTTAATATCAAATCCGCAAACAGAATCAAAACACTACTGGACACTACGGAATCCGTGGAAGCCTTTCCCACAGCAATAGAACCGCCTTCCACCGTATATCCGAAAAAGGCGGATACACTTGCAATAATAAAGGCAAAGAAAAGAGATTTGATAATACCTGCCCAGATAAACCATTCATTAAACATATACTGCAAACCATATTCAAGATCGACAGCATTCATGACTCCGGCAAACCAACAAGTACAAAAGGCCCCTATTATACCGGCAAAGATACTGAATGTCACCAATATAGGAATCACGGTCACCATAGCCGCAATCTTAGGCAGTATCAGATAGTTGGCAGAATTAACTCCCATAATTTCAAGCGCATCAATCTGCTGCGTCACCCGCATCGTTCCCAACTCCGAAGCAATGTTCGACCCCACTTTCCCCGCAAGAATCAGACACATAATAGAAGAAGAAAACTCCAGTAACATAATTTCGCGGGTCACATATCCCACCGTCCAGCGGGGCATCCACGGACTTTCAATATTCAACTTAATCTGAATGGTAATAACCGCGCCGATGAAAAACGAAATCAACAACACGATTCCGATGGAGTTCACACCTAGCTGCTCCAACTCGTTAAGGTATTGTCGGAAAAACATCCGCATACGTTCCGGGCGGGAAAAAGTCCGTCCCATCAGCATGAAATATCTTCCGACGGTTCTCAATGCTTTTATCATAACTCACACTATTTGTCTGCAAATGTACATTATTTCGGCTTATTTTTACTACATTTGCCGCAAAATAACTAGAATATGGAAGAAAGCAAGATGGTGCTCCGCACGGAAGACTTGGTTAAGAAGTACGGTAAACGAACCGTTGTAAGCCATGTTTCCATTGATGTGAAGCAAGGTGAGATTGTGGGTTTGCTGGGGCCGAACGGTGCCGGTAAGACGACTTCATTCTATATGACCGTGGGGTTGATTACCCCCAACGAAGGACGCATTTTCCTCGACGATTTGGAGATTACCAAATATCCTGTTTACAAACGGGCACAAACCGGTATCGGCTACCTCGCTCAAGAGGCTTCCGTATTCCGTCAGATGAGTGTGGAAGATAATATCGCTTCCGTTCTGGAAATGACTAACAAACCTAAAGAATATCAGAAGGAAAAACTTGAAAGCCTGATTACAGAATTTCGCCTTCAAAAAGTACGCAAAAACAAAGGTAACCAACTATCCGGAGGTGAACGCCGCCGCACGGAAATCGCCCGTTGCCTTGCTATCGACCCGAAATTCATCATGCTCGACGAACCTTTTGCCGGTGTCGACCCGATCGCCGTAGAAGATATCCAGCAAATTGTATGGAAGTTGAAGGACAGAAATATCGGTATCCTGATTACCGACCACAATGTGCAGGAAACATTGAGTATTACCGACCGTGCCTACCTGTTGTTCGAAGGCAAGATTTTGTTCCAAGGCACACCGGAAGAACTGTCTGAGAATCAGATTGTACGTGAAAAGTATTTAAGTAACAGCTTTGTATTGCGCCGTAAAGATTTCCAATTGGAGAAATAAGAATGACTGAAGATTCACCTCTAACAATAAAGAAAAACACCCGAAAACATAATGTTTTCGGGTGTTTTTCTTTATTGTTGTTTATTTCTGTCGAATATAAATATTAATCGGGGTACCTGTCAGATTCCACTTCTCACGCATCTTATTTTCCAGGAAACGCTTGTAGGGCTCCTTCACGTACTGCGGCAAGTTGGCAAAATAAACAAACGAAGGAACTTGTGTATTCGGCAACTGCGTAATATACTTAATCTTGATATACTTACCTTTGTTTGAAGGGGGAGGATACGCCTCAATCAACGGAAGCATTTCCTCATTCAAACGTGCGGTTGGTATTTTTGTCGTACGATTCTCATATACATTACGGGCTTCTTCAAGCACCTTCAAGATACGTTGCTTGGTCAATGCAGAAGCAAATATAATCGGAAAATCCACAAAGGGAGCAAAACGTGAACGAACAGCTTCTTCAAACGTTTTCTGCACTTTCACAGATTTATCCTCCACCAGATCCCATTTATTTATCACGACAACCAATCCTTTCTGATTCTTTTGAATCAGGGAGAAGATATTCAGGTCCTGACTTTCGATTCCTCTCGTGGCATCCAGCATCAGAATACATACATCCGAACCTTCAATGGCACGAATCGAACGGATCACAGAGTAGTATTCCAAATCCTCATTCACCTTATTCTTCTTACGGATACCGGCGGTATCCACCAGATAAAAATCAAATCCGAACTTATTGTAGCGGGTATAGATAGAATCACGAGTCGTTCCGGCAATCTCGGTCACAATGTTACGGTCTTCACCGATAAATGCATTTACAATAGAAGATTTACCGGCATTCGGACGTCCCACCACTGCAAAACGAGGTATCTCATCATCCAAAATTTCCGAGGATTCCTTCTTGAACTTACCGACAATCAAGTCCATTAAATCACCCGTACCACTTCCTGTAATCGCAGAAATACAATACGGATCGCCCAATCCCAATTTATAGAATTCCGGAGCATTATATTGTAACTCGTTATTATCTGTCTTGTTGGCAACTACAATCACCGGACTGTTGGCACGACGCAGGATAGTCGCCACCTGCATATCCAGGTCGGTCACTCCATTCATCACATCCACCACAAACAGAATCACATCCGCCTCGTCCACAGCCAGCAACACCTGCTTTCTGATCTCTTCTTCAAAGATATCGTCCGAGTTTACCACCCATCCTCCGGTATCCACCACAGAGAACTCACGGCCCAGCCATTCCGACTTGCCATACTGCCTGTCACGGGTTGTTCCCGCTTCTTCATTCACAATAGCCCGACGCGACTTCGTCAGACGGTTAAATAAGGTAGACTTGCCCACATTGGGGCGTCCTACAATTGCAACTAAATTACCCATAGTTCAATACCTTGTTTTTCACGACTATCACAGTCGCATGAATACTTTTAATCTAACTGATAACCAAAATTACGTAATTCCTTATCCGAACTACGCCAATCCTTATCCACCTTCACATACGTTTCCAGATAAATAGTCTTTCCAAAGAAACGTTCCAGTTCACGACGCGCTTCAGTAGCCACTTTCTTCAGCGCCTTTCCCTGTTTGCCGATAATGATTCCTTTCTGCGAATCACGCTCCACATAGATCACTGCCCGGATATGGATTTTCTTCGCTTCTTCCTTAAACTCCTCTACGGCTACTTCCACCGAATAAGGAATCTCCTTGTCGTAGTACAATAGAATCTTTTCGCGGATAATCTCATTCACAAAGAAACGGGCAGGCTTATCCGTCCACTGATCCTTTCCAAAATAAGGAGGAGAATCGGGTAGCAATTCCTTAATCCGCTTCATCACATAATCTACATTAAACTTGGAGGCGGCAGAAATAGGAATAATCTCGGCTTGCGGAAGCAATTCCTTCCATTCCTCCACCAGCTTAACCAGCTTTTCTTGATCGGTGAGGTCAATTTTGTTTATGAGCAGCAGGACAGGTACCGTCATTTGACGCACCTTTTCCATAAACTCATTATTCTTATCCGGTGTCTCTACCACATCAGTCACATAAAGTAAAATATCCGCATCCGTCAGTGCTGAAGTAGAAAAATTCAGCATTGATTCCTGTAATTTGTAGTTAGGCTTCAATACTCCCGGAGTATCAGAAAAAACAATCTGCATCTCATCCGTATTATAGATCCCCATAATCCGGTGACGAGTAGTCTGCGCCTTGAAAGTAGCAATCGAAATACGCTCACCTACCAAAGCATTCATCAATGTCGACTTTCCGACATTCGGATTTCCTACGATGTTTACAAAACCAGCTTTATGCATTTCTCTTTATATTTTATTGGTTGAGACAAAAAAACGCATCGAATCGAAATAGGATGCGTTTTTGAGTGTTATAGTTCAGTAACTTACGTTACGATTCCTTTTTTCCGTCATAACCCCACTTCACGTAAACGGCTCCCCATGTAAATCCGGCGCCGAATGCAGTGAAAATAATGTTATCACCTTTCTTGAGTTTATCCTCAAAATCCCATATACATAAAGGAAGAGTAGCAGCACTTGTGTTACCATAGTGTTCTATATTTACCAGTACTTTATCCATCGGCACTTCCATGCGATGAGCCACAGCCTCGATAATCCGGACATTTGCCTGATGCGGCACAATCCAGTTGATGCTGTCTTTCGTCAGTCCGTTCTTTTCTGCAATAGCAGCCGACACGTCCGACATACTGGAAACAGCATACTTGAACACTGTTCTTCCTTCCTGATGCAGATAGTGCATTTTGTTGTCTACCGTGAAATAAGACGGAGGACAAACCGAACCACCAGCTTTCATGTGGAGGAAAGGCAACCTTTGCCATCAGTTCTCAGTATCGAATCCATGATACCGTAATCTTCCGTAGTGGGCTCCACCATAAAGGCAGCAGCACCGTCACCGAGATAGGCATGTAGCACGATCTGTATAGTTAACCATTGACGACATCTTATCGGCACCGACAATGATAATTTTCTTATATCTTCCCGAACGAATGAAATTAGCAGCCGTTTCCATCAAATACAGGAAACCACTACAAGCCGCCTGCAGATCAAAAGCAAACGCATTTTTCAGTCCGAGTTTATCGCAAAGAATAGAAGCGGTAGAAGGGAAGTGATAATCAGGAGTAGTAGTAGCAACAACAACCAAATCAATATCGTCGGGATTAGCACCAGTCTTTTTCATCAACTGCTTGGCGGCCTTGCGAGCCATGTATGAGCTACCTAATCCTTCCTCATTCAGAATATGTCTTTCCTTTACTCCGATACGAGTCATAATCCATTCATCGTTGGTATCTACCATTTTAGATATCTCGTCATTAGTCAAGATATAATCGGGTACATATCCTCCAACTCCTGTGATTACTGCATTTATTTTTTCCATCAAACCTATTTTAAATTAGCAATACTATAATACTTAAAGCAGCCGGAGAGCATCACCCTCAGGCTGTTTTTCAGTATAACTGTACTAATTATACAGCTGCTTCTTTCTCAATAGCGAGCTTACCTCTGTAATATCCGCAAGCACCACACACTGTGTGATATACATGCCATTCTCCGCAATTCGGACAAATAGCCAATGTAGGAGCTACTGCCTTATCGTGAGTTCTTCTCTTCGCTGTTCTTGTTTTCGATTGTCTTCTCTTAGGATGTGCCATTTTCTTAAAACTTTAATTATTATCTAATATTTTTTTTAATTCATTCCAGCGGGATCAATTTGTTCCTCCACTTCCTCCGCAACTACGATATCGTCTCCACAGTGTCGAAGACTTCATCGCTATCCTCGTTCGCATCTGTCTTTGAGATGCTTGCTCAACTTGCTAGTCACAGCTTTGTTGCACTTACCCGGAGCGTGTACATGCTTCATTGGGATGGAGAGTGCTATACGACTCATACATGAACCATGCAACGTTGATTTCTCCCTCTTCTTCAGGGATCACAATCAGGTTGTCGCCTTCCTCTGCATATTCATGTCCAAACTTCACCATCAGTTTGTCAGACGAAGTGATCGGTAGCTCCATATCGTCCAGGCAACGGTCGCACGGTACCCATACCATACCGTCGGTCTGAAAGCTCAGTTCGAAAGCGCGAGAGGTTCTTTTCACAGTCAAAGTAACATTTACTTTTCCTCTGAACTTCAGGACCATCAATGTGGCGAAGTAAAGGTTATCCAAACAAACTCATACTTAGCAGAGTCTGTCTGCATGCCTTTCAGATCAATTTTGTATTTATCAAACTTTCCCAAAGCTTCTCTCTTTTTTAAATCGTTAGCTTACAATTCGGGCGACAAAGATACAAATAAATATCCTCATAACATACAAATTACCAGTAAATATTCACTTTTTTAATAGGTATTATGAGGATTATAAGCTGTTAAAATCCGCTGTCGCAAATTTCGAAGGACAGTTAAAAACAGAAAGCCTTCTGCCCGTCAAATCGACCTGAAGCGAGGCTTCATCACGGCGGCTACCTACTCTCCCACTGTTACGCAGTACCATCGGCGTGACGAGGCTTAACTTCTCTGTTCGGAATGGGAAGAGGTGGAACCCTCGTGCTATAACCACCTGAAGAAGGTTATGACATGACGAAAAGTAAAATGACAGACATGTCTGAGCAAGCTAAACGTATATACCAACCGTCTGTCCGAAAGAAAGTGGACGGGCAATTAGTAATGCTCGGCTATGATGTTACCACCTGTACACCTGCATCCTATCAACGTCATCGTCTTTGACGACCCTAAGAAATCTAATCTTGTGGCTGGCTTCGTACTTAGATGCTTTCAGCACTTATCCAATCCCGACTTAGATACCCAGCAATGCACCTGGCGGCACAACTGGTAAACCAGCGGTCAGTCCAACACGGTCCTCTCGTACTAGTGTCAGAGCCACGCAAATTTCATACGCCCACGATAGATAGAGACCGAACTGTCTCACGACGTTCTGAACCCAGCTCGCGTGCCACTTTAATGGGCGAACAGCCCAACCCTTGGGACCTTCTCCAGCCCCAGGATGTGACGAGCCGACATCGAGGTGCCAAACCCCTCCGTCGATATGAGCTCTTGGGAGGGATCAGCCTGTTATCCCCGGAGTACCTTTTATCCTTTGAGCGATGTCCCTTCCATGCGGAAACACCGGATCACTATGCTCTAGTTTCCTACCTGATCGACTTGTCTAGTCTCCCAGTCAAGCGCCCTTATGCCATTACACTCTACGGACGGTTACCAATCGTCCTGAGGGCACCTTTAGAAGCCTCCGTTACTACTTTTGGAGGCGACCACCCCAGTCAAACTACCCACCAAACAGTGTCCCCGCAACAACGGTTAGAACTCAAATAATCAAAGGGCCGTATTTCAACAGCGACTCCACACATACTGGCGTACTGCGCTTCAAAGTCTCCGGCCTATCCTACACATCAATTACCCAAATTCAATGTTAAGCTATAGTAAAGGTTCACGGGGTCTTTTCGTCCCATCGCGGGTAATCGGCATCTTCACCGATACTACAATTTCACTGAGCTCACGGTTGAGACAGTGTCCAGATCATTACACCATTCGTGCAGGTCGGAACTTACCCGACAAGGAATTTCGCTACCTTAGGACCGTTATAGTTACGGCCGCCGTTTACTGGGGCTTCAATTCAATGCTTCTCTTGCGATGACATCTCCTCTTAACCTTCCAGCACCGGGCAGGTGTCAGGCTGTATACGTGATCTTTCAATTTGGCACAGCCCTGTGTTTTTGTTAAACAGTTGCCTGGACCTATTCTCTGCGCCCAACTCTCGTTGGGACCCTTTATCCCGAAGTTACAGGGTCAATTTGCCTAGTTCCTTAACCGTGAATCACTCAAGCGCCTTAGTATATTCAACCCGACTACGTGTGTCCGTTTGCGGTACGGGTACCTTAAAGATTAAGTTTAGCGGATTTTCTTGGGAGTATGCTTACACGCACTATTGGACCTGTTCCGAAGAACTTTGGTCCATACTATCAGGTTCGACTCTCATCCAGGATTTGCCTGGGATAATCAGCATCTACACCCTTCAACGGACTATTCCGTCAGTCCGCGGCGCTGTCACGCCTCCGTCTCCACGTCACTCCTTAAGGTAGTACAGGAATATTAACCTGTTCTGCCATCGGCCTCACCGTTCGGCTGAGCCTTAGGACCCGACTAACCCTGATCCGATTAGCGTTGATCAGGAAACCTTAGTCTTTCGGCGAGGGGGTTTCTCACCCCCTTTATCGTTACTTATACCTACATTTGCTTTTCCACACGCTCCAGCAAAGCTCACGCTTCACCTTCGACGCAGAGTGGAATGCTCCCCTACCGATCATTACTGATCCCATAGCTTCGGTAAAACACTTAATGCCCGATTATTATCCACGCCAAACTCCTCGACTAGTGAGCTGTTACGCACTCTTTAAATGAATGGCTGCTTCCAAGCCAACATCCTAGCTGTCTTAGCAATCTGACTTCGTTAGTTCAACTTAGTATCTATTTCGGGACCTTAGCTGATGGTCCGGATTCTTCTCCTTTAGGACATGGACCTTAGCACCCATGCCCTCACTCCTGTGATAGAACTAATGCGCATTCGGAGTTTATCAAGACTTGATAGGCGGTGAAGCCCTCGCATCTTATCAGTCGCTCTACCTCACATTAGTAACTCACAAGGCTGCACCTAAATGCATTTCGGGGAGTACGAGCTATCTCCAAGTTTGATTAGCCTTTCACCCCCACCCTCAGTTCATCCGGAAGCTTTTCAACGCTTATCGGTTCGGTCCTCCAGTTAGTGTTACCTAACCTTCAACCTGACCAAGGGTAGATCACTTGGTTTCGCGTCTACTCCTTCCGACTTATCGCCCTGTTCAGACTCGCTTTCGCTTCGGCTACGGATCTCTAGATCCTTAACCTTGCCGGAAAAAGTAACTCGTAGGTTCATTATGCAAAAGGCACGCCGTCACAGCATAAGCTGCTCCGACCGCTTGTAGGCGCATGGTTTCAGGGACTATTTCACTCTTCTATTCGAAGTGCTTTTCACCTTTCCTTCACAGTACTGGTTCGCTATCGGTCTCTCGGGAGTATTTAGCCTTACCGGATGGTCCCGGCAGATTCACGCAAGATTTCTCGTGTCCCGCGCTACTCAGGATACCACTACGCT
>QFCG01000841.1_pt1 | contig 14143 bp, 15 predicted proteins | sample 5346041 | NCBI WGS metagenome assembly QFCG01 (sample SAMN09062254, study PRJNA434731) | Human gut metagenome, whole genome shotgun sequencing project. | isolation source: stool timepoint B gemcode assembly | host: Homo sapiens | collected 2015 | reverse complement strand
CGGCACGGTACTTTAGTTGCCGGACACCCCCATGTTGCCCCCTCTTACACCCGGATGTAAAGGATGGCAACATGGGGGTGTTTACGGAATGATGTGCTTGTCTTTGCTAAAAAAAGAGATAGCTTTTGTGGAATGAAGAACCGTATTCCGCCAATTTAATACCTGTTATATTCGTTTTTACATTTGTTTATTCGATTATTTTATATGCTTTTTCAAAAGTGATAGAAGGCAATGTGTTGGTTTTCAATTGTATGACAAAAACGTCCTGTTTCAGAAGTGATAGAGAAGTGATAGAGGAAAACGTCCTGTATCACTGCCTCTGACGCTTGAATATGAATAGCTATAACCTTTGTAGTGATAGAGTGATAGAGGATTTCTTTGCTGAAGATCATGCTGATAAATTACTGCATGTTCGATTGCGCCTACTGCATCAATCGCCGCAGCAACGATATTCCCCGTGCCACATTGACGGTGACGGAACTGGTGAACCTCACGGTCGAGTTTTACCACCGTAACTATATCGAAGGGCTTTTCCTGAGTTCCCGGAAAATATGGATAAGTCAGCAAGATTGGAAAAGTTATCAGGCGGAAAGGAGGGTACCTTTGCGAAGTAAAACAGAAAAAGAACATGCAACAACGAACAACGACAAGAGAAGAGTATCTGAAACGGGTGAACCTGGTGATTGAGTATATCAATAATCATTTGGGGGATGATATAGACCTGAACCAACTGGCTGAAATGTCGCATTTGTCCCCGTACCATTTTCATCGGGTGATGAGTGCGTTTTTAGGAGAGCCGTTGGGAGCGTTCATCGTGCGGAAACGGATTGAGACTGCAGCTCATCTGCTTCGCTACACGGATATATCTGTCGGGGATATCGCTTACCGTATCGGGTATGGTGCACCTTCTTCGTTGTCGAAGGCTTTCAGGCAGTTCTATTCTATTTCACCTAACGAATATAGAAACAATAAAGAGTACACGATTATGAGACCAGAAAAGATATGGCCCGACTTGCAGTTGGAGGCTGAAATAAGGGAAATCCCTGTTCGTAATGTGATTTATATCCGTCTGACGGGAGATTATCGCCTGAATGATTATGGCGGAACTTGGATGCGGTTGTATGCGTTTGCCCACGAGCATAACCTGCCGACCCAAGATCCTTGTCCGCTTTGCATCTACCACGACGATCCGAAGGTAACATCAGAAGATAAATTGCGTACGGATGTTTGCATGGTCATGCCTGAACCTGTTCTGCCGAAAGGCGAAGTTGGTGCCAAGCAGATTCCGACCGGTCGCTATGCATCCTTTATTTATAAGGGATCATATGAATATCTGCAAGCCGTTTACGATACGATCTATGCAAAGAAATTGCCAGAGATGGGCTGTACACTCCGTGACGAGCCGAGTTATGAACGCTATCTGAACGACCCACGCAATACGAAGCCTGAAAACCTGCTGACAGAAATCTGTATTCCGGTACAGTGATCCTTTCAAGAAGGTAGGATTACTTTTCTTTTGGGAGCGAAGAAATAGTAAAAGATTATTCTTACTTTTGTCAAGAAATCCCGGTAACAATTATGGACGAAAAAGTGCTCGAAAAACTGAAAGTACTGGCTGAATCGGCCAAGTACGATGTATCTTGCGCTTCCAGCGGAACGTCGCGAAAGAACAAGAGCGGCGGGATCGGAAGTGCGGCAGGGTGGGGCATTTGTCATAGCTTTGCCGAGGATGGCCGTTGCATTTCTTTACTGAAGATCATGCTGACAAATTACTGTATGTTCGATTGCGCCTACTGCATCAATCGCCGCAGTAACGATATTCCCCGTGCCACATTGACGGTGACGGAACTGGTGAACCTCACAATCGAATTTTACCGCCGTAACTATATCGAAGGGCTTTTCTTGAGTTCCGGAGTCGTGCGCAATGCCGATTACACGATGGAGCGCCTCGTCAGGGTAGTAAAAGACCTCCGGACAGTATACCGGTTTAACGGCTATATCCACTTGAAAAGTATTCCCGGCGCCAGCCAGGAACTAGTGAATGAAGCCGGACTCTATGCCGACCGTATGAGTGTGAATATCGAGATCCCGAACGAGAAGAGTCTTCAGCTATTGGCTCCTGAAAAGGATTTCCAGAGCGTCTTTCAGCCGATGCGTTATATTCAGCAAGGTGTTTTGCAAAGTGCCGAAGAACGGAAACGTTTTCGCCATGCTCCGCGTTTTGTGCCTGCCGGGCAGAGCACGCAGATGATTGTCGGGGCGACACCCGATTCGGATAAGGATATCCTTCGTCTCTCATCCGCCCTCTATCAGCGTCCGACGATGAAGCGTGTCTATTATTCCGGTTTTATCCCTGTCAATGAATACGATAATCGGTTGCCGGCCTTGAAGCAACCGCCGTTGGTTCGGGAGAACCGTCTGTATCAGGCGGACTGGCTCTTGCGCTTCTATCAGTTCAAAGTGGATGAGATCGTGAACGATGCCTATCCTGACCTCGACCTGGAAGTCGATCCGAAGCTCGGTTGGGCGTTGCGCCATCCGGAGCAGTTCCCGGTCGATATCAATAAGGCGGATTATGAGATGCTTCTTCGCATACCCGGTATCGGGGTGAAGTCGGCGAAATTGATCGTCGTCTCCCGCCGATATTCCCGTCTGGGGACGGGGCAATTGAAGAAGATGGGTGTCGTGATGAAGAAAGCCCAGTATTTCATTACATGCCACGAGTTGCCAGTCCGCACGATTAACGAAGTGTCACCTGAGGTGGTCCGTCAAATCCTTATCCGGAAAGCGGGACGTAAGAGTACCGACGATCGTCAGCTTATCCTCCAATTTAAGGAAGAATCATGACGGTATTCGTGTACGATAAGACCTTTGAAGGGCTGCTGACCGCTGTTTTTGACGCTTATTCACGTCGCAGCTTTCCCGATCTGCTGTTAGCAGAAGGAGAACCTTTTCCCTTGTTTTATGATGAGGCAGTGACGATCTGTACGGACGATGCTAAGGTGGATCGTGTTTGGAAAGGTTTGCAGAAGCGGCTTTCCGCTATGGCTTTGTCTGTGATTACCGTTACTTGGCTATCTGAACTGCCAGAAACGGACATGCTGCTTTTTCGCTATATCCGCAAGGCGATCGATGCCCCGCGTACGGTCGAGCTGAACTTTGGAGACCCTGATGTTCTCGAAGTCTCCAAGGTATGGAAAAAGGTGACGAACGAGCGCCTGCGTGTCATCCAGTTCCTCCGTTTCCAAAAAGCGGTGGACGGGACCTTCTTTGCCGCCGTCAAACCTGTATATAACGTACTTCCTCTCACTCTTGCGCACCTGAAAGACCGCTTTGCCGATCAGCGCTGGTTGCTTTATGACCTGAAACGCGAGTATGGTTACTATTACGATCTGAAAGAGGCCACCGAAGTTCGTTTCGAAGAGAAGGATGCCCACCTTCTTTCCGGTCTGCTCGGTGAGGAACTGATGGATGCCGATGAGAAACTTTTCCAGCAGATGTGGAAAACTTACTTCAAGTCTATTGCTATCAAGGAACGTCTCAATCCCAAGTTACACCGCCAGCATATGCCTGCCCGGTTTTGGAAGTATATGCCGGAAAAGTTGTAAGTCAGGATGCGTTACTCCTTCTTTTCGGTGGAAAAGATTATGCGTTTAGGACATTGTTCGAAATGCACAGTACGGACTGGCAAAACAATAGTGTACTTCTGTACTCCGGCAGCTCACCTATAGATGTCTTTACTTGTTTTGGAACTCTTCCTGCGAATAGATAGTCTTCCCCCGTTGACTGATAGTCCACTTTCCGTTTATGCGGCGTACATTCTTTGTATCGTCGTCCTCTACGTTCCAAGCATATCCACCGGATGGGAGTGAGCGCCTATCCAGTATCTCGTTTTTATCTCCCGAAGAGAAGAACAGTTCGACTTGGGTGGAATCCGGACTGAAAACGATGAAAGCAGACTGGCTGCCGTCGACAGCTTTCATCCGGATACCCTTTTCGAACACACGGATGCAATCTTGCTGCACTTCGCTCCATTGGTAGCCGGCCGAACCGATACAGCCGTGTTTGTCCCGGTCGCCGCCAACCCTGTTTCTTCTTCCGGGGACAACCACAATCTTTTGCGCTTTCATCCCTGTCTTATATTTCCCGCTATGATATACGATAGCCGTATCATCGAGCAAGATACCATTCGTTACGACCCTTTCTGTATCCAACGTACTGAAAGAAAGTGTGTCACCCTCCTCGGAAACGACTGTAAGCGTATTTATGGTTGCATCGCAGATAACTCCTTTTACCATCGAAGCTTTTGGTGAACAGGCAAAAGTAATGCCGGTACATAAAGCGATTGCCGCAAGATTCAATTTATTCATGTTTCTGTTCTTAATTGAAGTAGTACAGGAAGATTGCAACACCTTCCAGCGCTTTCTTCGGTTGGTCCTTGATCTCGATGGCAAACTTGATCTCAGCCTTGGCCACGCCACGCAGATTTGTCAAAGTCTGTAGTTTGGCGATCAGGCGGATACTTTGTCCGGTCAATACGGGCTGTCCGAATTTCATCTTGTCCATGCCGTAATTAATCATCATCTTTAGGTTGTTCACCTCGATGATCTGGTTCCAGAGGTGAGGAAGGAGTGACAGCGTCAGGTAGCCGTGGGCAATTGTGCTGTGGAACGGGCTTTCCACTTTGGCGCGCTCTGGGTCTACGTGAATCCACTGGTGATCCAGGGTCGCATCGGCAAAAAGGTTGATGCGTTCTTGTGTCAGTTCTACATAATCTGAAATCCCTATTTGCTGGCCTACCAGCTTTTCAAAGTCTTCGTACGAGTTGATAACTACTTTTCCCATTATTTTTTTGTTTAGTGATTTATGATCTTATACGTCCGCCGTCAGGTAACTGCGATCTGTTTTTATCGCCGGTTACAGGGGTGTCTCTGCAATTTTCGCAATAATTCCTGGAATAAACAAATATTTTGGCAAGATTGGACAATACGTAGGCGCAGACGGGATTATTACCGACTTTGCAACTTAACTCTGTTTATATTGTTGATTTTATATAGACGGAGTGAAGTTATAATCTTATTTAAGTCTTATGAGGAAGATAAAAAGAGTCATAGGGTACACGTTGGGGATCGCAATGGTGCTGATTGCCGCTATATTCCTGCTTAATCTTCATCTGACCAAACGCCTCGAACGGTATCTTCGGAAAGAACTGATCCATCGGACGGCCGAGGCTACGGATGGCTTTTATAGGCTTTCTTTCGATAATCTTTCTATCAGTTTCTTCAAAGGTGAACTGACGCTTGAGGGAATAAAGCTATGTCCCGACTCGGCGGTTTTCCGGGATTGGGAAAGAAAGGACAGCCTGCCGTCTACCTATGTGACGGCTGAGGTCGGCATGGTCGATTTTAAAGGATTGAATCTTACGTGGCGTTGGAGTTACAAGCAGTTGCATTTTGACTCATTTGAAATTAGGAATCCTGATATACAGGTGTTTAATCCTTACTATTCAACGCGGGCGGAGGTGAAAGAAAGGAAGGAGGCGGAGACCAAGACCTTGTATGAGGTGGTTTCTCCTTATATTAATGTATTGACTGTCCGGATGCTGAATCTGGAGAACGCCAGTGTTTCCTATTCCGTGGAGAATCCTGTTTCTCCGATTGTCTATGCCCTGAATGATGTCAGTTTCCATGCGTATGGTTTTCGTTTGGATGAGAATTCGTCTGAGAGTGGGAAGTTGCTTTATTGTGATAATTTCGATTTCATTACTAAGCGGTCGCAGACGCTATTGGCCAATAATGACTTTCGTCTGCAAACGGATCGGATCCTGCTGAGTACGGAAGATTCTATTATTTCTATCTCTAATATTACGCTTACACCCCAAGGTGAATTGTGGGGGGAACAGAAAAAGCGGCCCGACGGCTACCTGAATGCGTTGATCAGAGCCATTGAAGTGAAAGGAATACAGTTCCGTCGTGAAAATGCGCTGAATTACCTCACGGCTCGCTCGTTAGATATCATTTCTTCGGATATACAAGCCTTTAATCTGGCGGGGGAAAGCCTGCCGTCTGCTAAAAAAACGGAGAAGAAAAGCTTGAATGAGGCGGAGGCGGATTCTTTGGTCCGTTCCCTGTCTCTTTATGAATTGATCTCGCCTGTCTTACATACGGTTTCTATTGGTACGGTCGGTATCGGGCAGGCAAAGTTGCAATATTCTTTTGCGGTTAAAGATAAGATCGAGATGTATAAACTGGCGAACTTCGATTTCCAGGCAAACGATTTCCGGATAGATTCCGTATCGGAGGCTCAACGCGGGTTCTGGTATTCGCGTGGTTTCTCGTTTGAAGCGACTGGTATTGAGGGGCTGATGACGGCACGAAACCACCGGTTTACGGTGAAGCGCATGACATTGGACACGGAAAGCGGGGATTTCAACCTGGAACGAATCAGGTTATATCCCTTGTCGGTTTGCGGACAGAATGATTATATGGCAGGAAGCATTGATACGGTTGGAATCCGCGGTTTGTTATACGACAAGGGGATCAGTGCGCGGTTGCTGAAAATAGACCGCCCGAATCTGCGTTATGTGCTGTTTTCTTCCTTCAATAAGAAAGATGTGAAGTCGGTAAAGCCGGCAAACAGCCGTGTCGATGTGGAGTCGATCTTGAATCCTTTCCTCCGTTATTTCTCTGTTAAACGGTTGAGTCTGAATCATGCATATGTGACGATCGATGATAAAAGCATGTCCGATCCGGTTACTTATAAACTGAATGATTTTAATTTCTTTGCAACCGGCATTTGGGTGAACCGGCAGACGGGGAAGGGGAGTGGACTGTTTTTCGATTACGGAAATATGGGATTTAATTTTAGCCGGTTCGATAACTATTTGCCGGGAAAAGAATATCGTTTGTCTGTGCGGAAAGGGCAATTTTCGACCGTAAAAGGAATTCTGGAATTACAGGATATCAAACTGCTCCCACAAAATACGATGGAGAAGAAGGCAAAGACATATATCCGGTTTTCTTCACCGGGACTTCGTATAGGCGGGCTGAAACGGATACCTGAAAGGCTGGACCGGAATATTCGGGTAGCATCGTTCCGGGTAGATTCGCCTGATGTCCAAGTGTGCAGATCGGACGGAAGTGGCATGTCGGCTTCACTTAAAGGCCTGGCATTGGAAGGGGTTTCCTGGGATAGCACTTTGTTGAAGTTGGGTTCGGTTCACATGGAAAGTCCTGTGGCGGATATTTATTCCGGTCATTTTCTCGATACTCTACAAAATCAAACGAAGTTAGGTTCGGTTGATTTATATACAGCTTTGGAAAAAGTTGCCGGACGAATCTTTTTAGGTCGCTTTAGCTTGAAGGATGCGAACATCCGTTATGCCTATTATGGGAAGAGCGATTCTTTGCAACATCAGAAGTTAGATACGACTAACCTGTTTATTGAGGGGCTGGCTGTTGATACTCGTCTCCGTACATATAAATTGGATGATATTCGTTTCTCTACCCGTAACCTGGAGCTTCCTCTGGATAACGGTTTTTACACGTTAAAGGTAGGTGCTGTGGATTTGACCGGATCAAGTGTAGTCATTGACCGTATTCGTCTTATATCTCCTTATCCTAAAATGCAGTTTGCTTATTTGCAGCCGCATCATAAAGATTGGTTTGATGTGAGTGTCGGGCAGGTTGCGCTGGCAGGTATCGATCTGTCCACTTATTTATCGGAGAAGGTGCTTCGGATAGCTGATGTACAGGTATCGGATGCTGTATTACAGAATTTTAAGAACCAGAAAATACCGATACCCCGGCGTATTGTTCCGATGATCTATACCGGATTACAGAAGGCTCCGGTTAAGCTGGATTTCCAAAGAGTGGGCATAAAGAACTTTTCCGTTGTTTACGAAGAGCTGGCAAAGAAGGGAACGGTTCCCGGAAAACTGTTTTTTACGGATATGAACGGAACGTTTACCGGTTTTACAAATATCGTCTCCCGTCCTGACCAATACATCGTGCTGGATGCTGATGGCAAGTTGATGGGGAAAGGAAACTTTACGGCTACTTGGAAGTTACCGGTCGATTCACTGAATGATCGTTTCTTGCTGAATGCCCGCCTAGACAGTTTTGACCTTACGGCGTTGAACGAATTGCTGGTTCCCCTGGCTTCGGCGGAGGTACAAAGTGGATGGGTTCGAGAGATGGCTTTCAGTACAGAGGCATCCAGCAAAGGAGCTACAGTGGAGATGGTTTTTCTATATAATGGCTTAAAAGCTGCTTTACTGAAAGAAAAAGATGGTGTACTAACCGATAAGAAGTTTCTGACCGGTCTTGTCAACCGTGTATTAAAACAGAATAATCCGGATAAAACAGGAAAAGGTTTTAACAAACCGCGTCATTCGAGTGTTTCAATAATAAGGGATCCTTATCATTCCACTTTCAATTATTTGTGGCAGATATTAAGACCACCGTTGATTGAATCGGTCGGTATGTCCAAAAAGAAGCAGGATACAGCCAAAGAAATTATGACTTTTTTTGCAAAAGTGAAGAACTTCTTCCGGGGAAAAAAGAACGTTTCAGGAAAAAACATTTCAGAAGGGGAAGGAAAGGATGTTTTATTATTGGAATTTGAACCTATAAATAATTAAGAATATGGATTACATTATAACTCATTATCCGGATAATAAACGTTTTGAAACACAGGTGGATGGCGTGGTAGCTTTTGTACAGTATCGTTTATCTGGGGATAAACTGGATATTATCCACACGATTGTTCCGCCCGCTATCGGAGGGAGAGGAATTGCTGCCGCTTTAGTAAAATACGCTTATGATTACGCGATCGAGAATGGTATGAAGCCGTCGGCAACCTGTAGCTATGCGGTCACTTGGTTGCATCGCCATCCCGACTATGCCGGATGAAGGCGTTCAGTCTTTGATCTCTATTCCCAGCATCCGTATCAGCTCCAATGCTTGTAAAGAGGAAACGGAAGATCCTCTCAGCTCGCTGTTGGCAAGATTTGTGATGCGGATACCGGATATTTCCGAGTTCGACAGGTCGATTCCTTTCAAGGATGTATGGTAAAACTCCGCTTCCATCAGGTTACAGGCATCGAATGAGACATTCGTCAATTGGCAGTCTTCTATTCCGGCTCCCTGCAGGTTGGATCGGGTAATTTGTATATATCGCATTTTACTCATTGATAGATTCATGTATTCTCCCCGGCACTCTTCAAAAGTGATATAATTGAATATCCCGTCCGACATATTGGTTCCCATTAATTTACAACCGATAAATTCTACCCGGTGAAATCCACAACCTGTTAGGTTTACATTCGACAGATCGCAATTTTTAAACACGACATCGCTAAATTGGGATTTCTGTATACAGCATGTTCCGAAGCTGCAATTGGAGAAAACACAAGACTGCACTGAAAGGTTACTTTTCTTTATTCCTTCTATACGCAAGCTTTTAAAGGAATACTCGATTAGGTCCTCATCGTTCTTTTCTAACACTGTCTGTATATTTGTACTTTCATGAAGAGCGTTTGCCAAACGGGGGTGTGTAATTCTCATATGCTGTCTGTTTTTATAAAAATGAGAGGATAAAAGTACATATTTTGTCCGTATGAATAGAAAACGAGGATATATCATTTGATATATCCTCGTTTTTGTAGTCGGGATGAGAAGACTCGAACTTCCGACCTCCACGTCCCGAACGTGGCGCGCTAGCCAACTGTGCTACATCCCGTTTTTGATTACGGCTGCAAAGGTACAACTAATTTTTAAACTGCAAATAGTTTTGCTGTTTTTTTTCGAAAAAAATATACTTTTTTCTGTATCTTCCTTGAAATACATTTTCTTTGAATATTTTCCATTGAAACATTTGGAGTGTAATAAATAATGTTTACCTTTGCACTCGTTAAACAAAACAACGGTGCCATAGCTCAGTTGGTAGAGCAAAGGACTGAAAATCCTTGTGTCCCCGGTTCGATTCCTGGTGGCACCACCAAAGCAAAGTACATAGTTGCTTCTAACGCATGAAAACCCTTGAATTAGAGATAGTTCAAGGGTTCTTTTTTTACCCTCGCTACGCATTTCATTACATATTTGTGAAGTTGGATTTCGCCAATTCAGTGGCTTTTTTTAAGGCTTTTGAAAAAGCCATAAATATGCATCATACTTCATTGTTTTTCAACTATTTGACAATTTTAATCTCCGGTGTGAAAAAGTAATTTTGCACACATGACCGGATGGAGTTAGAAATGTGAAAGAAATTTAAAAATTCGGTATTTCCCATCGGGATAAAAAAAGGAATCGAACCCGGGATACAAAAGGCAATTCGAACCTGATAAAAATGGGATTTTTATGGCTATTCCACAAGTCCCTCAAAAAAGCCACCGAATTTAACATTTCGTTTCACGTCCTCATGCCATCCGGTTTTGACGAAACAATTGGATGTAACACCTCTAAAAAAACAAAAGTGATGAAACAAGGAACAATGAACATTCTTTTTTTCGTGCTCAAAACGAAATTGTTGAAAAACGGTGAGGCCCCCGTACTGATGCGGATAACCATCAACGGGAGCTACGACGATGCCCGTATCCAAAGAAGCGTGCCTCTGAACTTATGGAATGCGGCCAAAGGATGCAGCAAGGGCAGGGACAGGGCATCCATCGCATTGAATACCTATATTGCGGAGTTACACGCACGTGCCCTTGAGAAACACAAGGAACTGGTATTGGAACAGGCCCTGATTACCCCGAAACTGATCCTGAAACGTGTTTTCGGGAAAGACACCGAAATGCGTACATTGCTCGGTACCATGCAGGATGGCATCAAGGAAATGGAAACACTGGCAGGCATAGACTACTCTCCCGTTACGATCAACCGGTACAAGAACGTGGTGAAGAAATTGCAGCGGCTTATCCCCTCTTATTACGGCAAGGAGGATATCACCTTCCATGAGCTGACACCGGAGTTCATCCGCGCGTTTGACATTTACCTGAAAACGGAGGGGGGACTGTGCCGTAACACGATAGTCCGCTACATGAAATGTTTCAAGAAATTCACCAACATGGCATTGGCAAAGGAATGGATGCGTAAGAATCCCTTTTACGGTTACAAGATGGAACAGGACGAGACCGATCCGGTATTCCTGACCTACGACGAGTTGCAGGCCGTCATGAAAAAGAAATTCACCATCCCACGGCTCGAGCTGGTCAGGGACATATTTGTCTTCGCGTGCTTCACTGGTCTGGCGTTCTCCGATGTCGCCACTCTGAGTGGTGAAAACCTGGTACAGGACAATCTCGGTGACTGGTGGATAAGGAAGGGAAGGGTCAAGTTGGAACACCGCAGAAAAGCGTCTTCCATCAGCAACATCCCGCTGCTGCCCGTTCCACTGGCCATATTGGAGAAATACAGGGAACATCCGATCTGCGTAAAGAAAGGATGCTGCCTGCCTGTCATGTGCAACCAGAAAATGAACAGCTACCTCAAGGAAATCGCCGATTTCTGCGGCATAAAGAAAAACCTGACCACGCACGTGGCGAAACACAATGAATTATCTATTTGATTGAAAATAAGATTATTATCACCTATTTCGTTGATAGTAGGTAACACTTTAGAAACGAGCGAATTACAATATTTTGTTTTCTTCTGCATCAGTCAAAGAACGATTTTCCAGTTGCAAATATACATTTTACTCGTGACAAAAGCAATCTTTTTCCGCATTAATCGGCTTAAAGTCATCCCTAAAGAAGAGGGTATTGAATGTTGAAGTGCCCCCAAAAGTTAGACCAAAAACTTTTGAGGTGCATTCTTTATGAAATACACTTTTGAAAAGTTCAATATAGTGAGCTATCGATTGGGTACGTTTATATGATAAATACGGGGTTAATACCCTAAGAATACACCCCAACATAAAGCCTCAAGTTATTAAGGAATGGTTGTACGAGAGCATTGATAAAGTACCGTATAAGCCGTACAGCACTTGAAGGCTGGGTTCGTACGATTCGTAAACATGGATATGAGGAATTACATATATTCCGACATATGGCAAGATCTAAGAAAAAAGAATATCAGACAGAATTGGAAAAGCTTCAGGCGGAAAACTTGCGCCAGAGGGCAGAGAATGCGTTGCTAAAAAAGTGAAGGCCTTAGTCGAGGAACAGGAAACCCGGGCACGTCTCAATGGGTAGAAGCCATTGACGAACTAAGGTCTGAATATCCTCTTGACTTATTATTGGAATTAAGAAGGATAGCTCATTCTGTATTCTATTATCACCTGGAACGGCTTGAGGGACAAGATAAATACGCAGTGGAGAAAGAGGAAATCAAATCCATTTTCCATCATAATGGAGTATATCATAACCTGTATGTGAATAGTAGCCGACATTCAAACTCTTGCAAACATTCTGAAATCGTATTACTACCTACACAAACAGGTATGCTAATGTATATAACCTCAATATGAATCAAAATTTCTCGATTATCTTTTGAATATCCTCCTCTATGGTCACTATACCATCATCATCAATGAAAATATGACCTTGAGAGGTTTTTCTCTGGCAGACAATATTATTATCTGTGCTCAGATTGTTGTCACCTTCACAATAGTCGGTCGAACTGTATCTACTGTCTACATTTCTATTATCATCACCATTAGCTTTTTCCGAAACAATATTAAGTTTCTTTGTCTTACCACCTTTCATGGCACCGAAAAGTTCGGTACTGAACGAAGAGCGTAAACCGTGATGAGGGCACACTAGAAAATCCACGCCCTGCCCCAGTTTCTTATTCAATTCAGGGTTATCCTCTAACAGTTTCTTCATACCCTCCTTCTGGATGTCAGCGGCGAAGAAAATTCTATAGCCAGAGTGTATATACAGAGCGATACTGATATTATTGGTATAACTTTCGTTTCTAAGAGTGCTGTTATTCTCAACCCAGCCGGGATAAAGATAACCAATGGTCATTCGAGAAGGGTCACACACCCTTAGGGGAAGGTATCTTCCCTTATATACCTCCTTAACCTTTTTAACCTCATTACTACCAGGATCGTCTACCAAGTTCCAGTTAACATTTTTATAACTTTCCGATCCTTTCGACAGATCATTTGGTGTAGTAAACAAATTTATGTAAAAATGTTTTTCCAAATCATCTAAATCGGAAATATGATCCAGATGGGGATGTGAGATAAAGACTTGACTTAGATAATATTTGTCTCTTAAATACTTCAATTTGCCTCGCTTCTTAAAAAGAGGAAGCAGGAAATCATTTACCATTGAGAAGTCATTGCCCTTACCAAGGTCAACAACAATTTTATTACTTCCCATCTCAATATAGGCACTCAAAGCAGGCCCGACATTAAAAATTACTATCTTCATAAGCTTTCTCTTTATTTTTTTCCTGTGAATGTTGCAAATAGGTACTTGGCATAAGACCACCCTCTTGTTTCCAATAACAGATAGCAGCCCACCATCAACAGCACTTGAATTATCAATGCTATCGCTAAAGTCCACCACGGCAACCAACTGCGGAAGATGTTAGCAACGGCTATACCTATTATTAACAAAATACTCCATACGCTTGCACCAAGGTAGTTGCGGCAGAAGCCGAACTCAATGTTATACTGTCTCAAGATCTTATCACCACGGCAATTTTGCCTAATCTGGTAGACTGCATCCACAATTGTTTTCTTGGCCATATCGAGGTCTGCTAGCTCTTCTTCACGAGTAGGCAGCTCGATACCGAACGTATCTTTCACTTTTGTAGAGATCTCATTATGATACGCAGGTGAGATGACCGAATTCTGCCAAAGCAACAACTTTGTAGTAGGCATCTCCGTCTCGTCCTTTTTGAATAGCGGGTATTGGAAGAGCCACTTCGATGTCTCCTTAAATAATTCTCTTACTAGATAACCTACGGCCATACTTGCCAATGCTGTTCCACCAATCAGACACAGTACCCACTTAACATTACCCAATAGTGCCTGATATTGAGGGAACCACTCCCTCATGCACATGGCGATCAATATACATGTAGGGAGCATTCCCAAGACAGCCGGATATACCCTTGCTTCTCTAATGTATTTATCCATCATATACCTTTCGGGTTGGCACGCAATACTTCCCGGTCCACGGCGATGT
>QFCG01000927.1_pt1 | contig 14270 bp, 9 predicted proteins | sample 5346041 | NCBI WGS metagenome assembly QFCG01 (sample SAMN09062254, study PRJNA434731) | Human gut metagenome, whole genome shotgun sequencing project. | isolation source: stool timepoint B gemcode assembly | host: Homo sapiens | collected 2015 | reverse complement strand
ATCATCGGTTTCAATAGCGATTCATCTCCTTCCAAGAAGAAAGGACGTTGCAGGTCGATAATCGCCTGCATGGTAACCATCAAGGTATTCTGACGCTGACGGACAGCATCGATAAATCCTTGTGCCGCATCCATTTTCTGTTTCAGAAACATCATCGCTTCTTTAGATTCCTTAGACTGGTTAGCCCTGTTTTTTGTATGCTCCTCCACCATTTCCGTGAAGTCACGACTCATACGGAGTTCGGGAACATTGCGGTTATTGAGACTTACATTGATGGTTCCGTCATCATACGTTTCCTCACTAAAGTCAGGAACTATTTGTTGGAGATTTCTGCCAATTGCTTCTCCTAAAGAAGCACCCGGACGTGGATTCAGTTTGGTTATTTCAGTAATGGTTTCCTGGAAAGTCTCTTCATCAATATCCAGTTTCTTTATAATCTTCTCCCAATGTTTACGGGTGAATTCTTCGTAACATTCTCTGATAATCCTTTCTTCCAGATTCAAGATAGGACTGGGAGTTTTCTCTTCTTCTTTTTTCCGGCGAATCTGTATCAACAGACATTCCTGAAGACTACGCGCACCGATACCTGCCGGATCGAAGTCCTGTAAGATGTTCAATGCTTCTTCCAGTTCTTCTTCGGTCGATTCGATACCGGCATAAATCGCCAGTTCGTCGCAGATACTTTCCAAAGATTTGCGAAGCAATCCGTCATCATCCAATGAACCGATCAGGTATTCCACCAAGTCACACTGGTGCTCTGTCAGGTTGCGTTCACGCAACTGTTCTTTCAGGATTTCATAAAAAGAGGTGGAGTCGGAAAATGGAATATCCTCCGCTTGTTCATCTTTCGAACGGTTGTTCTCTTGCAATTTATAATCGGGAATATCGTCTTCTGTCAGATAGTCACTCAAAGAATCATAGTCATTGGCATCGCTATCCATGCCATCCTCTGCATTCTCGGTATCGGAATATTCATTATCCGTAGCATTCTCTTCTTTACCTTCTTCAAGTGCCGGATTTTCAAGCAGTTCAGCATGGATACGGTCTTCCAACTCTACTGCGGGAAGCTCCAACAGTTTCACGACCAGAATCTGCTGGGGCGAGAGCGTCTGTACCTGCTGTTGCGCCTGAGATTGTATTTGACGGGAACCTTGTGCCATATTCGTTTTTGCTTTCTACTGTTTCTCGCTACAAAAGTAACTTTTTAACGAGAGATTACACAGATTAGGGAGATAATTTTTAATCCTATAACACAAAATTCGTTATCTTTGTTGCACGAACTTAAAAACTAGGACAATATGTTTGCCAAAGAAACGTATATGCAGCGGAGAGCCCTGCTAAAAAAGAACTTAGGCTCCGGAGTGTTGTTATTTCTCGGAAATGACGAGTGCGGACTGAATTACGAAGATAACACATTCCGTTATCGTCAGGATTCCACTTTCCTTTATTATTTCGGACTTTCATGTGCCGGACTTTCGGCTATTATCGATATAGATGAAGACAAAGAAATTATCTTTGGTGATGAGTTGTCTATCGACGCAATCGTATGGATGGGATCACAGCCGACGTTGCACGAAAAATGCGAACGTGTAGGCGTAAAAAATCTGATGCCGTCTGCTGACATTGTAAGCTACCTCCATCAGTGTGTACAGAAAGGGAAAGCAATTCACTATCTGCCTCCTTACCGCCCTGAACATAAACTGAAACTGATGGACTGGCTGGGTATTCCTCCCGCACATCAGGAAGGTTCTGTTCCATTCATCCGTGCCGTGATCGCTCAACGCAACTATAAATCTGCAGAAGAAATCGTAGAAATAGAAAAGGCTTGCGATGTAACTGCCGATATGCATATTACAGCTATGAAAGTACTTCGTCCGGGTATGTACGAATATGAAGTGGTAGCTGAAATGAACCGGGTGGCCGAATCTAATAACTGCCAGCTATCATTCGCTACAATTGCCACTATCAACGGGCAGACTCTGCACAATCATTATCACGGAAATAAAGTGAAGCCGGGTGATTTGTTCTTAATCGATGCCGGTGCAGAAGTAGAGTCAGGTTATGCGGGTGATATGTCGTCTACCATTCCTGCCGATAAGAAGTTCACCACCCGTCAGCGTGAAGTATACGAGATTCAGAACGCCATGCATCTGGAATCCGTAAAGGCTCTCCGTCCGGGTATTCCTTATATGGACGTATACGAACTGTCAGCCCGCATCATGGTGGACGGTATGAAGACGCTCGGATTGATGAAAGGAAATACCGAGGATGCTGTACGCGAAGGTGCCCATGCGTTGTTCTATCCGCACGGACTAGGTCACATGATGGGATTGGATGTACATGATATGGAGAATCTGGGAGAGATATGGGTAGGTTACAACGGTCAACCGAAGAGCACACAGTTCGGTCGCAAATCGCAACGCCTTGCTATTCCATTGGAACCGGGTTTTGTACACACGGTAGAACCGGGTATTTATTTTATTCCGGAACTGATCGACATGTGGAAAGCAGAAAAGAAATTTACCGATTTTATCAACTACGAGATAGTGGAGACTTATAAGGACTTCGGTGGTATCCGCAATGAGGAAGATTATCTGATTACAGAAACCGGTGCCCGCCGATTAGGCAAGAAGATTCCTTTGACACCGGAAGAGGTGGAAGCTTTAAGATAAAAAGCCTCATCAAAATAAAAGAAGAACCTTTCTTCTATTCAAAATCAATAGCGGAAGCTTTTCATCCGGATGAAAAACTTCCGCTATTTTTGTCAAAGTACCAAATAGTCCAATATAAAATCACATTTTTTCTACCCTTCTTTTCCCGAATCTTGCGTAATATTGCAACAGAATTAAAATAATTCACTTTTTAATGATATAAAAACAATGAATAACACCATGAAGAGACTACTTTTATCTGTATGGCTATTGTCACTTTCCTTACTGTCCGCCGTAGCTGAAAACTATCCTTATAAAAGCGATGTGCTTTGGGTCACCGTACCCAATCATGCCGACTGGCTTTATAAAACCGGAGAAAAAGTAACTGTAGAAGTACAATTCTATAAATACGGCATCCCCAGGGATAATGTAACCGTCACTTATGAAATTGGCGGTGATATGATGCCTGTTGCCGATACAAAAGGAAGTATAACTTTAAAGAATGGCAGGGGGGTGATTCCTGTGGGCACAATGAAAGAGCCGGGATTCCGCGACTGCCGCCTGAAAGCAACCGTAGATGGAAAGACCTATTCACATCATATCAAAGTAGGATTTTCACCGGAGAAACTTCGCCCATATACAACCATGCCTTCCGATTTCAAGGAATTTTGGGAAAAGGCTAAAGCGGAACAAAAGGAGTTTCCCCTAACGTATACCAAAGAACATGTCGAAAAATATTCCACTGATAAAATAGACTGTTATCTCGTAAAATTGCAACTGAACAAACGTGGACAATGCGTCTACGGATATTTATTCTATCCGAAAAAAGAAGGAAAGTTCCCGGTTGTCTTATGCCCTCCGGGAGCAGGAATCAAAACCATCAAAGAACCTCTACGCCATAAATATTATGCGGAACAAGGATGCATCCGTTTTGAATTCGAGATACACGGCCTCAACCCGGAAATGAGTGAAGAAGAATTCAAAGAAATCAGCAACGCTTTCAATGGCAGAGAAAACGGCTACCTGACCAATGGGCTCGACAGTCGTGATAATTATTATATGAAACGGGTATATCTGGCCTGTGTGCGTGGCATCGACTTTTTAACATCCCTACCGGAATGGGATGGCAAAAATGTAATTGCACAAGGAGGTAGCCAGGGAGGCGCCCTGGCGTTGATCGCTGCCGGACTGGATGAACGGGTGACAGCCTGTGTCGCCAATCATCCAGCATTAAGCGATATGGCAGGCTATAAAGCCGGACGTGCCGGTGGCTATCCTCATTTCTTTAGAAATTCGGTGGATATGGATACCCCCGAAAAAATAAAGACAATGGCCTATTATGATGTAGTGAACTTTGCTAAATTGATAAAAGCAGACACCTATATAACATGGGGATTCAATGATGACACCTGTCCTCCGACAACCAGCTACATCGTATACAATGTACTAAACTGTCCGAAAGAAGCACTGATTACTCCCATTAATGAGCATTGGACTTCCAACGATACCGAGTATGGACATCTGCTTTGGATAAAGAAGCATTTAAAGTGAAGTTTTAATCATTCCATCTGGATGCGGGCAATTCTTTTTTCCCGTAACCTTTTTTCCAGGCATACGCTTTCCTCTTCCTGAGATAAAGCGTATCGCCGCAATGTTTCATCGCCTCCCAATTAAAGATAGAATGGTGACAGATGATCTTTTCAAACCAATAAAGTATGTGATAAGTCACGAATGGTAACACCATCCACCACCATGAAAACAGTAACGATAAAATAAGTGCTGGTATCAGGGTTAAAGAAAAACATTCCCAATACTGTCTGGCATGAATTCGGAGTTCCATATCTTCCCAGACTTCCAGATATTTATAGCGGGTAAAGAAAAACCAGCCTAACATAAAATAGTGCTTCTTCCCTTTTCCTAAGAACCACTTTGCTAAAAGACTATTATAAAAAATCATATTCACATTTTTTTTGTTGCATGTAGTCCCTTCTTAACAGCAAAAGTAATTAAAGGTTCAATATTTTAAAGTTTTGCATAACAACCATAACATTCTTTCCCTAAATATCACTCAAATATTGTTTATTTTTGTGTTCCCTTGCTTCACTACAACAAAAGGTTTATTTGTATTTTCTGCAAAGGAAACACAATTCACGAATATATCCTAATTTTTCTGCTTAATATTTAAAGCTGCTTCCTCCTAAAAATTCACGCAACAAAGAAGTAGGTGGAATTTCTTTATCCTGTACCGGAACAAAATATTTGATAAACTTCAACAATCGGTAGGCTTCACAATATTCAGGACAGTTACGCGGAACACCCATCAGAATAGGCTCGGCGTGTAAACGAAGTACGGCAAACTCAAAAAGTAGCGCTGAATTAAACATGACATCAGCATTTTCCTGATAAGGGAATATCCATTTGTCTTCACCGGCACGTACACTAGGCCAGCGTGATATGGTTTCACGTGCAGAATATCCCCGATAATTAAAGTCGCGGATGATGCGGCGCAACAAACGGTTGTCAGTAGTTGGAATCCAGTTATGGTCATCCAACGAAATAGTAGTCAATGCTGAAACATAAATCTTGAATTTCCGTTCGGCTGGTATATGCGGTGTCAGTTCCGGATTCAAGGCATGAATACCTTCCAGAATCAGAATTGTATTATCTTCTATTTTCAGTTTATCACCTTTATATTCCTTTTTGCCAAGAGAGAAATTAAAACGTGGCAATTCCACCTCCTCGCCACGAAGAAGCGCCTGCAGCTGTTGATTAAACAATTCCAGATCGAGTGCATAAAGTGATTCATAATCATAGTTTCCGTTTTCATCCAAAGGGGTTTCTTCACGGTCTACGAAATAATTATCCAAAGAGATCGGGAATGGCTTCAAGCCATTTGTCATCAGCTGAATAGAAAGCCGTTTGCTGAATGTTGTCTTTCCCGAAGAAGACGGGCCGGCAATCAATACCAGTTTTACCCGGTTGCCGTTTTCACCACGATGGAAGATAGTATCGGCTATCTGCGCTATCTTTTTCTCCTGCAATGCTTCCGCCACATTAATCAAGTCAGTGGCATGTCCTTCTTCACAGGCAAGATTAAAATCTCCGGCATTATTAAGCCCCATGATATAACTCCAGTTCAGATATTCTTTAAAGACATCCAGCATTTTTTCCTGCTTCACGACCTCTTCGAGCATATTCGGGTTTTCCCGGCTCGGAATCCGGAGTAGCAACCCGTCATAATACTTCACAATATCGAACAATTTAAGATATCCGGTACTGGGCAGCAGATTACCATAATAATAATCAATAGTATCACCCAACGTATAATAATAGGTATAAAGAGAACCGGAAGTTTCAAGTAATCTCACTTTATCATTCATCCCCCGCTCGCTGAAAACCCGTACCGCTTCCGCCGTATGACATTCAATGCGGTGATAAGGAATATTTTCCGCAATGATCTCCTGCATCCGTTGCTTGATACGCGTCACATCTTCGAGTTCAATGGGGCGTCCAATCCGCAAATTGCAGAAATAACCTTTTGAAACAGGATGTTCCACAAACAATTTTCCCTCGGGAAAGAGTTCCGTGACAGCCTTAAACAAGACAAAACAAAGCGAACGGACATAAGTACGCATACCGGACTGATCTCTCACATCCAGAAACTCTACATCCTTATTATTATATACTCTGAAATTAAGTCCCTCGGAGCGATTATTGACCTTGGCACTCACTACTTGATAAGGAAAATTAAGATTAAAACCGTAATAAATATCCAAAAGTGAGCTTCCGATAGGGAATTCTTTGGAATTATTGTTATTTTTGCAACATATTTGTAACATCTGTTTCATCGAGTTCGTTAAAAGGTGAATAATTTGGGACTAATATACTTATAATCAGATTGAGAACAAATAACCATTAAAAATATTATAGATGGAATATTCTTTTTATGATTTTTTAAAGCTCATAGGCTCATTGGGACTCTTCCTCTACGGAATGAAAATCATGAGCGAGGGCTTACAAAAGGTCGCGGGTGATAGATTGCGAAGTATTCTAACGGCAATGACCACCAACCGGGTAACGGGAGTTCTAACAGGAGTGTTGATTACAGCCCTTATCCAGTCTTCTTCAGCAACGACGGTGATGGTCGTTAGTTTCGTGAATGCCGGGTTACTTACACTTGCCGAATCCATCAGCGTTATTATGGGTGCCAACATCGGCACTACTGTAACTGCCTGGATCATTTCAATTTTCGGATTTAAGGTCGATATGGCTGCTTTCGCTCTTCCCCTCTTAGCCATTGCCCTCCCGCTCATCTTTTCTGGAAAAAGCAACCGCAAATCCATCGGTGAATTCATTTTTGGTTTTTCTTTCCTTTTCATGGGGCTCTCTTATCTGAAAGCAAACGCCCCCGACCTGAATGCCAATCCGGAAATGCTTGCCTTCGTACAGAACTACACGGATATGGGATTCTTTTCCATTATTCTGTTCTTGCTCATCGGTACAATATTGACCATGATTGTGCAAGCCTCTGCAGCTACCATGGCAATCACATTAATTATGTGTGCCAACGGCTGGATCAGCCTGGAACTGGGAGCAGCACTCGTATTGGGAGAGAACATCGGAACTACGATCACGGCCAATCTTGCCGCACTTACAGCCAACACACAGGCTAAGCGGGCAGCATTGGCCCATTTTGTTTTTAACGTGTTTGGGGTCATTTGGGTATTGATTGTCTTCCATCCTTTCATGGATCTAGTAAACTGGGTAGTAGACACCTTCTTTCAAAGCAGTAATCCAGAGGTTGCTATTTCCTACAAGCTATCTGCTTTCCACTCTATCTTCAATATCTGTAACGTATGTATCTTGATATGGGCAGTTAAACTGATTGAACGTACCGTATGTGCTCTTATCCACCCCAAAGAAGAGGACGAAGAGCCCCGTTTGCGGTTTATCACCGGTGGTATGCTTTCTACCGCTGAACTTTCTATCCTTCAGGCACGTAAGGAAATCCATCTTTTCGCAGAACGTACCCACCGGATGTTCGGCATGGTGCAGGATCTGTTGCATACGGAAAAGGATGACGATTTCAATAAGCTGTTCAGCCGGATAGAGAAATATGAAAATATCAGCGACAATATGGAACTTGAAATAGCCAACTACCTGAATCAGGTATCCGACGGGCGTTTGAGTTCTGAAAGTAAGTTACAGATACGCGCCATGTTGCGTGAAGTGACAGAAATTGAAAGTATTGGCGACAGCTGCTATAATCTGGCACGTACCATCAACCGGAAACGTCAGACTAATCAAGACTTTACCGAGAAACAATATGAGCATATTCATTTCATGATGAAGCTGACTAACGATGCACTTGCCCAAATGATTGTGGTAGTAGAAAAACCGGAGCATCAGAGCATTGACATCAACAAATCCTTCAACATTGAAAACGAAATTAATAATTATCGTAATCAACTGAAGAATCAGAATATTCTGGATGTGAACAACAAAGAATATGATTATCAGATGGGAGTTTACTACATGGATATTATCGCCGAGTGCGAGAAACTTGGCGACTACGTAGTGAATGTAGTGGAAGCCAGCAGTGATGTGAAAGAGAAAAGAGCTTCTTAACAGATAAAATAAAGAATAAAAAAGGAGAATCAGTAGTATCAATACATACCTGATTCTCCTTTTTATATCTAATAGTATCTTTTATAAAATCAATTATATACGTATGATTCAGCCAAACGCCAGAACAATGTAGATTCCGGAACAGTAGTTGTACGAAGCACTTTTGCAGTCCCGCCTTCTGCGGCCGGATTTATATTGGCAAAAATATTCCATCCCTTATTAAAAGAGCAGTTACTATAATAGTATGATTTGTCACTGCCTGTCAATGTAAAAGAACGGTCGGCATACTGATAACTCACCAATGTAGCTTTTCCGGCAGAAGACCCTTTACCAGACCAGTTGGAAATAGCAATTCGCCCCACTCTTTTATCTCCATTAAAAACAAAGAAATCTCCTAATGTCGCCACAAGAGCATCCGCATCATCTGAGGTTCCGGTCCAATAACCACTCATGCCATTACGCCGATCTACTGTCTGGAGCTTTTCCGAAGAAAAACTAGTAGGAAGTGTCATTACTATTTGCCCGTTCTCATAAGGAAAGCTAAGAGTCTCAATCACTTGCCAATCAACACCCGTCACTTTCACCTCAACCCGGTCAAATGTGAAGTCCGCAGGTATATTCTGTATATCTTTTACTACAAGCGTGCTATAATCCGGAACATCCGGAGCAGGAGGTTGCTCTTCATTCTCATCGTCGCTACAACCAGCCATCAAAAGGCTGAATATCAATAATACAAAGATTACAGGGTATGATAGATACCTTAGATCGGTTATGACGGTTGCTCTATTATACATAACTTCCGATTTTTGCATCAAAGATATCACATTTATAATCAGCAGAATAATTTCCAACCATAAAAATAAAAAATGACCGGGTATATATTTATACACCCAGTCATTCTCCTCTTAATAATTCTCTCTCTTGGTTTTATCCTTCGTACGGTTCAAAGTCTTCTTTTCCGACTCCACATAATGGACAAGTCCAATCATCAGGAATATCTTCAAATGCTGTTCCTGGTTCAATTCCACTTTCCGGATCTCCTTGTTCGGGGTCGTAAATATATTCACAGACCGTGCAAATGTACTTTTTCATAACGTTCGTATTTTTAATTGGTTTTCTAAATAATATAACACAAATAGCAAGATATTTGTTCAACACTATTTTTAAACTAAAGAAAAAAACTATCTTTGTAGTCATATTATCAAGCTAAAACAACAATATTATACTATGCTTATAGCACTATTGTCTACCTTAATAGTTTTATGCGCAGTCCTACTAATCAGTTTTTTATTGGAACGTAGGAAATGTCTGCGGATGCAACAACGATTGTTCCGTGAATCCAGAAAGTTGGAACGCACCAGCCATATTGCCGGCGCCATCTTGAAAAATGTGCATGCCTTTATCCTATTAATAGACAATGATTTCAAGGTACTGAAGACTAACTATTACCAAAAAACCGGAACCAGAAAAGGAACAGAAGAGAAAAGAGTGGGCGACTTGTTGCAATGTCGCAATGCATTGGCAGCCGAAGGAGGTTGCGGCACACATAGTTTCTGTGGTTCTTGCCCGATACGTACCGCCATACGCCAAGCTTTCGAACAGAGACGAAACTTCACGGATCTTGAAGCCACTTTATCCGTAGTTACGTCTGATAATACTACCGTGGAATGTGATGCAGTCATATCCGGTTCTTACTTCCTTCTGAATGAAGAAGAGAACATGGTAATCACCGTACACGATGTTACCCGCCGAAAACAAGCTGAAAAGGAGTTACGGCTAGCCAAAGAAAAAGCAGAAAAAGCCGATATTTCAAAATCTGCCTTTTTAGCCAACATGAGCCATGAAATCCGTACCCCTCTCAATGCTATTACCGGATTTGCAGAGGTATTAGGCAGTGCAACTACAGAAGAGGAAAAGGCCCAATATCAAGAAATCATAAAAATGAATGCCGACCTCCTGATGCAACTGGTCAACGACATTCTCGATATGTCAAAAATCGAAGCCGGAACATTGGAATTTGTACAGACAACGGTTGACGTCAACCAGTTACTTTCAGATTTACAACAACTTTTTCAAATGAGGGTTAATGACGCCGGAGGAAAGATACAAATTATAGCGGAACCATCCTGTTCTTCCTGCATGATTCAAACAGATCGGAACCGGGTGGCACAAGTGCTTTCAAACTTTGCCGGCAACGCCATTAAGTTCACCCATAAAGGTAGCATCCGCCTCGGCTATGAAACTAGAGATACCGAGCTTTACTTTTATGTCAAGGATACCGGAACCGGAATTCCAGCAGAGAAATTACCGGATGTATTCGAGCGTTTCGTGAAACTGAATAAAGATAAAAAAGGAGCCGGACTGGGACTTTCCATATCTCAAACTATTGTCGCCAAACTTGGCGGTCAAATCGGAGCGGATTCCGTAGAAGGTGAAGGCTCTACATTCTGGTTTACAATTCCTTATCGGTCATGTGGTAAACCACGCTAACAAATTCGACTTCATAAAAAGTTTTAATTAAACATTTTATCACAATTTTATGTTGTATTTTTGCGGTTCAAACTAAACGCATGTATCTGCATGAGTACAAATAAAAATGACTATTATCATTTAGGACTTACTGATGACGAAGTCCTACAAAGCAGGGAGAAAAATGGTATTAACCTGTTAACGCCCCCCAAGCGTCCTTCTCTCTGGAAACTTTATCTGGAAAAATTTGAAGACCCGGTTGTCCGTGTATTATTAGTAGCAGCCGCTTTCTCATTAATTATCTCCATCATCGAAAACGAATATGCCGAAACAATCGGAATCATAGCCGCTATCTTATTGGCTACCGGAATCGGTTTCTTCTTCGAATATGATGCCAGCAAGAAGTTCGATCTGCTGAATGCAGTCAATGAAGAAACCTTGGTAAAAGTGGTCCGAAACGGACGCGTACAGGAAATCCCTCGTAAAGACATAGTGGTAGGTGATATCGTCATTCTGGAAACAGGTGAAGAAATTCCCGCTGATGGAGAGTTGCTGGAAGCTATTTCTCTGCAAGTGAACGAATCCAATCTGACCGGAGAACCTGTTATTAATAAAACTACTGTAGAAGCTGATTTTGATGAAGAAGCGACTTATGCCTCCAATCTGGTGATGCGTGGCACTACAGTGGTGGATGGACATGGTACCATGCGCGTGCTGCATGTGGGAGATGCTACTGAAATCGGAAAAGTAGCCCGGCAGAGTACAGAGGATAACCTCGAACCCACCCCGCTGAACATACAGCTCACCAAACTCGCAAATCTAATCGGAAAGATCGGTTTCACCGTTGCCGGTCTGGCTTTCCTTATTTTCTTCGTGAAGGATGTAGTGCTATATTTTGATTTCGGTTCGCTGAATGGATGGCATGAGTGGCTTCCGGTTTTCGAACGGACACTGAAATATTTTATGATGGCAGTTACGCTGATTGTAGTAGCTGTACCTGAAGGATTGCCAATGAGTGTTACGCTTAGTCTGGCATTGAACATGCGTCGTATGCTTTCCACCAACAATCTAGTGCGGAAAATGCATGCTTGCGAAACAATGGGAGCCATCACCGTGATTTGTACGGATAAAACCGGTACACTGACTCAAAATCTGATGCAAGTGCACGAACCCAATTTCTATGGTATAAAAAATGGCAGTGACTTGTCTGATGACGATATTAGCGCACTTATCGCAGAAGGAATCAGCGCCAATTCAACAGCTTTTCTTGAAGAATCAACCAATGGAGAAAAACCAAAAGGCGTAGGAAATCCAACCGAAGTGGCTTTATTGCTCTGGCTTAACAAACAGGGAAGAGATTACCTGCAACTCCGCGAACAAGCTCATGTTCTCGATCAACTCACCTTCTCTACCGAACGGAAATTCATGGCGACTCTTGTTGAATCCCCATTGATCGGAAAAAAAATACTTTATATAAAAGGAGCTCCTGAAATTGTTTTGGGTAAGTGTAAAGAAGTTGTTCTGGATGGACGGCAAGTGGATGCGGTAGAGTATCGTTCTACAGTGGAAGCACAACTGTTGAACTATCAGAATATGGCTATGCGTACACTTGGATTTGCATTCAAGATTGTCGGAGAAAATGAACCAAACGATTGCACGGAACTAGTTTCAGCCAACGACCTCAATTTCTTGGGAGTGGTTGCCATCTCCGACCCGATTCGTCCGGATGTACCTGCTGCGGTTGCAAAATGTCAGTCTGCAGGTATCGGCATCAAGATCGTGACCGGTGACACTCCGGGAACTGCCACAGAAATCGCACGCCAGATAGGTCTTTGGAACCCTGAAACTGATACGGAACGAAATCGAATCACCGGTGTCGCATTTGCCGAATTGAGCGATGAAGAAGCACTGGACAGAGTGATGGACTTAAAAATCATGTCCCGCGCCCGTCCGACAGACAAACAACGTCTGGTACAACTGCTTCAACAAAAAGGAGCAGTGGTAGCTGTAACCGGAGACGGAACGAATGATGCCCCGGCTTTGAATCATGCTCAAGTAGGTTTGTCAATGGGTACAGGTACTTCTGTAGCTAAAGAAGCCAGTGATATTACATTGCTCGATGACTCCTTCAACAGTATCGGAACCGCTGTTATGTGGGGACGTTCACTGTATAAGAATATCCAGCGTTTCATCGTTTTCCAGCTAACGATCAACTTTGTGGCATTGCTTATCGTTCTGCTAGGCTCCGTAATCGGTACGGAACTTCCGCTGACTGTAACACAAATGTTATGGGTGAACCTGATTATGGATACTTTTGCCGCTTTGGCTCTTGCCTCTATTCCACCCAGCGAAACGGTGATGCTTGAGAAACCTCGTCGCAGTACCGATTTTATTATCAGTAAGGCAATGCGGTCTAATATAATAGGTGTGGGCTCTATCTTCCTCATCGTATTGCTCGGAATGATTTATTATTTCGACCACAGTACGCAAGGAATGAATGTACACAACCTGACTATTTTCTTCACCTTCTTTGTCATGCTGCAATTCTGGAATCTGTTCAATGCCCGTGTATTCGGTACTACCGATTCGGCATTCAAGGGACTTTCCAAATCGTATGGGATGGAGCTTATTGTACTGGCTATTCTTGCCGGACAATTCCTCATCGTACAATTCGGTGGAGCTGTATTCCGCACGGAACCGCTCGACTGGCAAACCTGGCTTCTTATTATAGGCGTTTCGTCCACGGTGTTATGGGTTGGAGAACTTGTTCGCCTTGTTCAACGTATTATTCACAAAAAAGACAGAAATGAAAAGTAAAGGAATAAAAAACCTTCTTATTGATTTGGGTGGTGTACTTATCAATCTCGACCGCCAACGTTGCATTGAGCACTTTCAGAAGTTAGGGCTCCAAAACGTGGATGCATTGCTGGATATCCAGAACCAGGACGGACTCCTGATGCAACAGGAAAAAGGATTGATAACACCTGCCGAATTCCGTGACGGAGTTCGTAAAATGATAGGCAAAGCAGTTAGCGACAAACAAATAGATGCAGCCTGGAATAGTTTTCTGGTAGATATACCCACACAAAAACTGGATTTATTATTAAAATTACGTGAGAAATATGTCGTCTATTTATTGAGCAATACCAACCAAATTCATTGGGAATGGACATGTGCTCATTTGTTTCCTTACCGCACCTTTAAGGTGGAAGATTATTTTGAAAAAACGTACCTCTCTTTTGAAATGAAAATGGCCAAGCCCGAACCGGAGATATTCAAGGCAATCATAGAGGATGCCGGTATCGAGCCGAAAGAAACGCTTTTTATTGATGACTCTGAAATGAACTGTAAGACAGCCCAAAATTTAGGAATTTCTACCTATACAGCGAAAGTAGGCGAAGACTGGAGCCATCTTTTCAACCTCAAATAATTTTAGAGATATGCAGATTATACGTGACATATCGGCAATTACCCCGGAACCCAGAGACGCACCCCACGGAAACAAAGCAGGCGACGCAGCCG
>QFCG01000145.1_pt1 | contig 15672 bp, 9 predicted proteins | sample 5346041 | NCBI WGS metagenome assembly QFCG01 (sample SAMN09062254, study PRJNA434731) | Human gut metagenome, whole genome shotgun sequencing project. | isolation source: stool timepoint B gemcode assembly | host: Homo sapiens | collected 2015 | reverse complement strand
CCGTAATAACGGAGCTGCCGCTATCTGGTGCCAACCGATCTATTGGGATATGGCTATGAACGCATATAAACGTGCAAAAGCGGAAGGAGATACGGAAAGAGAAAACAAATACAAGCAGTTGTGTGATGATTTGTTTGCCGGAAATAAAGCACATTATGTAAACTTTGATTTCGACGATAATAATGAGAATACCGGCTGGTTTATCTATGATGATATACAGTGGTGGACCATTACTTTGGCACGTGCTTACGAATTATTTAAAGTGGAAGAGTATCGCAGTCTGGCAGAAGCAAGTTTTGCACGTGTATGGTACGGTTCTCCCCGCGTAGGTGATACGGGTTCTTATGCAGATCCTGAAAAGAATTTGGGTGGAGGTATGTTCTGGCAATGGCAGCCTATCGGCAATCCGAATGAAAATGCTGCCGGTGATGGTAAGATGGCTTGTATTAATTTCCCGACTGTGGTAGCTGCATTGACCCTTTATAACAATGTTCCTGCCGATCGTGTGGCTGATCCGAATCCGGAAAGCTGGAGTAATAAGTACGGTGATTTTACCCGTCCGCATTATGAAACGAAGGAAGCTTATCTGGCAAAAGGAAAAGAAATCTATGAATGGGCTGTGAAGAATTTGGTAGACAGCAATACCGGAGAAGTTGCCGACAGCAAGCATGGTGAAGGCAATCCGGCATGGTCGGACCATGTATACAATCAGGCCACTTTTATCGGAGCTTCGTTATTGCTTTATAAAGCTACCGGTGAGAAAACATATTTGGACAATGCAATTTTGGGAGCTGACTATACAATGAATACCATGTCCGGAACGTATGATTTACTGCCGTTCGAGAGTGGCGTGGAACAGGGTATTTATACCGCTATCTTTGCGGAATACATGGCCATGCTGGTAAATGATTGTGGCCAGACCCAGTACGTACCGTTCTTGAAACGTAACATTAATTACGGCTGGGCTAATCGCGACCGGACACGTAATTTGTGTGGTGGCGAATATCATAAGGCACAGATAGAAGGCGCTACTATTGACAGCTATAGTGCATCCGGAATACCGGCATTGATGTTGTTGTTTCCGGCAGATAAATAATTGTAACCCATAAAAAAGAAGAATAATGAATACGAAATATTCAAATTGGAAAATGTGGTATTATGTGTTATGCATGGTACTGACACTTCAATTGGCGGCTTGTTCTGAAGAAACGCATGACGAGTATACTGCGGCTCCTGAAATAGAAGATACCTATATCGACCAACTGGATGCATTGATTGCTGAAATGACCGATTTGCAGCAAAATTCAGACTACGGAGATAAGAAAGGACAGTACCCCACCGAAAGCCGGGCAATTCTGACAGATGCGATAGATGATGCCAATCGTGCGGTACTTTTAATCAAATATCAGCAACCCTCTCCGTCGGAAAGTGAGAAACAACGCTATGTGGCAGAAGCCAAGGCGTCTATAGAACAGTTCAAGAGTACGATCCGTACAGAAGATGCTGAAACAACACCGGCTGAACTGTTTGTGGACGGACGTGGTGATGGTGGTTCTTATATCGATTTCGGACGTAGCGAAGAATATGTCAATTTCGGAACCGAAGGAAATCAAGCCTTTACTGTTGAGTTTTGGGTGAAAGTAACCAAAGGTGGTGGAAAAGACCAGAATGTGTTCCTGTCAACTTACATGGGCGGTGACGGATGGCGTAATGGCTGGATGATGTACTGGCGTAATGCAGACGGTGGTATTTATCGTGCAACTTGGGGCGAAACAGGAGGAAATATCTGTGAACCGTCACTAAAGGCACCGGAAGATGGAGAATGGCAACATTTCTTGTTTGTGTACAGTGATAAAGGCTTGCCGGGCAGTCCGGAGCTTCGTGCGAAGTTGTATGTGAACGGAGAAGTGAAAACAACCGAGGGAAGCGTGGGTAACAGGTTCTATAATTCGAGCAACTATGCTAACTATAATGCACCGATGACCGCTTTCGGACGTTATATGCGTACCAGTGATAATCTGTTTGAAGAAGGTTTTGCCGGTTATATGAAGAAAATCCGTATCTGGAAAAGCGCAAAGGATGACGAATATATTCAGAATTCTTATAATGGAACGGCTGAAGTGACGGGTAAAGAAGCAGACTTGGCAGCAGCATGGGATTTCATGACCAAACCTTCCGGTGCGGGTAATGAAGTAATAGACCTGACAGGCCGTCATACTGCTAAGATTATCGGTACTTACGAGTGGCAACGTATTGTTGAATAATAATGTAAAAACGATGAAAAACATGAAATGTTTAACTAATAAATGGAGAGAGGGAGCAATGCTCCTCTCTTTCCTCCTGATTTCTAGTCTGGCAGGGATATTTACCGCTTGTGACGATATTGAAGACGAGTATATAACAGATACACAGTTGAGTATCTTACAGGAAAGCCGTACGTCATTGAACTATTTATTGAAAAATTCAACCTACGGAACTGCTCCCGGAACATATCCTGAAACCGGAAAGGATATATTAAATGCTGCTATTACCGAGTTGGATGCACTGATAACACGGGTAGAAGCTGGCGAAGAACTGGATGAAACAACTTTGGAAGCTGCTGTAGCAAAGGTAAATCAAGCGATTGACGAGTTTAAAAATTCAAAATATTATAATCTGTCTCCGGAAGCACAGCAATATATCAATAATTTACTGGCTAAGGCGGATGAAATACTTGCGATCGTTAATGATGAAACGAAGTGGGGAAATCATCAGGGACAATATCCGGTAGAAAATAAGTCGGTTTTGGAGAGTGCAGCTAAAGACTTGGAAAGTCTGGCTGAAAGAATCAAATCCGGTTCCATCACAGATATGACGCAGGAGATTTATAATGAGGCTATTGCTGCTGCCGATAAGAAAGTAGAAGAAGTCGAAGATTCTGCATGGCCGGATAACAGTCAGATTACCTGGAATCTGTTTGTAGATGGAAATGCCGGTTCCTATATAGACTTTGGTTATAGCGAGGATTATGTGAAGTTTGGAGAGGATGACAATCAGGCATTTACGATTGAACTTTGGGTGAATATCAAAGAATATTGCAATAAACAGGGAGAAGACAACTGTACTTTCCTTTCTACCATGACAAACGATCCTCATTGGAGCGGATGGCGTGCCCAGGATCGTACAAAGGGATTGTTGAGAACAATGGTTGCTCACTGGCAAGATAATAATCATACAAATCCACAAGAATGGGAACCGGGATGGAAAAAATCGGACAACTGGACTAAAGATCGTTGGACTCATTATGCATTCTTATTCAGAGATAAAGGGCTGCCAGGATTTGATACCCCGACGGATGTGAAGTGTTATTCTATGATTGACGGTACGAGACAAGGTGAAATCATTCGTGTGGGCGAATCTTGGAGAACGTATATCAACGATAACTCTATTTCTAAGAAGATTCATATGACCGGATTCTGCATGAAAGACAATAATGGAAATCGTAACGAATGGTTCTCCGGTTACATAAAGAAGATCCGTATCTGGAAAACAAACCGGACAGAAAATCAGGTATATGCTTCTTATATGGGTAATGAAGAAGGTGTAAGTGCCGATAATCCGAATTTGGTAGAAGCCTGGGATTTTGAAGTGAAAGGTGATCAGCCTACTCAAAGTGCTACCAGAACAATTACAGGTTTGAAAGGTCATACAGCAACATTAGTTGGTGATAACTGGCAATGGATTGAATCCACAGACATTACAGATAACAAATAATTGTTTACCGGAATGAGTTTTCAATAGGTAGATTAAATATTCCCCTTATCTCTGTCATAAGGACAGAGTGAGGGGAAATTATTCTCCAATAACCCTTTATTAATCCTTTATTTTTATTGTAGAAAAGTGTTTTGGTCTGTATTTGTTCTTTATTGAATAAATATTATCGTTTTTTTTCAGCTATTTCTGCAATCTTTGTAACAGGAAAAATACTATAAACTTATAAACTATCATGAAAAGCAAAATTCTTTTGGCTCTGACACTACTATTGGGAGTATCAACTACCACATGGGCAGTCGGTAATTTAGGAAAAGCAAACCAGAAGAAGCATGCGTATACGAACGAAGATGTATGGGCAGCTTATGAAGGATTTAATAATACACTACTAGACTCCAATAAATATATTTACAAGACAAATTCGTCCTATCCAAGTGCTGTTGACCGTGGCAATGGAGCAGCGGCTATCTGGTGTCAACCTATTTATTGGGATATGGCAATGAATGCCTATAAACTGGCAAAAGCACAGAAAGACAGAAAGAAGACAAGTTATTATAAAACACTCTGCGAGAAAATATTCGCAGGGAACAAAGCGCAATATTGTCAGTTTGATTTTGATGATAACAATGAAAATACCGGCTGGTTCATCTACGATGACATCATGTGGTGGACGATCAGCCTGGCACGCGGTTACGAGCTTTTTGGAGTGGATGAATATCTGAAACTCTCGGAAGCCAGTTTCAAACGGGTATGGTATGGCTCGGAAAAAGTGGGTGATACAGGTTCGTATGACAAAGAAAACGGAGGTATGTTCTGGCAATGGCAACCCATTCAAAATCCGAAACCGAATAAATTCGGTGATGGAAAGATGGCATGTATCAACTTTCCGACAGTTGTTGCAGCATTAACCCTCTACAATAACGTGCCTGAAAATAGAAAAGAATCGACCGACAAACGGCCGGATTATCAGACGAAAGCTCAATATCTTGCCAAAGGTAAAGAAATCTATGAATGGGGAGTGGAAAATCTCTTGGATAAAGCAACAGGAAAGATTGCCGATAGCCGTCATGGAAATGGCAATCCCGCCTGGAAGGCACATGTATACAATCAGGCAACCTTTATCGGAGCTTCCATACTGCTTTATAAGGCGACCGGAGAGAAACGTTATCTGGACAATGCTATTCTGGCAGCAGACTATACAGTGAAAGATATGTCTGCAGAACATAAAGTGCTACCTTTCGAAGGTGGTATTGAACAGGGTATCTATACTGCTATCTTTGCGGAATACATGGCATGGTTGGTGTATGATTGCGGACAAACTCAATATCTCCCGTTCCTGAAACGTACCATCAAAATAGGTTGGGCAAACAGAGATAAGACACGGAATGTATGTGGAGGCGAATACTATAAAAAGTTGCCGGAAGGTGCGGAAATTGACAGTTATTCTGCTTCCGGTATACCGGCATTGATGCTTTTGTTTCCGGCTAAGAAATAAATAGAAAACGACGGAATTTGCGTAAAATAGATTAAATAAACAGGTGATTTAAATTATGAAACAACAACTGATGATGCTGTTGCTGGGAACAGCTTCTGTATTTTGTAGCTGTGAGACCCAGGTAGAACAGCACGAGAAGAATGAATTACGTGCTCCGGCATATCCGCTGGTGACAATTGATCCTTATACTAGTGCATGGTCTACTACGGACAATCTATACGACAGTCCTGTAAAACATTGGACAGGCAAGGATTTTTCTTTACTTGGTGTTGCAAAAGTAGACGGACAAACCTACCGTTTCATGGGAACGGAAGAACTGGAACTACGTCCTTTGGTAAAGACATCCGAACAAGGTAGCTGGACAGGAAAGTATACCACTCAACAGCCTGCTGACGGATGGCAGAATGCCGGATTCAATGATAAAGCATGGAAAGAAGGCGAAGCTGCCTTCGGAACCATGGAGAATGAGCATACAGCCAAAACCCAATGGGGAGAAGAATTTATCTGGGTACGCCGGGTAGCTGATATTCAGGAAGACTTGACAGGAAAGAATGTATATCTTGAATTCTCTCACGACGATGATGCTATTATTTATATCAACGGCATCAAGGTAGTGGATACAGGTAATGCTTGTAAAAAGAACGAACGGGTGAAACTGTCGGAAGAAGTAGTAGCTTCTTTGAAACCGGGTGAAAATCTGATTGCAGGTTATTGTCATAACCGGGTAGGAAACGGACTGTTGGATTTCGGATTGCTGGTAGAATTGGACGGTTACCGTTCTTTCCATCAAACAGCACAACAAACTTCTGTAGACGTACAACCTATGCAGACTTATTATACATTTACTTGCGGTCCGGTAGATCTGAAACTGACATTTACCGCTCCTATGTTCATGGATAATCTGGACTTGTTGTCACGTCCGGTCAACTATATTTCTTATGAAGTAGCCTCCAATGACGGAAAGAAACATCAGGTTGAGCTGTATTTCGAAGCATCTCCGCAATGGGCAATCGACCAACCTCACCAGGAATCTGTGGCCGACAGCTTTACTGACGGTGATTTGTTATTCCTTCGTACCGGAAGCCGTAATCAGGAAATCCTGAAGAAGAAAGGCGACGATGTACGTATCGATTGGGGACATTTCTATCTGGCAGCTGAAAAGGAAAACAGCACATCTGCAATCGGCGACGGCAGAGAGCTGCGCAAGAACTTCGTAGCCAATAAACTGGAAGCTCCTACCACAAACGGTTATGATAAACTGGCTTTGGTACGTTCATTGGGCGAAACACAAAAAGCTGATGGCCACCTGTTGATCGGATATGATGATATTTATTCTATCCAATACTTTGGTGATAACCTGCGTCCTTACTGGAACCGTGAGGGCAATGAAACGATTGTTTCCCAATTCCAGAAAGCGGAGAAAGAATACAAGACACAAATGAAGAACAGTGCTGCTTTCGACAAGAAACTGATGGAAGAAGCTATTGCTGCCGGTGGACGTAAATATGCCGAACTTTGTGCATTGGCTTATCGTCAGGCATTGGCTGCACATAAACTGGTACAGGCTCCGAACGGTGACTTGATATTCCTTTCTAAGGAGAACTTCAGTAATGGTTCCATCGGAACAGTCGACCTGACTTATCCGGGAGCTCCGCTGCTTTTATACTACAATCCGGAATTGGTGAAAGCTACCATGAACCATATCTTCTATTATAGCGAAAGCGGAAAATGGGCGAAACCATTTGCTGCGCATGATGTCGGTACTTATCCATTGGCTAACGGCCAGACTTATGGCGGTGATATGCCGGTAGAAGAATCGGGTAATATGGTAGTATTGGCTGCTGCCATTGCAAAGGTAGAAGGTAATGCAGATTACGCACAGAAACATTGGGAAACCCTGACTACGTGGACAGACTATCTGGTAGAGAACGGACTTGATCCGGCCAACCAACTTTGTACCGATGACTTTGCAGGTCACTTTGCACACAATGCCAACCTTTCTATCAAAGCAATCATGGGTGTTGCTTCATACGGTTATCTGGCAGATATGCTGGGCAAAAAAGATGTGGCTGAAAAGTACACACAGAAAGCGAAAGAAATGGCTGCCGAATGGGTGAAAATGGCTGATGATGGTGACCACTATCGTCTTACATTTGACAAACCGGGAACATGGAGCCAGAAGTATAACCTGGTGTGGGATAAACTGTTGAATCTGCAAATCTTCCCTAAAAATGTTGCAGAAACGGAAATAGCTTACTATCTTTCGAAGCAAAATAAATATGGTCTTCCGTTGGATAACCGTGAAACATACACAAAGACCGACTGGATCATGTGGACAGCTACATTGGCAAATGACAAAGCTACCTTTGAGAAATTTATCGAACCCGTATATCTGTTTATGAACGTTACACCTAACCGTGTTCCGATGTCCGACTGGGTATTTACAGACGAACCGAATCAAAGAGGCTTCCAGGCACGTTCCGTTGTAGGTGGATATTATATCAAAATGCTTGAAGGAAAACTGATTAAATAAAACAAAAATACCATGAAGAAACTAGCTCTATTCGCTTTTACGTTACTTAGTGCATGGGCTATGACTGCAAAAACAATTACCGGACCGGTGGACTATGTTAGTCCGCTGGTTGGTACGCAGTCAAAGCACGCATTATCTACCGGAAATACTTACCCTGCCATTGCAAAGGTAGAAGGTAATGCAGATTACGCACAGAAACATTGGGAAACCCTGACTACGTGGACAGACTATCTGGTAGAGAACGGACTTGATCCGGCCAACCAACTTTGTACCGATGACTTTGCAGGTCACTTTGCACACAATGCCAACCTTTCTATCAAAGCAATCATGGGTGTTGCTTCATACGGTTATCTGGCAGATATGCTGGGCAAAAAAGATGTGGCTGAAAAGTACACACAGAAAGCGAAAGAAATGGCTGCCGAATGGGTGAAAATGGCTGATGATGGTGACCACTATCGTCTTACATTTGACAAACCGGGAACATGGAGCCAGAAGTATAACCTGGTGTGGGATAAACTGTTGAATCTGCAAATCTTCCCTAAAAATGTTGCAGAAACGGAAATAGCTTACTATCTTTCGAAGCAAAATAAATATGGTCTTCCGTTGGATAACCGTGAAACATACACAAAGACCGACTGGATCATGTGGACAGCTACATTGGCAAATGACAAAGCTACCTTTGAGAAATTTATCGAACCCGTATATCTGTTTATGAACGTTACACCTAACCGTGTTCCGATGTCCGACTGGGTATTTACAGACGAACCGAATCAAAGAGGCTTCCAGGCACGTTCCGTTGTAGGTGGATATTATATCAAAATGCTTGAAGGAAAACTGATTAAATAAAACAAAAATACCATGAAGAAACTAGCTCTATTCGCTTTTACGTTACTTAGTGCATGGGCTATGACTGCAAAAACAATTACCGGACCGGTGGACTATGTTAGTCCGCTGGTTGGTACGCAGTCAAAGCACGCATTATCTACCGGAAATACTTACCCTGCCATTGCGCTGCCCTGGGGAATGAACTTTTGGGTTCCGCAGACTGGTAAAATGGGCGATGGATGGGCCTATACGTATGACGCTGACAAGATCAGAGGATTCAAACAAACCCATCAGCCAAGTCCCTGGATCAATGATTACGGTCAATTTGCCATCATGCCGGTAACCGGTAAGGCAGTATTTAATCAGGATGAGCGTGCCAGTTGGTTCTCTCATAAAGCTGAAACGGCTACTCCTTATTATTATAAAGTATATCTTGCCGATCATGATGTAGTGACCGAAATTGCTCCGACAGAGAGAGCGGCTGCTTTCCGTTTCACTTTCCCCGAAAACGACCACTCTTATGTAGTGGTAGACGCCTTTGATAAAGGTTCGTTTGTGAAAGTAATCCCTTCGGAGAACAAGATTATCGGTTATACCACTAAAAACAGCGGTGGTGTTCCTGTCAACTTTAAAAACTACTTTGTACTAGTATTCGACAAACCGTTTACTTATACGGCTGCCGTAGCCAGTGGTGTGATTGACACCAACAAACTGGAAGCGACAGACAATCATGCCGGTGCACTGATCGGTTTCAAAACCCGCAAGGGCGAACAGGTAAATGTGCGTGTGGCTTCCTCTTTTATCAGCCCTGAACAGGCGGAACTGAACCTGAAAGAGCTGGGTACGGACAACATTGAACAGATTGCTGCGAAAGGCCGCAAGGTATGGAACGATGTTTTAGGACGTATTGAAGTGAAAGATGATGATATCGATCATTTGCGTACCTTCTACTCTTGTCTGTATCGTTCAGTATTATTTCCCAGAAGTTTCTACGAGATAGATGCTAAAGGAGATGTGATGCACTACAGCCCTTATAATGGTGAAGTACTTCCGGGATATATGTTTACCGATACCGGTTTCTGGGATACGTTCCGTTGTCTTTTCCCATTCCTTAACCTGATGTATCCATCCATGAATACAAAGATGCAGGAAGGATTGGTGAACACTTATAAAGAAAGCGGATTCCTGCCGGAATGGGCAAGTCCGGGACACAGAGGTTGCATGGTTGGAAACAACTCCGCTTCCGTCGTTGCCGATGCCTACCTGAAAGGATTGAAAGGATACGATATCGAGACATTGTGGGAAGCCGTGAAACACGGAGCGAATGCAGTACATCCGAATGTTCGTTCTACCGGACGATTAGGACATGAGTATTATAATAAGTTGGGATATGTACCTTATAATGTAGGTATTAACGAGAATGCAGCCCGTACACTGGAATATGCATACGATGACTGGTGTATCTATCAATTGGGTAAAGCCTTGAAGAAACCGAAAAAAGAGATTGAAATCTTTGCAAAGCGTGCAATGAATTATAAGAATCTCTACGATCCCGAACACAAACTGATGCGTGGTAAGAATGAAGACGGTACGTTCCAGTCTCCGTTCAATCCGTTGAAGTGGGGGGATGCCTTTACGGAAGGTAATAGCTGGCATTATACCTGGTCGGTATTCCACGATCCTCAAGGTCTGATCGATTTGATGGGTGGTAAAGACGGATTCAACCAAATGATGGATTCTGTATTTATCCTGCCTCCGATTTTCGATGAAAGTTATTATCGAGCCGTTATTCATGAAATCCGTGAAATGCAGATTATGAACATGGGCAACTATGCACATGGCAACCAGCCGATTCAGCACATGCTCTATATGTACAACTATTCCGGCCAACCTTGGAAAGCGCAACATTGGATTCGTGAAGTGATGGACAAACTTTATACCCCTGCTCCCGACGGTTATTGCGGTGATGAGGACAACGGCCAGACTTCTGCCTGGTATGTATTCTCGGCAATGGGATTCTATCCGGTATGTCCGGGTACGGATGAATATGTTTTGGGTACTCCCTACTTCAAGGAGATGAAGCTGCATCTGGAAAACGGAAAGACGGTGACTATCTCTGCTCCGAATAACGGAGACGATAAACGTTACATTTCGTCGATGAAATTGAACGGTAAAGAATATACCAAAAACTATCTGACTCATCAGGATTTGTTGAATGGCGCTAGCATTTCTTACAAAATGGACGCGAAACCCAATCAGCAACGTGGTACCAAAGAATCCGATTTCCCTTATTCTTTCTCTAACGAATTTAAAAAGAAGAAGTAATCATGAAGAAACAGATCAAATATATCAGCGCAGGTATGCTGGCAGGTATGCTTCTCTGTGGCGGGGAGCTGCAAGCCTCCAACCGTATGACGGAAATGCATGTATGTCTGGCGGATGCTATTCAGAAAGATAACCGCCCGGAAATATCCAATCGTTTGTTCCGTTCCAATGCGGTAGAGAAGGAGATTCTCCGTGTACAGAAACTTTTGAAGAATGCGAAGTTGGCATGGATGTTTACCAACTGTTTCCCGAATACACTGGATACAACCGTACATTTCCGTAAAGGAAGCGATGGCAAACCGGATACGTTCGTATATACGGGTGATATTCATGCTATGTGGCTACGCGACTCCGGTGCACAGGTATGGCCTTATGTGCAATTAGCTAATGCAGACCCTGAACTGAAAGAAATGCTGGCAGGTGTTATTCTCCGCCAGTTCAAATGTATCAATATCGATCCGTACGCGAATGCTTTTAATGACGGCGCTATTCCTGACGGTCATTGGATGAGTGACCTTACAGACATGAAACCGGAATTGCACGAACGTAAATGGGAAATTGACTCCTTGTGTTATCCTTTGCGCTTGGCCTATCATTACTGGAAGACTACCGGAGATGCGAGCATATTCAACGAAGAATGGATTCAAGCAATCACTAATGTACTGAAAACATTCAAAGAGCAACAACGCAAAGACGGAGTAGGTCCTTATAAATTCCAACGTAAGACGGAACGTGCACTGGATACTGTGAGTAATGACGGTCTGGGAGCACCGGTGAAACCTGTCGGTTTGATTGTTTCCAGTTTCCGTCCTTCGGACGATGCTACTACGCTTCAGTTCCTGATACCTTCCAATTTCTTCGCTGTATCTTCGTTGCGCAAGGCTGCCGAGATTCTGGAGACGGTAAATAAGAAGACAGCTTTGTCTAAAGAATGTAAGGACTTGGCGCAGGAGGTGGAAACAGCTTTAAAGAAATATGCGGTGTATAACCATCCTAAATATGGTAAAATCTATGCATTCGAGGTAGATGGTTTTGGAAATCATCATCTGATGGATGATGCCAATGTGCCGAGTTTGCTTGCGATGCCTTATTTGGGTGATGTGAATGTAAACGATCCGATTTATCAGAATACCCGCCGTTTTGTGTGGAGTGAGGACAATCCTTATTTCTTTAAAGGCAAGGCAGGCGAAGGAATCGGCGGACCGCATATCGGTTACGATATGGTATGGCCGATGAGTATTATGATGAAAGCCTTCACAAGTCAGAATGATGCCGAAATCAAGACTTGCATTAAGATGTTGATGGACACGGATGCTGACACCGGCTTTATGCACGAATCTTTCCATAAGGATAATCCGAAGAAATTTACCCGCGCATGGTTTGCCTGGCAGAATACTCTTTTCGGTGAGTTGATTTTGAAGTTGGTTAATGAAGGAAAGGTAGATTTATTGAATAGTATACAGTAATATGCTGACATAGTAATTTGAACGCGGATAACGCGGGTGATGCGGCTCTTTTTCTGATGCAAAATTAGAAAAAACGCGTTATCCGCGTCGTCTGCATCTAAATATGAATAGCTGAAAACTAATATTTAAAAAACAATTGTATCATGAAAAAGTTATGTGTATGGGCAGTTGCCGCCCTTTTAATGGCAGCTTGTACTCCGAAAGCTGAAAAGGCTACAGATTCCGGTTTATTGCAGAGTAAATTCCAGACAGAAGTAGATGGAAAGAAGACTGATTTGTTCACTCTGCGTAACAAGAACAACATGGAAGTTTGTATCACGAACTTCGGTGGACGTATTGTTTCAGTGATGGTTCCCGACAAAGACGGAGTAATGCAGGACGTAGTGCTTGGCTTCGATTCTATTCAGGACTATATCAGCAAGCCTTCGGATTTCGGTGCGACTATCGGACGTTATGCCAATCGTATCAATCAGGGACAGTTCACCTTGGATGGTGTGGAATATCAGCTTCCCCGCAATAACTACGGTCATTGTCTGCACGGCGGACCGCAAGGATTCCAATACCGGGTGTTTGATGCAGCATTGTTGAATCCGCAGGAATTGCAGTTGACTTACCGTGCAGAAGACGGTGAAGAAGGTTTTCCGGGAAACATCACTTGTAAAGTGGTGATGAAACTGACGGACGATAATGCCATCGATATTCAATACGAAGCGGAAACAGACAAACCGACGATTGTAAATATGACTAACCACTCTTATTTTAACCTTGAAGGTGATGCCGGCAACAACTCCGGTCATTTGTTGATGGTGGATGCGGACTATTATACTCCGGTGGACAGCACCTTCATGACAACTGGCGAGATCGTTCCGGTAGAAGGAACCCCGATGGATTTCCGCACCCCGACTCCGGTAGGCGAACGTATCAACGACTATGATTTCGTACAGCTGAAAAACGGCAATGGTTACGATCACAACTGGGTATTGAACACGAAAGGCGACGTAACCCGTAAATGCGCTTCTTTGAAATCACCGAAGACTGGTATCGTACTCGACGTTTATACTAACGAACCGGGTATTCAAGTATATGCAGGTAACTTCCTCGATGGTTCACTGACCGGAAAGAAAGGCATTACTTACAACCAACGCGCTTCCGTATGTCTCGAAACACAGAAATATCCGGATACTCCGAACAAACCGGAATGGCCGTCGGCTGTACTTCGTCCGGGCGAAAAGTATACAAGCCAATGTATCTTCAAATTCTCTGTAGACAAATAATGGATTTATGAATGAGCTCCCTGCTCTCGGTTGCGGGAGTAGCGGAGCTTGATAAGTCTGTTATCAGACTGCTTTTGGCGGAAGGTGAAAATAGAAATAAATTATGAAATATTGGAAAACATATTATATCACCTGTTTTATTTTTGTGCTGATTCCACTTACATTGTACGGGCAGGAGAATGTTGAACAGTTGCAGAAACTGGACAAGTTAATGTTTAGCGGAAGATATTTTGAATCAAAGGAATTGTACGAGAATCTATCAGAGACAACGACAATCCCTTCTGATTTAGAGTTATACTATAAATTTCGAATGGCGCAATTTTTAAACAAGACAGACAGTGTCGCTTACTATTTAGAGCAGTTTATACCTCACCATTATGCAACTTTTGGGGAGAAAACACTTGTTTTTTATTCTAATTTGTTTGATGCGTACATAGAACTAGGGGATACGGATAAGGCATTGGATACTTATCTGCAGATGAAACGAATTTGGAATGAAAGTCTTACAAAGACAAATATAGGCGGAAAAGAATATGAGGAATGGCGAACTGCTACAGAGAATTTCTTATCCTATGCTGAAAATGCAGTGAATCTGCCTCCTATAAAAGTGAAACGGAACGAAACGTCTTCTTTTGTTGATATAGAAGAAGGTGATAAGTCTGTTTTCCAGGCAAAATATAATGGAATATCACAGAACACTATCTTTGATACAGGGGTGGGCCCCTACTGTATCCTAAGTAGAAAGTTGGCGGATGGGATGGGCTTTAGATATGACAGCATTGACGAGAATAAAGTAACGATCAATGAGAACTTGATTTCTGTCCGGAGTATCATTGATTCTATTGAAGTTGGAAATATAACTTTTTACAATATTCCAGCCTTCATTTACTCGGACACCGCGAGTGTTCCATTTGTATCCGGTTTATCAATTAAGAGAAGAAAGAAGAGGAAGAAGGCTCATACTGTTGTAGATTCGGTGCGTACATTGTTTACGGATTGTGTGTTTCTTGGACTGCCGGTAATGAAATTGATAGGGAAGATACAGACTGATTACGAACATAACAGAATGTGTTTCCCCGTCTCTGTGCCCAATGCTCACCTTTCTAAAGCCCCCAATGTTTATGCATACAAATACGATTTGTATATGCGTATAAAACTTAATGGAACTGATTTTACGGCTCATCTGGATACGGGTTCTGATGAATATATTACAGTAGATTCTGCATTTTACGAGAAACATCAGAAAGAACTGCTGATTGGTTCTACCAGTAAAAAGAATACATTCGGGGTAGCTATGCTGCATCAGGCACGGGCGATCACATATAAAACGTTAAAAGATCCTGCAATAATATTTGATGATAAATTAATGCAGCCTCCTGGTCCGGAAGCTGTAAAAACATATCCTCTTGGCCAAATAGTTCCCGGTATATTCTTTGATGGAGTTATAGGCAATGGCTTTTATCGGAGAATAGGAAAGAAAGTGCTGCTGGACCTTGACAATATGCGTCTTGAAGCAGTGCAATGAGAGTTGAAATAATCTAAATGAGAATAGAATAGACGAAATGAAGAAAAATAAAACGAAAGGACTTTTTGCATCGATAGTGCTTGGAGTGGCGGTTACAGCTTGTGCGTCTGCTTCTTCTAGTGGTACGGTGACGGTAGTGGACCGACCGGACATACAGTCCGTCAATACCAATTATATCGGGTATCGCGCTCCGCTTCGACCGTTGAATTTTATAAAGTTGCCGGTAGGTAGTATTCAGCCTGAAGGATGGGTGAAGAAGTATCTGGAGTTGCAGCGTGACGGTCTGACCGGACACTTGGGAGAAATCAGCGCTTGGCTGGAAAAGGATAATAATGCCTGGTTGACAACTGGTGGCGATCACGGCTGGGAGGAAGTCCCTTACTGGCTCAAAGGGTATGGCAATCTAGCATATATCCTGAATGACCCGAAGATGATTGAAGAAACCAACACAAGGCAAGCCGGAGACACAGCCCGCCGCC
>QFCG01000030.1_pt1 | contig 18135 bp, 10 predicted proteins | sample 5346041 | NCBI WGS metagenome assembly QFCG01 (sample SAMN09062254, study PRJNA434731) | Human gut metagenome, whole genome shotgun sequencing project. | isolation source: stool timepoint B gemcode assembly | host: Homo sapiens | collected 2015 | reverse complement strand
TTTTCGGCTTTTTCAGTGACCTGTTTAATAAGTTCCTGATTTTCCATTTCGATTGTTATTTATTGGTTAATGAATTATTTATTATCAATTTCTCGAGCACACAAATGTAAAATAATAAGTTTATAAATCCTAGGTATTCAATTAAAAATTAGAAATTAAAAATTAAAAACCAGAGATTAAAAGCAAATAGCCATCCCACAGCAACAACTTGTCAGCCCATTTTAATCTTTCATTTTTAATCTTTCATTTTCAATTCTTATTTTACCAAATATCTGTCGCCAGTCTGTTTGACATATTCCTGCAAGAATTCTTTCGGATATCCGGGACGGATCACACCGGCAGGTTGTCCGATAGAATTACGTTCAAACTTACCATCTTTAACACGCTTCACTACTCCATCATTATACTTCACAATCAAGAATGTACCTAATTGTTTCCAAGTATCGAAAGTGCTCTGTGCAGTCATATTTGTATAATTTGTCAGAAAATCAACTGCTGCGTTCTTATCTTTAGCCAACAGTTTGGCAGCCATCTCTTCAATGCCTTCCTGTGCATTGTTGAAAGTCGTTTCCATTTCTTTCTGCGCTTCCCGTACATCACCGATCATCAAATCATAACGCGGATAGACCATATTAGATACCCAGTTGAAAATCCAGAAAGCTGAATTCCAAGAGAATGTTATATAATCGGCTCCATCTACACGGGTATAGCATACCGGAACTTTCGTTGCGCAGCAATAGACCGGAGTAAATACCGTCATGTTGGCATCATCCACACCAAACCAAAGTACACCACCTATCGGGTCCGGCTTATGAGCACGCATTTGTGCAACAAATACAAATCCGCTTTGTTGAGTGGAAATGGGACGTTCGTTGAAATATTCCTTATCGTCTACTTTAAAATTCAAAGGAGAAAGGCGATAAGGTGTCTTATAAGGACCTGCTCCAAAATCATTGGAAATATCAAGAGGCGTACCTTCATAGTGGTCGCGCATCATATCTTTTACATCCTGTACAGACAGTTTATGTTTCGGTTTCACGAAAAGAGGCATTGGAGTATCAGTCTTTCCCTCAATATAAGGAAGATACTCTTTTCCATTATCTGTGAACTTATTAAAATAGCTCCACACACGTGCCTCACAGAAACGACGGGCACCAAAATCAAGAGGCGCATAAGCTAACGAAAAGCTAAAATCTTTATTTACTCCATTAAAATATCCCTTCTCACGAGCGAAAGAAACGACATCCGGAGAGTACATACAGTTCTCCTTGTCATTCATATCAAACTGGTGGATACGTGACTGATTAGCATGAGCCGAGATACAATCATCGGGTACACGTACAGCTACCCAAACAGCTCCACGAATTCCGGGACCTTTACCAATCATTTCCATGATCCATATTTCGTTCGGATCGGCAATAGTAAAGGACTCTCCTTCGCTATAATAACCGTATTGCTGCACTAAATCGGTCATGATTTTAATTGCTTCACGGGCAGTGCGCGAACGTTGCAAACCAATATAAATCAGACTTCCGTAATCAATAATCCCTGTGGAATCCGCCAGTTCCGGACGTCCGCCGAAAGTCGTCTCACCAATCGTAACCTGATATTCATTCATATTACCGACTACATTGTAAGTCTGACGTGCCTGCTCTATTTCTCCCAGATACTTGCCGGTATCCCATTCATACACTTTCAACATCGTTCCCTTCGGGTAGGTAGCAGCCGGATAATGATAGAGTTCTCCGAACAGGCCATACGAGTCAGCAGAATAGGAAACGATCGTCGAGCCATCGGCAGACGCATTCTTTCCGACAATCAGGTTAGTGCAAGCGAAAGTGTTCGCCACAGCTGCCATAAATATGGCAGCACAAAGAATAATTCTTCTTTTCATAAATATATGATTCACTTTTAGTAATTTACCAAACAAAGCTTTCACGAGCTATCGTTTCATTCCCACAACCATCGGTCACTGTGAACTCGACAGTATGCTTTCCGCCCTTCTTCACGTGTTTCGGATCAAGTACGCATTCCCAGTACGATTTCACAATATTGGGGCGTCCGAAAAGTGCATACTTACCATCAATCGTTCCACGATAGGAAGCAATTCCCGCCCCCTGATCTTTCAACCGATAGACAATCTTTCCGTTTCTTCCCCACTGGTTCTTATTGACAGGAATAATCTCCGGCGGAATGGTGTCGATGGCAACAGTATAAGTTCCCAGCTCCCTGATAGCGGCTTTCATGTATCCATCTTCATACTTTCCGCCTACGCTGTACTTTCCTCCCTTCGGAGTGATACGGGCTACATAATATTTGGTCGTATCGGCAACCGGCTTTCTACGCAACCCGATACGAAGTTCACAAGCTGCATGCAATGGAACCGTCTTATCATTCAGTTGATAAGTAAAAGCAACGGCACCACTATCCGCCTTCATCTGATAATTGAGGGGGACATCGTCATACAACATTCCTTTCGGAATAACCAGGCTCAATCCCGGTTCTTGCAAATAATTAGTCTTATTCCAGGTGAAATAATATTTCTCCCAGATACTTGCCGGTATCCCATTCATACACTTTCAACATCGTTCCCTTCGGGTAGGTAGCAGCCGGATAATGATAGAGTTCTCCGAACAGGCCATACGAGTCAGCAGAATAGGAAACGATCGTCGAGCCATCGGCAGACGCATTCTTTCCGACAATCAGGTTAGTGCAAGCGAAAGTGTTCGCCACAGCTGCCATAAATATGGCAGCACAAAGAATAATTCTTCTTTTCATAAATATATGATTCACTTTTAGTAATTTACCAAACAAAGCTTTCACGAGCTATCGTTTCATTCCCACAACCATCGGTCACTGTGAACTCGACAGTATGCTTTCCGCCCTTCTTCACGTGTTTCGGATCAAGTACGCATTCCCAGTACGATTTCACAATATTGGGGCGTCCGAAAAGTGCATACTTACCATCAATCGTTCCACGATAGGAAGCAATTCCCGCCCCCTGATCTTTCAACCGATAGACAATCTTTCCGTTTCTTCCCCACTGGTTCTTATTGACAGGAATAATCTCCGGCGGAATGGTGTCGATGGCAACAGTATAAGTTCCCAGCTCCCTGATAGCGGCTTTCATGTATCCATCTTCATACTTTCCGCCTACGCTGTACTTTCCTCCCTTCGGAGTGATACGGGCTACATAATATTTGGTCGTATCGGCAACCGGCTTTCTACGCAACCCGATACGAAGTTCACAAGCTGCATGCAATGGAACCGTCTTATCATTCAGTTGATAAGTAAAAGCAACGGCACCACTATCCGCCTTCATCTGATAATTGAGGGGGACATCGTCATACAACATTCCTTTCGGAATAACCAGGCTCAATCCCGGTTCTTGCAAATAATTAGTCTTATTCCAGGTGAAATAATATTTCTCCCGATGATTCAACGGTTCAACCGGCTGCTTCCGGCCCCGTACGGTAAAACGATAGTTGGAAGTGTTTCCGAAAGCATCTTTCAACGTATATAAGAACTGATAATCCCGTTCCTCGTCAATCGTCACCAAACCACGATTATCATTCGACGCTTTCAGCAGACGCAACGTATTCCCCGGATCAATAAAAGATTTCATATATTGTCCATACGTCCAAGAGTTAATCATCCGGTTTTCTTCCTGTGAGAAACGATCTACTGTGCTACGAAATATTTCATTCCCATCTACCGCGAGCACAACAGAATAAACTCCATAATGGTTACTTACGCCATCCATATAATCGTATGCCTTGATACCCATACCTATCACTCCCCATGCTTCCACGGGACGTTCGCTATTGGGAAGAATCGTTTTATTCTCCTGCTTTCCATCCACAACTCCTTTGCCCGGTTGCGGAAAAAACATGATGCCATCCGCTTTCGGAGCACACGTATCTTTTATTTTCGATTGAAAAAAAGGCATAGGGTCAATATAATCTCCCGATTCCGTTTCAAACACATCCAGATGAAGATGCGGACCGAACGAATATCCGGTGTTTCCGCTCCATGCAATCTGCTGACCTCCTTTTACCGGATATTCTCCCGGTTCGGGAACAATCTCCACTTCCCAGTTCTCTTCTTCATATTGAAGTTTCTCCACCCTTTCGGCAATGGGAGAAACAAAACCACTCAAGTGACGGTTGATAGTTGAATAACCATTATGGTAGCAGACATCAAGTACATATCCCGATCCATTCGTGACACGAATACGTGAAATATAGCCATCAGCGAGAGCACGAACGGGTTTACCGATCACTCCGCCTGTTTTAAAATCCAGCCCGCCATGGAAGTGATTGGAGCGGATTTCGCCAAAGTTTCCACTCAATGTAAGAGGAAAGTCAAAAGGAGGCACAAAGGTAGCTTGCTTTTTCTCTTGTCCATACCCTCCGATGCAGCAAGCTAGCATCAAAGCTGTGATATATCGTCTCATCATTCCATTCACTTTTTTACTCCCGCAAATGTACACTATTCCCACTAAACTATGAAATATCTGGGAGGAATGATGGCCTTAGATTCTAGTTAATATTTCTTTTTAATGTTATATTCATTGCAAATCAGTAGTCATTATGTTATTAATATTAGTACTTTTGTGGCTGTTTTTTAATTATAATTAAAAGTTAGAGACTCAATGAGAATGTATGTAAAGGTAATGGCAGCGGTCATTGCATGTATATTGCTGAGTGGAGAAGCGCTCTCGGCATTTGCAACTACCCCTGCTACAGAAAATCTGAGTTGGTTTAAAAAGAAAAAGAAGAAACCAGAAGAGAAAGAAGAGAAGAGTAAAAGCGACTACGAAAAATTAGTGGAAGACAGTAAAACTACAAAAGGAATGTTTGCTGTACACCAAAAGAAGAATGACTATTATTTTGAAATTCCTACCTCACTTTTGGGACGTGATTTATTAGTTGTCAACAAACTGCAGCGAGTTCCTGCCGAACTTAATGATGCAGGTGTAAACCGTGGAGTAAACTACGAGAATCAGATGGTTTGCATGGAATGGGATAAAGCTACGGGCAAACTAATGCTACGACAACAACGCCCATTACCTCTGGCCCCCCAAACGGATGCTATCTTCCGTTCGGTAAAGGATAATTTTATCTCTCCGTTGATTGCCGCATTCAAAATCGAAGCGATTAATGCAGATTCTACTGCATTAGTAATCAAGGTGAATGATATTTATGACGGTACTGAAACCAGTATTAATAATGTATTTACTAATATCAATCTGGGTACTTCGGCTATCAAGAACTTATCACGTATTTTATCCATCAAATCCTTTTCAAACAATGTCGTGGCAACTTCCGAGTTGACCACCAGAGTTACAGAAGGAACCACCACAGTTTATGTGACGGTGGAAGTTAGCTCTTCTATTCTCTTGTTACCCGAAAAGCCGATGATGGGGCGATTCGACAATCAGAAGGTCGGTTATTTCACTAATCCGTTATTAAGTTTCAGTGATGCACAACAACGTACGGATAAAACACAGTATATCACTCGCTGGCGTATGGAGCCTAAACCGGAAGACCGGGAGGCTTATCTGAAAGGTCAGCTTGTGGAACCTGCCAAACCAATCGTATTCTACATTGATAATTCAACGCCTTACCAATGGCGTACGTACATTAAGAAAGGTATTGAGGACTGGCAGATTGCTTTTGAAAAGGCTGGTTTCAAGAATGCGATTATCGCCAAGGAAATCACGGACAGTATGCATGTAGATATGGACGATGTCAACTACTCCGTACTGACTTATGCAGCTTCAGAAAAGAAAAATGCAATGGGACCTTCTCTGTTAGATCCACGTTCCGGAGAAATTCTGGAAGCTGATATTATGTGGTGGCACAATGTGCTTTCTATGGTACGCGAATGGATCACTGTGCAAACTGGAACTGTGTGTCCGGAAGCACGCAATGTGCAATTACCCGATGCTTTAATGGGAGATGCCATCCGGTTCGTTGCTTGCCATGAGGTAGGCCACTCATTGGGACTCCGTCACAATATGATGGGATCATGGGCTTTCCCGACGGATTCATTACGTTCCGAAGCATTCACTTCCAGAATGAATTCTACCGCTTCATCTATCATGGATTATGCACGATTCAATTATATCGCACAACCAGGAGATGGCGTGAAAGTTCTTTCTCCGCATATCGGTCCTTATGACATGTTTGCTATCGAATATGGTTATCGTTGGTACGGAAAGAAGACTCCGGAAGAAGAAAAGGATATTTTATTCGATTTTTTGAGCAAACATACTGATCGTCTTTATAAATATAGTGAAGCACAGGATGTACGTGATGCGGTAGATCCACGTGCACAGAACGAAGATTTAGGTGATGATCCGGTTCGTTCTTCTTTACTTGGCATTGAGAATCTGAAACGTATTGTTCCGCAAATTCTTCAATGGACTACTACCGGCGAGAAAGGACAAACTTATGAAGAAGCATCACGCCTCTACTATGCAGTAATCAACCAATGGAACAACTATTTATATCATGTCCTTGCCAATATTGGCGGTATCTACATTGAAAATACAATTGTTGGAGATGGCGTCAAGACTTATACATTCGTTGAGAAAGAGAAACAACAAGCTTCACTAAAATTTCTGATGGATGAAGTATTAACATATCCTAAATGGCTGTTTGACACGGAAGTAGGACAATATACTTATCTACTTCGTAATACTCCCATCGGAAAACAGGAGAATGCTCCTACGCAAATCTTAAAGAACGCCCAAGCCTATATCCTTTGGGATTTACTAGGCAACACCCGTTTGATGCGTATGATAGAGAATGAGTCTGTCAACGGAAAAAAAGCCTTCACAGTAGTGGAGCTTATGGACGGACTTCATAAAAACATTTTCGGTATTACCGAACGTGGTGGCATCCCCAACGTAATGGAACGTTCTTTGCAGAAAAACTTCCTCGATGCATTACTTACAGCAGCCGCAGAACCCGAAGCTGTAAAAATCAACAAGAAGATTGCAAATGAGCATTTCCTGCTTGACCATGCCACTCCTTTCTGCAGCTGTTATGCAGCCGAACAACGGGCACTTCGCCAAGAAGACCGAATGGGCGCTCCACGTGTGCTTAACTTCTATGGTAGTCAGCTCAACCGTATTTCTGATGCTATCTCGGTGAAACGCGGAGAGCTATTACGTATCAAGAAATTGTTGCAGAGCCGTCTCGGCACTTCTGATACTGCTGCACGCTATCATTATGAGGATATGATTCTACGTATTAATACGGCTTTGGGAATCAAATAAAACAAAATTAATCACTTTAACAATCTATATTGATGAGAAAAAAATATTTATACGTTCTTATATGTTTTCTTGTTAGCACGTTGGCTACAGCCAACGCTGCTAATCGCACAATCACCGGAGTCGTCATATCCGGTGAAGACAATGAACCTCTAATCGGTGCTTCTGTATATGTTAATGCAGACGATTTGAAAAAAGCCGGAGTATCACAGACTTCTCTAGGTACTATCACTGATATGGATGGTAAATTCTCCATTTCCATTCCGGAAAAGGTGACCAGACTACATTGTAGTTATATAGGTTTTGAAGAACAAAATATCGTGTTGCAAGCTGGAAAAGATACTTATCGTATTGTCCTTCAAGCTTCATCACACACACTAGGAGACGTAGTAGTAACTGGTTATCAAGAACTGGAACGTCGTAAACTGACTGCCGCTATCGCTAAAGTAGACGTTACAGACGGAATGGTAGGCGCAGCAAAAAGCATCGACCAGGCATTAGCCGGACAAGTGGCGGGTGTAGCCGTTACGACAACTTCCGGTGCACCAGGAGCTCCTGCACGTATTCGTATTCGTGGTACAGCTTCATTGAATGGAACACAAGACCCATTATGGGTATTGGATGGAATACCTTTGGAGGGGACAGATATTCCAGAGATTAACAAAGATAACGATAATGACATTGTAAATATGTCACAATCTTCTATCGCAGGTTTGAGCCCAAACGACATTGAAAGCATTACGATATTAAAAGATGCAGCTGCTACTGCCATTTATGGCGCACGTGCTGCAAATGGTGTAATTGTGGTAACAACCAAAAGAGGAAAAACCGGAAAACCTGTTATTAACTTCAATACTAAATTGACTTATACTCCAAATCTCAATACTTCACGGCTCAACTTACTAAACTCGGAAGAGAAAGTCGATTTGGAACTTCAATTATTAAAAGAAGCACGGTTTGACATATTATGGGGATTAACAGATCCGATACCGGTATTTCCTGAAAAAGGAAAAGTTGCTGCTATCATGAAACAATATAACTTAATAGACATCTATAAAGAACAGGGGTGGAACGGACTGACACCTGAAGCCCAAAATGCTATAAACAAACTGAAAACAATCAATACAGACTGGAATGATATATTATTCAGAGATGCTTTCACGCAAGAATATAACTTTAGCATTTCCGGTGGTAGTGAAAAGGTTACTTATTACAACTCACTTGGTTATGTCAAAGAAAACGGAAATGTACCAGGTGTAAGCATGAGTCGTTTTAATCTGACCAGTAAAACGTCTTACCAAATCAACAAAATATTAAAAATTGGAATGTCTATTTTTGCCAACAGACGCAAGAATAACACATTTATGACTGATACTTACGGACTTATTAACCCTATATATTATTCACGTATCGCCAACCCTTACTTTGCTCCGTTTGACGAACAAGGAAACTACCTTTACGATTACGACGTAGTCAGAAGTAATGAAACAGATGAAAAGCAAGGCTTTAATATATTCGAAGAACGAGCAAACACCAATAAAGAATCTGTCACCACAGCCATCAATTCTATCTTTGATGTTCAGCTACGTTTTAACGATCAGTGGAAAGTTTATTCACAGATTGGTGTGCAATGGGATCAATTGTCGCAAGAAGAATATGCCGGGATAAATTCATATAATATTAGGAATATACGTGAAACCAATAAATATTGGAAAAATGGTGTACAAACCTATCTTATACCAGAAGGAGGCATGCTTAAAACAACTAATAGTACAACCTCACAACTCACATGGAAAATCCAAGGAGAATACAAAAACACATTTGGGGATATACATGACATACAAATAATGGCTGGTTCGGAAATTCGCAAAAACTGGGTAGACAACCAAGCCTCAACCGGATACGGATATGATCCCAAGAAACTAACATTCCAGAATCTCATATTTAAAGATGAAGCACAAGCCAATGATTGGAATCTAAAAACTAAATCGTACAAGGAAAACGCTTTTGCTTCTTTCTTTGCCAATGGTTCATATACTTTAATGAATCGTTATACATTGGGAGGAAGTGTGCGCATGGATGGTTCTGATTTATTCGGAGTAGATAAGAAATACCGTTTCTTACCAATCTATTCGGTAAGCGGTTTGTGGCGTTTATCTAATGAATCGTTCATTAGACAATACAAATGGATTGATAATTTAGCTCTTCGCCTTTCTTATGGCTTACAAGGAAATATTGATAAGGGAACCTCTCCATTCCTAGTCGGAAAATATGATAATGTGAATATTTTACCAGGTTACAGTGAAGAAAATATTATTATCAATAGTGCTCCCAACAGTAAATTACGCTGGGAAAAAACAGCATCTTACAATCTAGGAATAGATTTTTCTGTACTCAATCAAGCCATCAATCTTAGTGTAGATTACTACTATAGAAAAGGAACAGACTTAATTGGTTCTAAAGCATTAGCTTTAGAAAATGGATTCACTAATATGTCTATAAACTGGGCTAGTATGGAAAATAAAGGTGTAGAAATAAACCTGCAGACACGTAATATCACCACTAAAAACTTCTCTTGGTACACTACTTTCAACTTCGCATATAATCAAAATAAAGTACTAAAAGTACTTACAGATAAAAGCCAAGTGACTCCTAGTCTGGAAGGATATCCCGTAGGTGCAATCTTTGCACTAAAAACAAAAGGTATAAATCCTGATACAGGACAAATCTATCTTGAGAATAAAGAGGGGAAAGCTGTCACTGTAGAAGAGTTATTCAGAATGACATCGAATGAAGATGGTCTTGGCACTTACCAAATAGGACCAAGTACTGAAGAACAAAGAGACTTTTACAGCTATGTTGGAACGTCAGATGCTCCCTACACAGGCGGTTTTCTAAATACGTTCAATTACCGAAATTGGGAACTGAATCTGAATTTTTCATATAATTTTGGAGCACACGTAAAAACAACTCCAAGTTATAATGTATCTGACTTAGACCCAGGGCGCAATATGAATAGAGACATACTGGATAGATGGACACCGGAAAATACAACAGGAAAGTTCCCTGCATTAGCAACGTACAATTACAATCCGGCCGACTACTACTTGTTCAGTACTCGAAATGACATTTACAGAGCACTGGATATCTGGGTAAAAAAGCTAAGCTTTGTACGTCTACAAAATATACGTCTTGCTTACCGGGTTCCATCCGAATGGCTTCATAAACTAAGTATCGGCGGAGCAACTGTAGGATTAGAGGCTCGTAACCTATTCGTTATCAGCTCTAATTATGATAATTATATGGATCCGGAATCAATGGGCAACCTATACTCTACCCCAGTTCCCAAATCCATTACCTTCAATCTAAGTCTTAACTTTTAAAAAATATATTATGACAAAGAAAATATATTATATATTCACATTAATAGGAAGCCTGTTATTATCTTCCTGTGATAGTTATTTGGACATACAACCAGTAGGCCAAGTAATTCCCAATACGCTAGCTGAATACAGAGCTTTATTCACAACAGCTTACAATACAGCACTCAATGACAGAGGAATATGCGAAATCAGAACAGATATCGCAACCATATTACAGTCTGATGCCACTTCCAAAAATTCTTTAGGAGATGTTGAAAAATGGAATGATGTTAATCCGAATGCAAGTACGAGACAATTTGGATGGGCGGCCTATTATACCAATATCTATTATGCCAACGCAATCATCGATAAAAAAGATGAAATATCAGAAGGAAGCCAAGAAGATATTAATCAATTAGTTGGAGAAGCTTACCTCATGAGAGCATATATGCATTTCATATTGGTCAATCTTTATGGACAACCTTATACAGCTACCGGAGCATTAGAAACCAAAGCAGTTCCTCTAAAACTCAATACTGATTTAGAAGAAATACCATCAAGAAATACTGTAAAGGAAATATATACCTCTATTTTATCTGATATAGAAACAGCACGGAAACTGATTAATAAAAAAGAATGGGAAATTCAATATTCATACCGTTTTTCAACATTATCAGTAGATGCTATGGAATCACGGGTATATTTATACATGGGTGAATGGAGCAAATCTTATGAAGCTTCGGAACGTGTATTAGCCGGAAAATCGACATTGGTAAACCTAAATGATGAAGGAGGCAAACTTCCTAATGAATTTACATCTGTAGAAATGATCACTGCCTATGAAGTTTTTCCAAATAGCGATTATGCCGGATCACTCTTACTTTACCCTTCATTTTTACAAGAATATGAGGAAGGAAAAGATCTACGTCCAAACAAGTATTATCAAGCAAATAAAAATGGAAATTATACTTCCATCAAAAGTGGTGAATCTAAATTCAAATGTACTTTCCGCACCGGAGAGCTTTATTTAAATTCAGCAGAAGCTGCTGCACATTTAAACAAATTACCTGAAGCACGTACCCGGCTCTTGAAACTAATAGAGAATCGTTATACATCAGAAGGTTATGAGCAGAAAAAGAATGAAATAAATGCGATGAGCCAAGAAAAGCTAGTCACAGAAATTCTGAAAGAACGTGCTCGCGAGCTTGCTTTTGAAGGCCATCGTTGGTTTGATTTACGCCGAACTACCCGACCGGAAATCAAAAAAGAAATTGAAGATGTAACCTACACACTTGTACAAGATGATTCCCGTTACACATTGCGTATTCCACAAGATGCAATTGATGCTAATCCCGGACTTTTAAACTAATAACCAAGCATTTTTCATAGAAACAAACCGCCTGACATCATAGACTAAAAAGCTCCCTTTACCTAAAGCGTAAAAGGAGTTTTTTTTAATCTATCTATTAGCCATTTCTCATTTTGTACACCTACCTCATTCACCATTAAATCTTTATCCCCTAAAAGCATTGTTCTTTAACAAGAAATCCGTATCTTTGTAGCGACTTATTACGATTAATAACGTAGAAGCGTTTAGAATATTATCTCTATTCAGAATCTGGTAAATTCTTTAATTGGGGAGATAATGGCAACTAAGCGTTCACGTCTTTGTTATATGCAAGGGCGTGGACTCTGTTGTTCATTTCCCAATAGGTTTACCAGAGCCTTGAATAGAATGAACTAACGACGTCCACGCTTCTCTTGTATATATATGGTATCCGGACGCTTACCACACAAACAATAAAGGTAATGAGCAGCACTATTACAAAGTTCTTCGCTTCTTTTTTAGCTTATGGGGTAGCTAATAAGAAAAAGCGCTTCTCGGCAATTGGCCGTTTCTCCGAAGGATTGGCTCCGGTAAAAGGAAAAATCCAATGGGGATACATCAATAAAGGATATGACGTTGTCATTCCTCTAATGTACGAACGGGCTTTCTCTTTTAAAGAAGGATTAGGGATGGTAGTACTCAATTCTCAATACGGATTCATCGACCATACCGGACAAATACAGATTCCGTTTAAAAACACAGCCGCTCACTCGTTTGAACAAGAATGTGCACGGGTATGCCACGATGGATTATGGGGATTGATTGACAGACAAGGAAACTACATTCTTCCACCGACTTACAGTCAAATAGAACAATTCGCGGAAGGATTAGCTCTCGTCTCGCTACACAATAAGGTAGGATTCATTAACAAGAAAGGAGAAGTTGTCATTCCCCTGGAATATGATAATGGATGCTCTTTCTCTGAAGGACTGGCTGCTGTTTGTATTGAAAGTCAGTCGTCCAAGTGGGGGTATATAAACAAAGACAATGAAGAAGTACTTCCTTTTAAGTACGATATTGCAGAACCCTTTTATAACAACATAGCTCGAGTGGGTCTCTATGGAAAAAGCATGAAAATCAACAAACAGGGCAGTGAATGTCTATAAAACAACCACTCTACGCATTTATTCATCTCAACACGCAAGGCATTCTGTTCTAAAACATCCCCTTACGAATAACAACGTAAGGGGATTTTTCGTACATTCGAACATGTTAAATCTTTAATACGCAACATTATGATTATCGGAGTACCAAAGGAAATCAAAAACAATGAGAACCGTGTAGGCATGACACCTTCGGGAGTGGCGGAAGTGGTAAAACAAGGGCATCGGGTATTTATCCAACATACAGCGGGAATAAATAGCGGTTTTCCGGATGAAGCATATCAAGCTGTCGGCGCACATGTCCTGCCAACAATAGAAGATATTTACGCCACTGCTGAGATGATAGTAAAAGTGAAAGAACCGATAGTCACTGAATATAACTTAATAAGAAAAGGACAGTTACTATTCACTTATTTCCATTTTGCTTCCGACAAGGAATTAACCCTTGCTATGCTCTCTAACAAATCAATATGCCTGGCTTATGAAACTGTAGAAGAAGCAGACCACTCATTACCTTTATTAATTCCCATGAGTGAAGTTGCCGGACGTATGTCTATCCAGGAAGGTGCCCGTTTTCTGGAAAAACCGCAAGGCGGAAAAGGTATCCTTTTGGGAGGTGTACCAGGTGTTAAACCAGCTAAAGTATTAATTTTAGGAGGTGGAGTTGTAGGTAGCAATGCCGCACAAATGGCTGCTGGAATGGGGGCAGATGTCACTATTACAGATATAAATCTGGCACGTCTGCGCTATTTGAGCGAGACACTGCCGAAGAATGTAAAGACATTGTACGCATCCGAACTAAGAATCAGAAAAGAATTGCCGGATGTAGATTTAGTTGTCGGCTCTGTACTGATTCCCGGTGATAAAGCACCACATTTGATTACCAAAGAGATGCTTTCAATGATGCAGCCCGGCACAGTATTAGTAGATGTAGCAATCGATCAGGGAGGATGTTTCGAGACCTCTCACCCGACCACTCACAGTGCACCGACCTATATTGTAGACGGAATCGTTCATTATGCAGTAGCTAATATTCCGGGAGCTGTACCTTACACTTCCACCCTTGCACTAACCAATGCTACTCTCCCCTATGTGATAGCTTTAGCAAATAAGGGATGGAAAAAAGCCTGCAAAGAGAATCCAGCATTAGCACTCGGATTAAATATCGTAGAAGGAAAAATCGTTTATAAGGCCGTTGCCGACGTATTTGGTTTGAAGTACGATCCTATCAACCTGTAACTATGCATTTTCACCATACAGTAATATAAAGTCTTACAGAGTTCTTTCTTTTTTTCAAAGTAAGGCTATCTCAATGTCTTACGTCTTCGATTGATAACCTTTAAAAAACTCTGCAAGACTTTGTATTACTCTGTGGTGAGCTATATCTTTAAAATAAATAATCTTTCTTTGCCGCCCGTTGATAAGCCGCTACCAATTCGTTCATTACTTCTGCCACAGACTGCCGACGGGATATGATTGCCGAAACTTGTCCGATCTCCAATTCCCCTTCTTCCAGATCACCTTCGAAGATTCCTTTTTTAGCACGCCCCCGTCCTAATAAAGTTCTCAAATCTTCAGCACTAGCTCCACTATCTTCAGCCTTCTCCACCGCTTCGCGGAAAGCATTCTTTACCAAACGTGTCGGAGCCAGCTTTTTCAACAACAACTTAGTATCCCCTTCTCTGAGACTCAAGCAATAATCTTTAAATACCGAACTCGCTGAACTCTCTTCAGTAAGAGCAAAACGGGTTCCTATCTGCACCCCTTCGGCTCCCAACACCATAGCAGCCAATACTCCTTCCCCTGTGCCGACACCTCCTGCAGCTATCAAAGGTAATGTTGTTGCCTCACGTACAGCCGGAATCAAACAGAAAGTCGTTGTTTCTTCGCGTCCATTATGCCCTCCGGCTTCAAACCCTTCTGCCACTACCGCATCTACTCCAGCCTCCTCACATTTTACAGCAAAACGGGAAGAAGAAACAACATGAACAACCGTTATTCCACGCTCTTTCAACCACCCAGTCCACGTTTTCGGATTTCCGGCAGAGGTAAAAACAATCTTCACTCCCTCTTCCACCACAATATTCATAATCTCTTCTATCTGGGGATACATCAAAGGAATGTTTACACCAAAAGGCAATTTCGTGGCCGCATTACATTTACGGATATGCTCGCGTAAAGTCTCCGGATGCATAGAACCGGCACCGATCAATCCCAGTCCACCGGCGTTGCTCACAGCAGAAGCAAGACGCCAACCGCTGCACCACACCATACCACCTTGAATAATAGGATACCGAATACCCAGAAGAGAAGTAATTCTATTCATAACCAATAATTTATCTATGTGTTAATATACTAAGATACCAATAATAGCGACAAAGCTATATAACAATGCGCCAACATAACAACACACAAATATACTAATTATTCAATTACAAACATTCTCTAGTCAGCACATTAGCGCATTGCTACATCAACACATCATTATAACGCCTTCAACGGGCAATCTGTTCAATTGGTTTATTTATCAACACAGTGGTAGAATCTCCATAAGTTCTCAACACTTCCAATGTGCGGGCACGGTTATCCCGTCCCGTCTTATTCCAGAAATCTTTTGTAAAGACAGCCATCAGGTCAAGTCTGCCGATAGTTCCACCATTGATATACACTCCACTCCCACCAAACAAGGGAATAGGTGCATCCATCACTACCGTGTTCACCATCATTCCGTTAGCACGTTCACCCAACTGACGGAAACGTACCCCACTCGCCTGTATCTCATCCAACGACTTACGCATTCCCTTTGCCATCGGATTGCGTGCCCAGTTTGAATAAGATCTTTGATGGCGTATCTCGTAGAAAGGATCACCCCGCCAGGTATTTTTATCGATCTTTATCTTCTTCTGATAGATGGGATCCCAGTTATAGCGGGTATTCGCTTTATATGGCATCAGAGTCAACATCACTTTCGGTTTAGGCAACGCTTCAGGAAGCGATTCGTCAGGCATCATCCAGCTTTTCTCCTCCGACATCCGGGGAGTACCCACTGCGCTTCCGAAATCAATCGACTTCACAGCATCCATATTTAAATGCAACTCCTGGTCACTCTCCAGCAATTTCTTCAAATGCAAAGAATCTTGCGCCGTCCATACTTGCGAATATGCAAATACAGCGGTCAGGCACAGTGCCATCGTTGTTATAACCCGTTTTAATCCATCCATTCTTTTTACTCTTTCATTACCTATATTTCGGAGCACTTCATATACATTTGTACGTATAAGAGGCTATCTTTTGAGCGTAATAATCCCCCTGTCAGCAGCAAAAGACTACTGATACAAACAAATATTCCCACATGAATGTTTCCTATTTTTTACTTTCCGAAGGCTCCTCCCCCTTTATTACCACCAACGATAACCCGATCCGCAAAGCGGCTCATCGTAGCACGGATCAATTGTCCATCTCGTTTTCGGATATTGGCGTTCTTCCCACCAACTACGATAACAAGCGGCTGCATCGAGTACTTCCTCATCGGTCAGGAAATAGATTGCTTCATAATTTTCAGCATTCGCCAATACCATTTTGCAACCTAATGACGGAGGTGTGCCCTGACGGATAGATTCAATCACCCAAAGCATACACTCACCCAACCGAATCTTACCGTTGTTCATATTATAAACCGACGGAAAAGAAGGGATAATAGTCAGATCTTCTGCATATTTTAAAAGTTCGGGGATATCCTCTTCCGTGAAATGAGGAACCTCCACCACCCCTTTTTCATTCTTCATCTTGTACGTACCCGACTTCAATTGCTTCACAAAAAGAGCAACATCCGGATTGTTATAATCCATTTCTTCGCTGGTGCATCCTGTAAAGGATACGATCAGGCAAACAGCCATCCACAGCATTAGTAGTGTTTTTTTCATTTTCATAAGGATTAATACGTCATGCGAAGTCCGCAAAGTAAATTAAAATTAGTCGGCCGTTTTGTTCGTACCGTAGCCAATTTCGAATCTGTCTTAAAATGATGCGAAACTCCGGGTTCGGCAAAAACAGCAAGTCGGTCATTAATCTTATAGTTGATTCCAATACCGGCAGTCACTGCCAGCTGGATAGGTTCTTCTTTAAAACTGTTGTCCGGTGCACCGGCAATACATTTATCGGCTATTCCTCCTACAGTAGCGTAAAGGTCGATTTTTTTCGTATCTACCAACGTCACGTTCACTTTAACGGGGATTCCCAGATAGTGCAAGTGCTGCCCTGCAGAACGGAGGTTCGAATAGAGCAATCCGGTTTCTATGCCAAGAAAATCGTTCAACTTACGCTCTACCGTCACCCCTGCGGAAACCGGCATTTTATAAGTACCGTTATCTGCCGGAAGTGCTGTACCCACTTGAACTTTCATCGCCCAGCGATGCTTTTTCACTGCTTTGGGTTGAGACATATCGACATTCGACTGTTCTTCCGAAGCGACAGATGATCCTGTATTACCGTTTGTTGCCTGCCAATAACCATTATGCCCCTGATTACCATATCGGTTGCCATTTCCCGTAGAAGTAGTGGAAGAAAAAGAAAACGACATAGAGAAAGTGATAGAAAGAGAATCTTCTTCCTCCGTATATTGCGACAGCATACCGTAAGATTTCGGAGCCGGTTTCGGCAACACCGGTTCTACCGGCAACGGCAACTGATTGACGCGTATTCCATCTCCATCCATCTGTCCTCCATTCGTCACGGCTATCTTTGTAAATGCTTCTTCCATTTCCTCCTTTGGAGAGAAATACAAGAAAGTAGCCGACGAGGCTGCCAAAACAAGCAATACAGATGCCGCAGCCGCTACACGGAAGAGCAGAATCCGACGACGATGCTGGCAAGCCACAGGAATTTCCTGCGAGAGCTCTTCCCAAAAGCCATCCCGTACACTCATCCCGGCATCAGCGAGACGCGTGCGAAACAGATCGGTTATTTCATCATTTTCTTTCTTCATGATTTCTATACTCT
>QFCG01000678.1_pt1 | contig 18475 bp, 17 predicted proteins | sample 5346041 | NCBI WGS metagenome assembly QFCG01 (sample SAMN09062254, study PRJNA434731) | Human gut metagenome, whole genome shotgun sequencing project. | isolation source: stool timepoint B gemcode assembly | host: Homo sapiens | collected 2015 | reverse complement strand
TGCGGGCCGTTGTGGGTCATTTCTCCGACCCGAGTCATCTGATGCGTTTCTTTAAACGTGAAACTGGAAAGACTTTTACGCAATATTTGCGCGACTACCAAAATGGAATATACGAATGAAAACGGACAGACTGGAAAGCTTGCAGATTGGCCATTCCCATACCAAAGATGTTTTCAACGACTTACAAATATGCTTAGTGGGAAATCCTATTTCAGCCTAAAATGTGCATCACATTCCACAGTGTCAAGTTCACCATAGAATAAAAATCTATAAAAATTCTCTGCAATCCCATGCAATTTCAAAAGGTCACTCTTGCAGAGTTTCGCTTCAAAAAGGTCACCTGAAGGTCACCTGTAAAAGAAAAAGCACCTACAGAAACTCTGTAAGTGCTTGATTATTAAAGTGGACCAGCCTGGGCTTGAACCAGGGACCTCCAGATTATGAGTCTGTTGCTCTAACCAACTGAGCTACAAGTCCGATGTATCCTTTTATCGGATGCGGTGACAAAAGTAGTATTTTCTATTGAATTATGCAAATTCTTTCAATAAAAAACTACGTGACTTTTCTTCTCAGAATTTATATTTGCGTTTCGGGTTCTTGGGGAACCAGCCTTTTTTTACTCTTTCTTCCTGTTCGAAAACCTCTTTGATTGTCCAGAAAGAGGAGAAGGCAAATACGCCTAGCAGAGAAGCTATGATGACGTTCTCGATGCTTAATGAGGCAACTACACCGGCAATACCGAGTATCAGGAATATCCACCAGCATTTTGTGCCCCAATAATATTCGGCCTTTACCACGACAGGGTGAAAAAGGCCGATAATCAAAAAGGTACAAATTCCGATGAATAACCCTGCAAGGTGATATTCACTTAGAAATTCCATGGGCTTACTTTTCTACTCGGATAGGAATTTCTTTTTTGATGCTTTGCTCTAGAGATATCAATGTCTCGGTAGCTACTACACCCGGTATCTCTTGCATTTTGTTATTCAGCAAATCCATTAGGTGTTCATTGTCACATGCATAAAGTTTGGTCAGCATGGTATACGGGCCAGTGGTGAAGTGACATTCTACGATTTCCGGAATCTTCTGCAACTCGACCACTACAGATTTGTACATAGAGCCTTTTTCCAGTTTGATGCCGACATACGTACATGTTCTGTATCCCAATGATTTCGGATTTACATGATAGCCTGAGCCTACGATGACACCCAAGTCAATCAATCTCTGCACACGTTGATGAATAGCTGCGCGTGACACTCCGCATTCGGCTGCTACGTCTTTGAAAGGGATGCGGGCATTCTGTGAAATAATCTCTAGAATCTGCCTGTCGAGGTTGTCTATTTTTTCCATAATAATAAATTATAATTTCCTGTTGTTATCAAATAGTAAGCAAATATAGAGATTTATTTTAATTATTCTTCTTTTACGGGAAAAAAAATAGGAAAAAGCAAAAAAAAGGAGTGCAAAGACTTTGCACCCCTTTCCTTTTTCTATTTAGAAAGATACTTTCTTATTTCTTATCTTTTTCGATACCTACCAGTTCAACTTCGAAAATCAGAGTAGAGAACGGTTTGATCTGTCCTGATTCTCTTGAACCGTAAGCGAGTTCTTGCGGGATGTAAAGTTCCCATTTAGAACCTACAGGCATCATAGTCAGAGCTTCTGTCCAGCCTTTGATTACTTGGTTGGCACGGAAAGTAGCAGGCTCGTTACGTTTGTAAGAGCTGTCGAATTCTGTACCGTCGATCAAAGTACCTTTATAGTTCACTTTCACTTTGCAAGTGTCAGCAGGAATTTCACCTTTACCTTCAGTGATTACTTTGTATTGCAGACCGCTTGCAGTTGTTTTTACGCCGTCTTTAGTCTTGTTTTCAGCGAGGAATTTTTCGTTTTCAGCTTTGTAGTCAGCATATTTTTCTGCCAAAGCTTTTGCTTTGATAGTTTCCATAGCTGTACGAGTATATTCTTGAGCTGCTTCCATAGTCATTACGCCACCTTTTTCTAAAGTACCTGCGATGAAACCTGCCATGAAGTTTTCTTTGCTGATAGTTTTAGTAGAGTCAGTGCCAAACAATTCCTGGTTGATACCTTTCATCATCTGGTTGCTGATTTGCTGACCGATTTGCAGACCTGCCATGTAAGCGATGTCTTTTTTGCTAGTCTTGTTTGCGCCTTCATTCAAACCTTTGATGAAGTCTGCCATATAAGCAGTATCAACGTCCAGACGACCTGTCAGATAGCCTTTCAGACCTTGAGTCTGAGCCATACCGATAGAATAAGACAGTGAATCGAGGTCTGATTTCAGATTTGCTTTAGGAGCTTGAGCTGTACAAGAAGCAAGGCTTGCAGCAGCGGCGATTGCCATAAAAATACTAACTTTTTTCATTTTGCTTTGAAATTTTTTATTTATAATACTTCGAGTAATTCTACTTCAAAAATGAGTGTGCTATGAGGAGGGATCATTTCTCCGGCACCTCTTGCGCCATAACCAAGTTCTGACGGAATATACAGTTTCCATTTAGACCCTTCCGGCATCAGCTGCAAAGCTTCCACCCATCCCGGTATTACTTGGTTGACACCGAATACAGCCGGTTCTCCGCGTTGGATAGAGCTGTCGAACAGTGTGCCGTCAATCAATGTTCCTTCATAGTGGCATCTTACCTGGTCGGTAGCTTTCGGCTTTTTGCCTGTACCTTCTTTGATGATTTCATATTGTAGTCCGCTGGGAAGAACAACTACGCCCGGTCCTTTTTTGTTTTCTTCGAGGAAAGCTTGTCCTTGCTCGATAGCAACGGCACCCATTTTAGCTTCCAGTTCTTCGAAATACTTGTTTACTATTTCGCGGGCTTCATTGTGGCTGATAGCCGTCTGATTGCCTTCCAATACGTCTTTGATTGCTTGTGCGAAATCATCTACCGCAAGGTTTCCGATTCCCATGCTTGATAAGTTTTGACCAATTCCGAGGCCAATAGAGTAACTGAATTTATCCATATAATGTTTTTTGTTGGCGATTGAAATGTATCACCTTCATGGTTTTAGCTTTCAATCAATTGCAAATTTATGAATCGCAAAAGTACGTGTTTTATTTGAATGATTTAGCATTTGCTATTTAAAAATTCTTATATCTGTGAAAGTTAATCGCTTTTCTTTAAAGAATTAGTTTTTTTGTTCGTAGGATTTAATCGGCTTATTCTTATTATTTAGGTTGGTTTATGTAGATAATTAATCGTCTGACAGCTGTTGAACTTGCGTCTGACTACTGTTATTCTTTCGTCTGACAACTGTCAGACGAAAGAATAACAGTAGTCAGACGAATAGTTGTTGCCATAAATGATGCTAACTATCTGCATCTTTCATCTTAAAGTTCTGCATAAATTGGATTATATTAAGCGTGAGAAAGTGTTCTTTTATTCGATGATTCTGATTACATTTGTGTGGCTATTAAAAAAGAAGGAGGAATAGTAATGAAGAATCTGGTAGTTTTGACGGGTGCGGGTATGAGTGCCGAGAGTGGGATTAGTACATTTCGCGATGCAGGCGGTTTGTGGGATAGGTATCCTGTGGAGCAGGTGGCCACTCCTGAAGGTTATCAGCGTGACCCGGCTTTAGTGATTAATTTCTATAATGAGCGTCGGAAACAGTTGTTGGAGGTGAAACCGAACCGTGGGCATGAACTGTTGGCGGAACTGGAGAAAAGCTTCCATGTGACGGTGGTGACACAGAATATTGATAACTTGCACGAACGTGCCGGGAGTAGCCACATCATTCATCTGCATGGCGAACTGACGAAAGTGTGTTCCAGCAGAGATCCTCATAATCCCCACTACATAAAAGAACTGAAACCGGAAGAATATGAAGTGAAGATGGGAGACAAGGCCGGCGACGGCACTCAATTGCGACCTTTTATCGTATGGTTTGGAGAAGCTGTGCCGGAAATTGAAACAGCCATCCAATATGTGGAGAAAGCGGATATTTTCGTCATTATCGGTACGTCGCTTAACGTATATCCTGCGGCGGGGCTGCTTCATTATGTACCGAGAGGAGCAGAGGTGTATCTGATTGATCCGAAACCGGTAGATACGCATACTTCCCGTTCGATACATGTAATTCAGAAGGGAGCTTCTGAAGGAGTGGCTGAATTGAAACAGTTGTTGGGAGTTTGAAAGGTTTTCTTTTCCCGGTTTTATTCCAGTTCGGTGGCAAAAATATGATTGTTCCGGAGTACTTCCGATATTTCGAGTGCAGAGATATCCCTGCACTCGATTCTTAATATTTTCTCCCAGTCCTCAAAGTCCACATTCCATTTGTCTATTTGGGGGAACTCTGCCAAAAGCTCTCCTATGCGCTTGATGTCACGCCTTTGGGTGATAGAAGTTCGAAAAATCAGAATCTTATTTTCTTTTTCCATATTCTTTAGGGTTTTATTTTAATGAACGGAACTCCCGGATCGTCATACTGAAATGCAACCTGAAATTGCGACTTAAAAGTGAAAGGCTGCTAAAGCCGCAAAGACGGGCGATTTCGGTGGCGGAAAGTTCCTTGTTTCGTTTTAATAATAGGGCTGCTTTTTCAATCCGGGTGCGTTTGATATAATCCGTAGGCGTTTCGCCCGTCAGGATTGTAAATACGCGATGGAAGTGGAAAGGAGAAAAGCAGGCGATACCTGCCATTTTCTGTAATGATAACGGCTGGTCTATGTGATTGTGAATATAGTCGGTCACTTTATTGATCCGTAACTGATATTCCTGTTTATTGATATCTTTCGTCTCCATGTTTTCTGCAAAGTAAAGGATAATAAATGCCGGAGAGTTGTCCTATCTTGCTAACTTCTCCGGCAGATAATCAATCTTTTTTTTGTCCTATATAGAATACGTAGCCGTAGTATTCTTTATACTTATTATATAGGCTCTCTTCATACCGTTGCCCGGTGATGAGGTCTGCGGCTGCGTCATTTCCTGCATATTCCTTCAAAAAAGCTTCCTGAACAGGGAACTGGGGAGCGTAAAAATGCTCAAGCCAGCAATTTTCCGGTAAAATGAAATGGGCTGTCGGGATATATCCTGCTTTTTCCATTTGCATTATCTTTCTTGGAATCGTATCGATTTCCGGGTAATTGGCCATCCAGAAGTCTTCTATTTCGGAGGGACGTTCCGGGGTGAACCAGGAGGCTTCCGTTACAGCGATAAATCCGTTCTTTTTCAGGAATTTGTTCCATTCGTTCATGCCGCGTTCGAATCCTATGTTATAGATAGCGCCTTCGGACCAGATCAGATCGAGTTCTTCCTCTTGAAATGGCAGAGCGTCCATGGAACCGACGATACCCTTTACTCTGTCTTCACAATGGGCTTCTATTGCATTTTTGTTGAATAGCTCGATAAAGTCGGGGAAAAGGTCGATACCTGTAATTTGTCCTTTCGTATAGTTGGCTAATGCCATTGTCTGACCGCCTGTGCCACAGCCAATGTCGGCTATTCGTGCCTTGTCGGACAGTTCGTTGATGAAGCTTACGGCTTTTTGTGTGACTTCAGGACTTCCGGGACCTTGACGTTTTAATGCCTTGAAGTAATTACATATCAGTGTAAAATCGAATTCGTGGATTGATTTAAAATCGTTACTCATTGTTTTAATGTTTTAGTTGTACGGCGAATGGAGGCATATAATGATGCTTGCAACCATTTGACCATACAAATAGTTTGAAAATTTAGATATAGAAAATAACTCTGACAAGAGTATGTCAGAAAACATAAGGGATAATCTGTAATGAGAGGAAGGCTTACAGATTATTTACAGAACGGAATCCTTATGGAATGAAAATGAGTTAAACATCCAATTATTTCTTTTAGTTTGTGACAAAGATAGGGTTTTAGCTGCAAAACTCAATGATAACTTGATTGAAAAAAGACTGTAAACCTGTATTTTAGCAAGAATAGTCAAATAGGAATATGTTTATATATCCGGTTGCATGGATGAGATTGATCGTCCAAATTGATTGAAACTACATTTTTTTGAGTTATTTTTGTCGAATATTAAATACAAATCTCTCATTTAATGTATGATACCGATGAAAAGCAAATTATTACTCACATGTACCATCCTGTTTTTCTGTTCCTCTTTTCTGTGCGGACAGAATCAATCTTCTAAAGTGGCAAACTCTGTTGAAACGAATAATGGATGCATCCGGCACCCGTGGCAAGGAAAAAGAGTGGGATATTTGGGAGACTCTATTACAGATCCCAACTGTTATGGTGACAAGATAAAGAAATACTGGGATTTTCTGCAGGAATGGCTGGGAATCACTCCTTATGTATATGGTATCAGTGGCAGGCAATGGAATGATGTGCCCCGGCAAGCCGAGCAACTGAAGAAAGAACACGGTGGAGAAGTAGATGCTATCGTGATTTTGATGGGTACGAATGATTTTAATGACGGTGTACCTATTGGAGAATGGTTTACGGAAACAGAAGAACAAGTGATGGCAGCCCGTGGGCAAACCCAAAAGCTGGAAACCCGTAAGAAACGCACTCCTATAATGGATGGAAGCACGTATAAGGGACGTATAAACATAGGAATCAATAGACTGAAACAACTCTTCCCGGACAAGCAGATTGTGTTGCTGACCCCGTTGCACCGTTCACTGGCCAATTTTGGAGAAACGAATGTGCAACCGGATGAAAACTACCAGAACAGTTGTGGCGAATATGTGGATGCCTACGTGCAGGCTGTTAAAGAAGCCGGCAATGTGTGGGGAGTCCCCGTGATTGATTTTAATGCGGTAACCGGATTGAATCCGATGGTGGAAGAACAACTGATTTATTTCTATGATGCGGGATATGACCGTTTGCATCCCAGCACGAAAGGACAGATACGCATGGCACGAACGCTGATGTATCAGTTGTTTGCGTTGCCTGCTACATTTTAAATAGGTCGGACAGAATTCTATGAAATTGTACACTATTCTATAGTACATTTTCTGCAAACCTGTAATTTTGTCTTCTATAAATAATAGAACCTATGAGACATAAACTTCTGTTTTCTTTTTTCATCTTTTTGATAGTTGCTTTACCGATTCGTAGTAAGGATTTTGTTTTGACTTCCGGTCAAACAGTTGTCATCGCTTGCAGCCCTTCTGAAGAACTGGTTGTACGAACCGCATTGGAAATGCTGGGGCGTGATATTCAGACAGTATTGTCGTCGACTACCCAAGCGAATGAGAAAACAGGTGAAATTGTGATAGGAACGGTGGGGCAGAGTGAGCTTATCAGCCGGACCGGCATAGATGTTTCTGCGCTAAAAGGCAAGAAGCAGGCTTTTCTATTATCTGTTTCTCCGGAGGGTAAATTGATCGTAGCCGGCAGTGACAAACATGGTACGGCTTATGGAATACTCGAAATATCCCGTTTGTTAGGTGTCTCTCCCTGGGAATGGTGGGCGGACGTAACTCCGGAAAAGAAGAAACTTTTTAAGCTATCTTCCAAATTCCAAAGTCTTCAGGCTCCTTCGGTGGAATATCGGGGTATATTTATTAATGATGAAGACTGGGGCTTGATGCCATGGAGCAGTCGGACCTATGAACCTTCAAAAGTGAAAGGTGAGATAGGCCCGCGTACCAACGAGCGTATTTTTGAACTCTTACTTCGTCTGCGTGCCAACACCTATTGGCCTGCAATGCACGAATGTACACTTCCTTTCTTCCTGACCAAAGGCAATCGGGAAGCTGCCAAGAAATATGGAATCTTCATCGGTGCTTCCCATTGCGAACCGATGGCTTGCAGCGCTGCCGGCGAGTGGAAACGAAGAGGGGAAGGGGCTTATGATTATGTGAATAATGCTCCGGCTGTTTACAAATTCTGGGAAGACCGTGTAAAAGAGGTGGCAGATCAGGAAATACTCTATACGTTGGGTATGCGTGGTGTACACGATGGCAAGATGCAGGGAGCGAAGACGGTGGAAGAACAGAAGGCCGTAATAGATCGTGTGTTTGCAGATCAACGCGGGTTGATTGAAAAATATGTTGATAAGGATGTAACTAAAGTCCCGCAGGTTTTTATCCCTTATAAAGAGGTACTCGACATTTATCATGCCGGATTACAGGTGCCCGATGATGTAACATTGATGTGGTGTGACGATAACTATGGCTATATCCGCCATTTTCCTACGGCCGAAGAATGCGCACGTAAAGGAGGGAATGGAGTCTATTATCATGTTTCTTATTGGGGACGTCCGCACGACCATCTCTGGTTGAGTACGATGAGCCCGTATCTGATTTTCCAACAAATGAAGCTGGCTTACGATCGAGGCATACAGAAGATGTGGATACTGAATGTCGGAGATATCAAGCCTGCCGAGTATCAGATAGAGTTGTTTATGGATATGGCCTGGAATATAGAAGCTGTGGCCTCGGAAGGAGTGACCTCTCATCTGAAACACTGGCTGGAACGGGAATTGGGAGCTTCGTGCGCAAAGGCAGTATTACCTGTGATGCAGGAACACTATCGTCTGGCCCATATTCGTAAACCTGAATTTATGGGAAATACGAGGGAAGAGGAGAAAGATCCTGTTTATCGTGTTGTCAAAGATCTCCCATGGAGTGAAAAAGAAATCAACGGACGTTTGCAGGCTTATGATAAATTGTCGGAGACAGTGGAACGGGCAGCTTCGAAAATCCCATCCGGCAGACAAAGTGCCTATTTTGAATTGGTGAAATACCCGGTGCAAGCTGCTACACAGATGAACCGGAAATTGCTATATGCCCAATTAGCCCACCACGGAAAAGCGGACTGGGAGAAAAGTGATCTTGCCTATGACAGCATTGTAGTATTGACAAAACAGTATAACTCACTGGAAGATGGAAAGTGGAACCGCATGATGGATTTCCAACCCCGAAAACTCCCCGTATTCAATCGCGTGGAAAGAAAAACGGCTACTTCTCCGATGATGAAAGAGCGTGTAGCTATCTATAAATGGAACGGCTTGGATGGGAAGAATATCCCGAATAGTAAGACCTTGAATGCGCGGAAAGGAACTTCTGCTATTTGTGAGGGCCTGGGATATGAAAGCAAAGCGACAGGCATTGACAAGGGAGATGCACTGATGTTCTCTTTTGACAACTGGAAAACAGACTCGGTAGAGGTTGACATCCGCTTGTTGCCTAATCATCCTGTGAGAGGAGATCAATTACGTTTCTCAATATCGTTGGACGATGCAGCGCCTGAAATGATCTCTTATGAAACGAAAGGACGGAGTGAAGAATGGAAAGAGAACGTGCTGCGCAATCAAGCCATCCGAACGGTTCGACTTCCGGTATCCGGAAAGAAGTCCCACAAATTGGTAATCAAGGCATTGGACGAAGGAGTGATATTAGACCAGGTGATGCTTTATATGCCTTCGCCTACTGGTGAGTAACTGCACGGATCACGAACCATGCATGATGCGCCACGGTTCCAATCAGCCCGTAATGCTTTGCCATGATCCGAAATCTTTCTTTGAGGGATGCTTTCTGATTCCGGGTAGTCATTCCCTCCTCCAGATAGTCGATGATTGTCAGGTGGGTATTGTGCAAAGTACGTGCTTTCTTCATGATGCGGATGCACCAGTCGAAATCGGCAGAAAAACGATATTTCAAGTTGTAGGGCTCTACCAGCGTATGACGGGGAAAGAATGCCTGATGGCAGACTAACATACCCTGTTTGAAACTTTTCCAGGTAAGCGTTTCGGGAGCGGACAATCTGCGCATCCGCAGGAAATGCCTGTCCTGGTCTACGATAGCGGTTTCTCCGTAAAGCACATCGGGCAGTTCGCTGCCGTTGATGGTATGCACCATTTGTTGTAGTGTGTCGTCCTCGTGAAAACAGTCGCCCGCGTTCAGGAAACAGAGATAATCGCCGCTGGCAAGGGCGATGCCCTTATTCATAGCGTCATACAGTCCTTTGTCCGGTTCGCTGACAACGGTGTGTATGTGCGGGCGGTAGCGGTTGATAATAGAGAGGGTTCCATCCTTGGAAGCTCCATCTACGATGATGTATTCTATGTGATGATAGGTCTGTGAAATGACACTCTGAATCGTGTCTTCCAATACCTTTTCAGCATTGTACGTCACCGTAATGATAGAGAACTTGGGAGTAGGATGGACACTATGCATATTTTCCCGTTATTTTATTGTAGACATCTGTATATTTCTTTGCGATGATGCTCTCCGAATAATTGCCCAAGACCTTGCGGCAGGCTTGTGCGGAGAGTTCATCGTATTCCGGTTCCGTCAATATCCAATGTATGCCGTTGGCAAAATCTTCTGAAGATTTGTATTGTGCCACGTAACCGTTGTGCAGATGGTCGATCATTTCGGGGATACCTCCTACGTTAAAGCCGACACAGGGTACTCCGCAGGCCATTGCTTCCATAATCATGTTGGGAAGATTCTCTTCCAGAGACGGGATGGCGAAGAGGTCTACGGCATTGTAGATATTTACTATCTCATGCTCATTCTTGATGTAAGGGAGCGGGTAGACATGGAAAGGAAGCTGCTCCTGCAATTGCTGTGACTGGTTGCCGAATACGACTACCCCCAGTGACTCTTTCCATTCCGGATGCTTTTCTGCCAGCAGTTTGCAGGCTTCAATGAGATAGTCGACTCCTTTTCGTTTGTCGGTGATCTTTAACGAGCCGAACAGAACCAGTTTCTTACCTTCTGGCAGCATGAACTTGGCACGTGCTTCTTTTTTGTTCATGGGTTTGAACAGGTTGGTATTAATAGCGTTCGGAATATTGGTGACGCTTTTTCCTTCAAACAATGCGCTGGTCTGTGCTTGTTCCTTCAGCCAGTGACTGCACGTGACGAAATGGATGGGAGCGTAGCTGTATAACTTTTGTTTTTTGCGGAAAGTGCGGTAAGATAAATCTTTCCGGCCACCTCCTTTGTAGATGTAAGGGCAGTCGTGACATTCCTGCTGATAGTTCTTACATTCCCGTGCGTAGTGGCAGATACCGGTACATGGCCACATATCGTGCATGGTCCATACCACAGGTTTGCCGGAAGTGAGTATTTTCCGTATATCTTTCAGCGAGAGCATTCCTTGGTTGACCCAATGCAGGTGGATAACGTCGGCCTGGCGGAATTCCGGAAGTGAGGTGATGTCTGTGCCTGTGTTGGCTATGTCAACGTCGAACAGATGGTATCGGCGGAAACGATTGGCACTCCAGATAACGATCCGTTCCCACATGAATTTCCACACTTGCAACCAGTTACTTTTTAAGCGGACCACACTGATTTGGTCGGTCTGTTTGTCACGCACCAGCATTTTGGCTTTGATACCGTTGTTTTTCAGTGACTCCATCAACCGGCTTGCTGCAATGGCCGCTCCTCCTATTCGTTCAGATGTATTTATTATCAGGACTCTCATGGGCAAAAGTTTATGCAAATGTACGGTTTTTAGAGGAAATGTTTGATATTTCCAACAAGCTTTCTGCTATTTCGCGCGAAAAGATTTCGAGGTTGAAGCGTTCTTCTGCCAGTTTGCGTGCATTTTCTCCCATGCGTCGTGCCTCTTCGGGATGGTCGGCGATGTAGCGGATAGCGTCTATCCAGCCTTGTACATCGTTATATTCTACGGTAATGCCGATTTCTTCCTTGTCGATGTCGATTTCGAAGTTGGGGTTGCGCGAGCAGATGACGGGGATGCCGAGGGCAAATGCTTCTACGAGAGTGGTCAGTCCTACGGTGTAGGGGAAGTCCAGACAGCAGATGACGATGCAGCTTTTGCGGGCTACCAGTTTTCCCAGTTCGTAGGGAATCACTCCGTCGGTGTAGCGGATGTGGATGGAGTCGGGCACTGAATAGCGGTCGAGTATCTTTTTATAGTTGATGTTGCCGCATGAAACGGCAATGTACAGATCCAATTCCTCATTGGTTGCGGAGAAAGACTGGAGCAGGGTGTCCACGTCCCGGTTCTCTTTGCCGGTGGAGATAAATCCTTCGGGCTTCCGGTCGGGCATTTCTGCCAGCAGATGGTCGTAGAAAGGAAGGTCCGGGCCCCAATGTATCAGTTTCAGTTTGTGGGACGGAGCTTTCCGGGTTTTCTGCGAGTCCTGAATCAGTTTCCGGCTGAACAGGAACATTTGGTCGATGCCTTTGTAGAAAAGGCGGGAGATTTGTTCGCGCCACGGTTTGGGGTTGGTGACGACGGCCGTGTGATGCCAGATGACGATGGGCTTGCGGTACAGTCCCAGTGCACGGAGGAAGATGACGGGTTCTATCCCCCGGAAAGAGGTGGCATAGAGCACGTCGTATTTTTCCTTGCAGAAGAGAATCTCTTTGGTGGCGTAAAACATGAGCTTCAGGCGACTGGAGAAATATTTGCATTTGTGCATTACGGAATGTATTCCGTAATTTTCCAGCAGAGGAAGTCCGTATAAAATATGTCCGAGGAATTTATATTCTTTCCATTCCTCGTAACTTTCCCGTGTGAGGCGGGTATGGTAAAAATAAATAGTAAGCAACGTATTTAGTGGTGCTTGTTTCTTTTCAGCCATTTGTTTATTCGGTTTTTGACAGCTTTCGTAATGATGGAGAAATTACCGTATTTCAGGTTGAGGAACAGTTCTTCGAACGAACGCCCTATCTTGATCCATGGATGATCCCAGCCCATGATGCGGTAAACCTTCTCTTTGTAGGCTACGTTTTCAATGACGTAGCGGGGATGCCGCAGCGGAAAGTCTACCTCGTAACGCTTCATGGTGAAGATGCGGCGATAGCCCTTGGGCAGGGTGTGGACCGAGCCGGCGAAATGGGTGGAATCTGCCGTTGCTCCGAGGTTGTTTATCATGTTGCGGGTAGGCACGATGCTTAGTCCGGAGTTGAACAGGATAGAGGCGTGGAAGATGGTTTCATAAAAGGCTTTCTGCTGTTCCCGGTGACGCTGGCACATGTAGATAAAGTCGCTCCGGAATTTGCGTTCCTTGATAAGCTGTTCCAGTTGTTGCATATTGAAGGAGTCGTCCAGGAAGTTGTAGAACTCATCCCATTGGTCGACTACCCGTTTCCAGCTTGCCCATCCCCAGATAGAGAAGGTGGTGGTAAAGAAATAGTCATAGGGCATATCTTGGGTGATTTCTTCGGGGTTAAATCCGGCAATCATGCTGATGCGGGTGTCATATTCGTATTTATCCAGCATCTCCTTGCAGAATTGGAAAAAGGAGACGGCGGGCACATCGTCGTCTTCCAATACGATGCACTTGTCGACTTTCGAAAAGGCCCATTTCTGCGAAATGTACTCCGAAGGGTCGCAGCCGAAATTCTTTTCCTGATAAAGCCGTTCTACTTCACATTCCCAGTCTATCTGTGATACGATTTCACGGCAGGCTTTTATTCCGGGCAGGTCACGTTCGTTTCGTGCTCCGTCCTGATAGAGGAAGAGGCGGGACGGACGCGCTTTCTTCACTTGCTCGAACACTTGCGACAACTGTTGCGGGCGGTTGAAGAACAGGATAAGTACCGGGACGTCTACTAAAGCGGATTTCATATTCATAGTTCTTGTTTTGGGGTTGTACTGAATGACAGGGCGGCAGGATAGTGGTTGTTCACTTTTTCCTGCTCTTCTTCTGTAAATCGATGCAGGGTTGGATAGTTGTAACGCAAAAATCCTTCCAGGTCGTCGGGGGCGGTCACTGTGAGAGGGCCGAATTTCACGGGTTGCAGGTGGCGGATGCTTTCTACGGTTACGTGGTCGGCAGTGGCCATTACGTTGTTATAGTAACGGGTGTTTCGTGAGTTGAAACAGCTTTGAACTGACACCAGCATGCGGTAGATTGCTTTTTTAGAGAAAAGCAGGTCGACTACCCTGTTCAGGAAACAGGAGAAGGCTCCCCGGTTCGTGGGGTTCTCTATTTCACATGTACCGAAGTGTTTCCACATCCATATCTCTTTTCCCATCAGGCAGCATTTGAGGAAGCCGAGTGCTTCGGATTGTATTCTTCGCAGCAGCTTGTTGTCGGGAATCTTGTCGAATGGGAATATATCGACAAAAATGCCCGGATGCATCGGGACATTCTTGAACATTTCTTCTACAAAAAGGGTGTCGTTTTTCTTGACTTTGGCAAAATAATACGGGGGTATGAGGGTCTGTCTCTATCCATGAAAGGAAGTAGGAAGGACCCAGTTCCCCGGGAGCTACTTTCAGAAATTTGTTGTAGTTCTCCCGCGTCATGCCTATGTCAATATCATCATCCCAGGGGAGAATCGCCTGGTCGTAGAGTGCACCGATTGCCGTGCCGCCAATCACAAAATAGGGAATGTTGTGCTTCTGACACACCCGGATGGTTTCTCCCAATATGTCGTAGAGTTCGGCATGTAATAAATCAAGCTCTTCGGCTGTATATTTCTTGTTCATCGGAAATGGTTAATGCACGTTGTGCTACAAAAGTAGTAATTATATTGCTAAGTTACTATAACTTTAAGTTTCCTTGCATAAATTCGGTGGCCACTTGTCCGCGTCCCGGTATGGGAAGGACGGATGCTTGCGGAAAGTCCTTGAGCAGACAGTCTGCCGGATTGATGTCCGGATAGAATTTCTTCAATAGGAACAGGCTGGGGCCGGTAGTGATGCTTCCTATAAAGACGGAGGCGTCCATCAATATCTGTATCGAGGAAAGGAAACGTGCCATTTGTTTCTGTTTCAGCTCTTTGGTGGTCTGCGTGAAGGCGCTGTTGACGTATCCTTTTTCGTCGGGGCTGCAAAGGGTGTACCAGTGTATGTCCGGGGCAAGGGTTTGTACTTGCTCGAAAAGACGGTAATCGTCGGTCAATACAAAGACGTCGCGTAGGGCGGTCTTTTCTTTAATAAGCCGTATGTAGTGTTCCGGTGGAAGCAGGTTGGTTTCGGTGATCTTGTCTCCTCCCGCGTATCTGGCATCCTGCGTATTGGGCGGAAGTTGCAGGCTCGGCGGCACATTGGCGACATTCCTGTGCGGTGGTGTCGTTGAGTTTCCAGGTGATTTCCGTCAGCTTTTGGAAGGTGTGGAGGTAGTCACCGTCTATTCCCAGTTCGGGGATATGGAAATGCTGGTTGGGGTTGAACGTCACTTGGAAGTTGAGTCGGACCGGTTTGCCATACGTGAAGAAAGCAAGGGCTTTTCCGATGATGTTCTTACAGGTTACTTTCAGTTTCCATTTCAGTAACTTCGTCTTAGGCAGCTTTTTGTCTTTCATCAATGCCTGCCAGGAGGGGAGGCGATGGGTGTTATAGGTGTGATGAAACGGTTCGTGCACTTGCTCGCAGAAGGGGGCGAAACAATCTTCCCAACCTTTTTCCCATCCGAAGTTGGCGTCGTCGGAGTAGAGTTTGAACTGTATTTTGTGTTGCAGGCAATAAAGTATTGCGTGAAGCATATAGGTATATTCGGTGAAGAAACCGGCATCTATGCCTATGTGATAAATCATCGTCTTTTTGAAAGAACTATTCAGAAGATGGTATCGGGTGGCAAGGTCATTTGGGTTCATGTGTCTTCTTTTTGATGAAATATTGGATGCTTTCTTTAAAAGTAACCGATCGGCTGCCCCACATGGCTGCTACGTAGAGTGCTGCAGCAAGCACTATCTTGCTTGCCAGGCGGAGATAAATATTCTCGATGGAGCGGGTAGTGTAATAGGTGATTACCATAACCGTAGCCGCAATGGCAGCATAAGGAAGTATGTCCATCAGGGCATGGCGAAGCTTCAATCCTATTTCCTGCCATACAAAGTAGTGCCATGTCAGTAGCCACAGTATATTGGTGGATACATAGACGGCGAGCATGGCATAGATACCGTGTGAGTGGACTAACAGAACGCCTGACAGTAGAATTATGCCGAGCGCTATGGTGTTCCACATATAGATGCGGGATTTCCCTTTGCTGATGATGAGCTGCTGATAGAGGTATGCGATGGGAGCAAAGGCTCCGCTGATACACAGTATTTGCATGATTAATATGCTGGAATACCACTTGTCGGTGATGGTGATGATAATCAGTTCTTCCGATACGATTCCCAATCCCAACATGGCGGGAAACGAGACAAAAGCGGTGAAACGCAGCATTTTGCGAAATACCCGTTTTTGCCGTTCAAGGTCGTCGGACACTTTGGTGAGTACCGGTTGCGCTACTCCGTTTATCATGCCGGAGATGAAGAGTTGGCCCATGCCGCACCATTTATTGGCTTGGTTGTAATATCCTACTTCTTTTTCGCTGTAGAATTTACCCAGTATCACGGAAAACAGATTGTTATTGATGTGATTGAATACATTGGTAACCAGTAGTTTCCCACTGAATCCGAACATTTCCTTAATCGGGGTGAAGTTGAACTGCAAGCTCGGTCGCCAACGGGTGAAATACCAGTAACAGGCTGTGTTGATGGTTACGTAAACGATGCTTTGCGTAGCAATTCCCCAATAAGAGAAACCAAAGTAGGCAAGAGTGACTCCGGTGATTCCGGACACGGTGAGTCCGATAACCGAAGACAATGCCCGCTGTTTGACCATCAGATTACGCAGGAGATAGGCACTGTGGGATATTCCCAGACTGGCAATGAAGAAGCCGATAAAAGAATAACGTGCCAGTGGTGTCAGTTCGGGAGTATCGTAAAAGTCAGCGATAAGCGGTGCACAGAGGAATAACAGCAGGTACAGCGACAGACTGATGGCCGCGTTGAACCAGAATACGGCATTGTAATCATTGTGCGTCACTTCTTTCTTATTAACAAGGGCAGCTGTGAAACCACTTTCCTGTATTGAACTGGCAATGAGGGAGAAGATGGCCAACATTCCCACCATTCCATAATCTGACGGAGTGAGCAACCGCGCGAGGAATATTCCGAAAAGCAGATTTAACAACTGCTGTATGCCGTTGCTGAATCCTCCCCAAAATAGTCCTTTGGCCGTCTTTTCTTTTAGTGACTGATTCTCGCTCATGTTATTTGCAAAGAATACATGAAAAGGCTATGCGTGATGATAGCTTTTCATGTATTCCCTATTCTAGTTTTATTATTTTACTTCGCTGCCCGGCTTCACCTCACGTCCCGGCATAATAACTGCCAGACTGCCGTCGTTGTTTTCGGCACTTAGAATCATGCCTTCGCTGACGATACCTTTCAGTTTGCGCGGAGCAAGGTTGGCGATGAAGCAAACCTGTTTGCCTACCAGTTCTTCCGGTTGATAATGCTTGGCAATGCCCGATACGATGGTACGTGTTTCCAGTCCGTCGTCGATTTTGAATTGCAGCAATTTATCCGCTTTCGGCACTTTCTGACATTCAAGAATGGTACCTACGCGGATATCCAGTTTCTCAAAATCCTCGAAGGCAACGTTTGCCCGGATAGGATTGGCTTTGTAGTTGGCTTCCTCGTTTGCTTTCTTTGTATCGAGCAATTTTTGTACCTGTGCTTCGATAGTAGCGTCTTCAATCTTCTCGAACAGCAGTTCCGGTTTGTTCAACTGGTGACCTACGGGAAGAAGGTCGTCACGTCCCAGTTCAGACCATTCGAAAGTATCCATGTTCAGCATTTTGCGGAGTTTTTCCGAGCTGAACGGCAAGAATGGGTCGAAGGCGATGGCAAGGTTGGCAACCAGTTGCAGGGAAATGTTGAGGATGGTTCCTACACGTTCCATATCTGTCTTAGCCAGTTTCCACGGTTCGGTGTCGGCCAGGTATTTGTTTCCGATACGTGCCAGATTCATGGCCTCTTTCTGTGCATCGCGGAATTTGAATACGTCGAGCAGTTTTTCTACTTCTGCTTTCACGTCTGCGAATTCTTTCAGCGTTTCCTTGTCGTAGTCGGTTAAGCTGCCCTGTGCGGGTACGCGACCGTCGAAGTATTTTTGAGTCAGCACCATTGCACGGTTTACGAAGTTGCCGTATACGGCTACCAGTTCGTTGTTATTGCGTGCTTGGAAGTCTTTCCAAGTGAAGTCGTTGTCTTTCGTTTCCGGTGCGTTGGCGGTCAGTACGTAGCGGAGTACGTCTTGCTTTCCGGGGAAATCAGCCAGATATTCGTGCAACCATACGGCCCAATTGCGGGAAGTAGAGATCTTGTCTCCTTCGAGGTTGAGGAATTCGTTGCTCGGCACGTTGTCCGGCAGGATATAGCTGCCTTCTGCTTTCAGCATGGCAGGGAATACGATGCAATGGAATACGATATTATCTTTTCCGATGAAGTGAATCAGACGCGTTTCAGGGTCTTTCCACCATGTTTCCCAGCTGTCGGGAAGAAGTTCTTTGGTGTTGGAGATGTATCCGATCGGAGCGTCAAACCATACATAGAGCACTTTTCCTTCTGCTCCTTCTATGGGAACAGGGATACCCCAATCAAGGTCACGGCTCACGGCACGTGGTTGCAGACCCATGTCGAGCCAGCTTTTGCATTGACCGTATACGTTCGGACGCCATTCTTTGTGATCTTCCAGAATCCATTTGCGCAGCCATGCTTCGTGTTTGTCGAGAGGAAGATACCAGT
>QFCG01001138.1_pt1 | contig 18756 bp, 9 predicted proteins | sample 5346041 | NCBI WGS metagenome assembly QFCG01 (sample SAMN09062254, study PRJNA434731) | Human gut metagenome, whole genome shotgun sequencing project. | isolation source: stool timepoint B gemcode assembly | host: Homo sapiens | collected 2015 | reverse complement strand
ACAAGAAGTAAAAGTGATGGCTAAAGACGGAAACGTAACAGAAAGCGGTAAAACCTATATGTTGGCCGAAGGAGCTTCCGTCATCTTCAACCGGTTGAAAGTGCACAACAAGATTTCCTTTACCGTAAAAGCATCCTCGAATACAGATCGTTTTGGAATCTCTTTCGTCCGTGGAACGGACTCCAAATCATGGTATAGCATCCACGTCAACGCTGACGAGGGTAAAGCCAACTTCGAGAAAGACGGTGACAATGCCAAATACTTGTTTGATAACAAATTCAATATCCCGTCCGATAATGAATACCGGGTGACGATTTACAGTGACCAGTCGGTTTGTGTGACCTACATCAACGACCAGTTATCTTTCACGAACCGCATCTATCAAATGCAGAAGAATCCGTGGTCACTCTGCTGTTATAAAGGTGAAATCACTGTATCAGATATTCAAGTGAGCACATATTAATAGAAAAGTAACATCTTTTACAGTGTTTGAAACAAAAGTGATAGGCGTTTCATCCCGGAGCGCCTATCTTTGCACTGTAACAACCTTAATACCATAAAGCATGAATTTAAGACTCTCTTCCAAACAAATTCAAACCTTCGCGGTTTTATTTTGTATGATTGTGATGAATATCTCTCTATCCGCCCGTGCGGACAACTCTCCTCTATTAATTAAAGATTTAGGAGAAGGACATTGCCTTGTACGCGTCAACACTAACCAGAAGTATCTGTTATTGCCCGTAGAAGATGCATCGCCCGATGTGCGTATCAGCATGATTGTTAATAATAAAGAGGTAAAGAACTTCGATGTCCGTCTGGCCATCCATAAAGTCGATTACTTTGTTCCGGTAGACCTTTCCGACTATTCCGGCAAACTAATCTCTTTCAAATTTAAAATGAACTCCAACGACCCGGTGCGTGTCAACCTTTCGCCGGACAACACTGCTTGCTGCAAGGAAATGAAATTGTCCGATACGTTCGATACAAGCAACCGTGAAAAGTTCCGTCCCACTTATCATTTCTCTCCCCTTTACGGATGGATGAACGACCCGAACGGAATGGTATACAAAGACGGCGAATACCACCTTTTCTACCAATACAACCCTTACGGTTCCAAATGGGGAAATATGAACTGGGGACATGCCATCAGCAAAGATCTCGTAAACTGGGAACATCGCCCCGTAGCAATCGCCCCGGATGCATTCGGTACTATCTTCAGTGGCTCCGCCGTGATAGATCATCATAATACCGCCGGCTTCGGTGCAGGCGCCATCGTCGCCATCTATACACAAAACAGCGACCGTCAGGTGCAAAGCATTGCTTACAGCACCGACAACGGACGTACCTTTACCAAATACGAAAACAATCCTGTATTAGTATCTGAAGCACGTGACTTCCGCGACCCGAAAGTATTCTGGTACGAAGGCACCAAACGCTGGATCATGGTATTGGCAGTAGGGCAGGAAATGCAATTCTTCTCTTCCCCCAACTTGAAAGACTGGACATTTGAAAGCAGCTTCGGCAAAGGACACGGCGCACACGGAAACGTTTGGGAATGTCCCGACTTATTCGAACTCCCGGTAGAAGGAACAAATGAAAAGAAATGGGTACTGCTTTGCAGCCTCGGCGACGGTCCTTTTGGTGACTCGGCTACTCAATATTTTGTAGGCTCCTTCAACGGAAAAGAGTTTGTAAACGAATCACCCTCCAAAACCAAATGGATGGACTGGGGAAAAGACCATTATGCAACCGTGACTTGGAGTGACGCTCCCGACAATCGCCATATCGCTATCGCTTGGATGAGCAACTGGCAATATGCAAACGATGTTCCTACCTCCCAATACCGTAGTCCGAACTCCGTTCCCCGCGACTTGAGCCTGTTTACCGTAGATGGTGAGACTTACCTCCAATCAGCTCCTTCTCCCGAACTGCTGGCTTTGCGTGATGCTTCCAAGAAACGCTCGTTCAAAGTAAACGGAACACGCACAATTAAAGAAATGATTCCCGGCAATGACGGTGCATACGAAATAGAATTGACAATCGAAAATCAACGTGCAGACGTAATCGGCTTCCGTCTCTACAATGACAAAGGCGAAGAAGTGGATATGCAGTATGACATGAAAGAAAATAAATTCTCGATGGATCGCCGCAAGAGCGGAGAGGTCAGCTTCAATGAGAACTTCCCGGTGTTGACCTGGACAGCTATTGAAGCCGGAAAAGATGTATTAAAACTCCGTCTGTTTGTTGATAAATCCAGCATTGAGGCTTTTGGAGACGGTGGACGCTTTGCGATGACCAATCAGGTATTCCCTTCGGAACCTTACAATCATATCGACTTTTACAGTAAAGGAGGAGCGTATAAAGTAGATTCGTTTGTGATCTACAAGTTGAAGAAATAAGCTCATTCTCCTAACTCCATGCGCTCTTTCCCTGTTTCTTTAGAGTAAAAACTTCTTTCCCTATAGACTAATACGTCTTTCCTTATGGAAGAGTACGTCTGTCCTAGTGGAAGAGTTCTACTAAAGTACGGAGATACTTTCCTCAAAGCTACGGTTCTGATAGTTCGTCACGGCCGTGACGAGATCCTCCCACGGCCGTGGTGAGAACTCTTCACAGCCGTGGGAAGAAGCTACCACGGCCGTGGTAACCCAACAAGACCGTAGCTTTAAAGTAACAAGGAACGGGAGATACACCAACTATATAAAGGACTGATGCATACATTGCCATAGGGTTATGTGCTCCGCCCTATGGAAACAGAATTCATCATATAAAAGATAAAATAATGGAAAACAGTAAAAACTCTTCCCTCTCCAAACTAATCCCGGTGATGCTTTGCTTCTTCGCCATGGGATTCGTTGACCTGGTAGGCATTGCCTCCAATTACGTAAAGGCAGATCTTGGTCTGTCGGACTCACAGGCGAATATCTTTCCATCACTGGTATTCTTCTGGTTCCTGATTTTCTCCGTACCCACCGGCATGCTGATGAGCCGCATTGGTCAGAAGAAAACCGTATTGCTTAGTTTGATTGTGACTTTCGCTTCTTTGTTACTACCCGTTTTTGGCGACAGCTATATGCTGATGCTGATTTCCTTCTCCCTCCTGGGCATCGGAAATGCGTTGATGCAGACTTCTCTGAATCCGTTACTTTCCAATATCGTGCGTGGCGACCGCCTGGCAAGTAGCCTGACTTTCGGCCAGTTTGTGAAAGCCATTGCTTCTTTCCTGGCACCTTATATCGCCATGTGGGGAGCGACACAGGCCATTCCGACTTTCGATTTAGACTGGCGCATCCTGTTCCCTATCTATATGATTGTGGCCGTCATCGCTATTCTTCTGCTCAATGTCACACAGATTGAAGAGGAGAAAGAAGATGGCAAACCGTCTACTTTCGGACAATGCATCGCCCTGCTTGGCAAACCGCTTATTCTGCTTTGTTTCATTGGTATCATGTGCCATGTCGGCATCGACGTAGGTACGAACACTACCGCCCCGAAGATTCTGATGGAGCGCATTGGTATGGGATTGGATGATGCTGCTTTTGCAACCAGTCTTTATTTTATTTTCCGTACGGCGGGCTGTTTTCTGGGTTCTTTCATCTTGCGTAAGATGTCTCCGAAATCTTTCTTCGGCATTAGTGTGGTGATGATGTTGATTGCCATGATCGGTTTGTTTATCTTCCATGAAAAGGCAATTATCTATGCCTGCATCGCCTTAATTGGTTTCGGTAACTCCAATGTGTTTTCCGTTATCTTCTCGCAGGCATTGCTTTATTTGCCGGGTAAGAAAAACGAAGTTTCCGGCTTGATGATTATGGGACTTTTCGGCGGGACGGTGTTTCCGTTGGCAATGGGAGTAGCTTCGGATACTTCCATGGGACAGAATGGTGCTATTGCCGTAATGACGGTGGGCGTGCTTTATCTCTTGTATTATACGTTCCGTATCAGAAAATAATTTTATAACTTTGGAAACAATAAAACCCGTATATCATGAATAATATAATTGTAGGAATGGGCGAAGCACTTTGGGATGTGTTGCCCGAAGGAAAGAAAATCGGTGGTGCTCCGGCAAACTTTGCCTATCATGTATCACAGTTTGGTTTTGACAGTCGTGTAGTGAGTGCCGTAGGCAGGGATGAACTGGGAGAAGAAATTATGAAAGTATTCAACGAGAAGAAGTTGAAGATGCAGATTGAACAGGTTGATTACCCTACCGGTACGGTGCAGGTGACGCTCGATGACGAGGGCGTGCCTTGTTACGAAATCAAAGAGGGCGTGGCGTGGGACAACATTCCCTTTACGGATGAGCTGAAACGTCTGGCCTTGAGCACACGTGCTGTTTGCTTCGGTTCGCTGGCTCAACGTAATGAAGTGAGCCGTGCCACTATCAATCGCTTTCTGGATACGATGCCCGATATAGACGGACAGCTCAAGATATTTGATATCAATCTCCGCCAGGATTTCTACTCTAAAGAGGTACTGCGCGAATCGTTCCACCGTTGCAACGTCCTGAAGATAAACGACGAAGAGCTGGTGACTATCAGCCGTATGTTTGGTTATCCCGGCATTGATTTGCAGGATAAATGCTGGATTCTGTTGGCAAAATACAACCTGAAGATGTTGATTCTCACTTGCGGCATCAATGGCAGCTATGTGTTCACACCGGGCGTTGTCTCTTTCCAGGAGACGCCCAAAGTACCGGTTGCCGACACAGTGGGCGCAGGCGATTCTTTTACAGCTGCTTTCTGTGCCTCCATTCTCAATGGAAAACCGGTGCCCGAAGCGCATAAACTGGCTGTTGAGGTTTCTGCTTATGTCTGCACACAGAGAGGTGCGATGCCCGAACTTCCGCAGGTTTTGAAAGATAGACTGATGTAATTCTTTTATTGATAGTAAGCATAGAGGTATATTTCATTTCGTGGGGTGTACCTCTTGTTTTTTGTACGTACGAAACGTACAGGCATAAAAAAAGGAGCAACGCCTTGCTCCAACCTTTGTTAACCTTAAATCTAATACTATGAAAAACACATTGCAAAGATACGGACTTCTGTCAACTTAGCAAATAATCCAAATAAAAAGAGATGTTTTATAACATCAATTAAGTGTTCGTATTACCCTTTATACGTTTGTTAATGGTTCCCGCGTAAATATGGGGGACCATTTTTACTTTTTTCAAGGGATAAGATTGCGAATAATCGAGTGATTTATAGCATACTCACAGTTTTATTTTCTATTTTTGTTCTCAATCAATCTATCGAATACTATGAACACAATGCTATGCCAGCTAAAGAGCCTGTTGTTATTGGGAGTCCTGCTTTTTGCCAATGGAGCATTCGGACAACCGATGATCTGGGATGATACCTCTCCCGAAACGATCGTTTTCGAACTGACTAACAAAGAGGCTTTGAAACTTCTCAAAGGCAAACTCCGACAGAAACAATGGGATAAAATACAGCAGACTCCTTTTGCCCGTTTCACGGATACTTGGAGCAATCCTCCGGTCAAAGGGCATTTTCTGCTGGCTGATGTAGAGCGGAACGAAGTTCATTACCGTTATGCTCCGGTGATTCCTTTTCATGTTTTCCTTTTCAAGGAGTATGGTGTACTCACCTTGCAGGTGGTTGATGCCGGGGAAACTATCAGGAAAGATGCCAAAGTGCGGGTAGGCAGCAAGGCTGTTTATTACGATGAAGACAGTCAGACGTATACTGACGATAACTGGTCGCAGAAAGAACAGCATATCCTGACGGTTGAAGTGGATAAGTTTCGTGCGGTATTCGATTTGAGGAAACACCTTGTACCACCCTGGTATAAAAATGATTATGGGCGGCAAGATGCACCGGAGTTTTATAGTTACCTGATTACTGACAAGAATAAATACAGACCGGGCGAAACTGTCCGTTTCAAGTCTTATGCTCTCTCCGAACATAAACGTCCTCTGAAACAGGAACTTTCATTGTGGATGCGTGTCGGTTCTTCCTGGCGTGACTATAAGAAGATAATGTCCGTCGTCCCTTACCATCCGGGAGGCTTCGCCGGAGAATTCCTGTTGGCGGATTCATTGAACCTGAAGCTCGATCAGAGATATACTGTACAGCTTCGTGATAAGCGGGGACGCATCGTAGCCTCCACCAATTTCAAATATGAAGACTACGAACTGAACGGAAACAAGTTGTTGGTGAAGCTGGCTTCGAATGTGCAATATGCATCGCAGAGTAACCGCATGGATATCAGTGCAACGGATGCCAACGGACTTCCTTTGCGGGAGGTGAATGTAGAAGTGACTGTCGGCAGACAGCAGGTACTGAAGTCGTATGCGCAGATACTTTCTTTGCCCGATACACTGATGTCCGTGCAGGCGGAACTGGATGCTTCCGGGAAAGCTTCGGTAGATATTCCTGCTCGGATATTCGGAGCTTCCGATTGCTTCTATACGGTGAATGTAGTTTTGCTTACGGCAGACAATAACCGTTTGGAGCAGCAGAGCAAAGCGACTTTCTACTATTCGTGCTATGATATGCAGTGCACTACGCAGGCGGATACTATTTGCTTTTCATTCTTCGACCTGGGAGTGGAGCGTCCTGTGGCGGCCGAACTGACCTATGGTGAAAAGAAAGAAGTGAAGAAAGTGCGTTTGCCCTATCGCGAACCGTTCAATCAGGCGGTGACGGACTATCGTTTCAAAATACCGGAAACAGGATATGAAACGACGATTGCTTCCGCCGCACTTGACTCCAAACTGGAACTGAATGGCGGCATAGAAAAAGATTCGTTCTGTGTCTCCCTTTCCAATCCTTTGCAGCTGGAACTTTCCTGGTATGTGTATCAAGGCAACCGCCTGTTGCAGAAAGGTTCGGGAAAAGAGATGGAACACAAATCCGGAGAGATCGATCCCTCTTCCGTCTATTACGTAGAAGTATTTTATTTCATGGGGGATAAGGAATGTATGTTGAAACGCTCGTACACTTCACCTTCCGAACGGCTGGTGATTGAATCTGATTTGCCGGAACGAGTGTATCCCGGTCAGAAAGTGAAAACAAAATTGAACGTGACCAATATACAAGGGCGTCCGGTATCCAACGTCGATCTGACAGCTTTTGCGGTCAACACGCAGCTGGATTATCACGTACCCGATTTACCCTATTACGGGAGTGCACCCCGTCCGCGCGAGCAACGAGCTTCCTACTCAATGAAGCAAAAAGAGTATCTACATACCGGCACATTGGATTATCAGCATTGGAACCAGTTGCTTCATTTGGATAAGTTGCCTTATTATCAGTTTGCTTATCCTTCGGGAAATCTGTTCCGTCAGACGGTTGATACACCGGATGGAACCACCCAGTTTGCTCCTTATGTGATGCTGAACGGGCGGGCGGTGAATATCTATGTGATTGAGCAGAACGATGTTCCCTGCTATTTTTCGTGGACGGAACAGCCTAAGCAGTATTCTTTTCCTGTATTGCATCCGTCGGGAAAGCAGAAGATAATGTTGCGAATGCACGACAGGGCTTTCATCATTGATTCTCTGGCTTTCGACCGGGGCAAGAAAACGATTTTAAGTTTCGATATGAATCAGTTGCCGCAAGGAGTGGAAGTAGTCTGGTTGCGGCAGAGGAAAGGGAAATATGATGAGTATAAGTTTACTTCGGAAGAGAAGAAGCGTTATGAACGGTATCTTTGCCGTCTTCCGGTGATGGATGGGGCGGTATATACTTCGCTCAAACATAATGGAAAGCTGTTTCCGGTTTCACTCATGGAGCTGTCGCGCTACAAGAAAAAGATATTGGCAGGTCCTGTGGAGCCGGGACCTTGGAAATATATGAATGGTGTGTTGTATCGGCATGAGGGAGGTTTCTCTTATGAATTCGAGGGCAATGTGGTTTATAAATATAAGGATGAGGAACTGTGCCCGGCTTATCTGAATTTTTCGTCTGTGGCAAAGATTCCGACTTTGAATGATTACCATTTATCACCGGAAAGATTCCGTAGTCTGGTGGCCGAACTTCGCAAGGGAAAGAGTTGGCATCCCACCCGGATTTATTTCTCCCTGCCGGATAAGACGTTGAATTTCCGGCTTCCGGAAGAAAAAGATTCTACCGGAGTGGCTAACTTGCTCTTTAAAGACTGCACTACCGGAGAACTGGTTTATCCGGATACTTTGGTGCAAATGAATAGAATATATTCCAAGTTTCCTGCCGGAACGTATGATGCGATTTTGCTTTATAACAATGGAAAGTATCTGAAACAGGATGCTCTGACGATACAATCATATACCTATCTGGATGTAGATATGGAATCTCTGCCTCTACACGAACGCGATTCGTTGTCAGCAGGGTGGCTCTTGCTGGGAAGAGGAATTGGCAGGATCGGTACAAACTTTCCTGGTCACAGGGAAATGAGGATCAGGCAGTATGTACGCAATTACGGCGGTAAAGTCTCCGGTTATGTAACGGATGCTACCGGAGAGCCTTTAATCGGGTGCAGCGTGGTGGTGAAAGGAACGACGGAGGGAACGATCACCGACATGGACGGATATTTCGAAATGGATTGTGACAGGGGAGGGGATCAGCTTTTGTTTAGTTATGTCGGCTTTAAACAGCAGGAGATGAGAGCAACTCCCGGAGCCAATCTGTTGGTTACTTTGGAAGAAGATAGTCAGGCGCTGGAGGAAGTGGTCGTTGTAGGATACGGCATGCGTTCAAGATCTTCGTTGACGGGGTCTGTTGCCGGATTAATGGTAGGTTCTTCTTCTGCTGCTGCAACCGCACCTTTGGAGAAACTGGAAGAGCAAGATCAGAAAGCGAAAGAAGAAGCGGATAACGAACAGTTGTATAATGAACTGATGCAATTGAATGGCTTACGTAGGAATTTTTCGGATGTGGCTTTCTGGCAGCCTCGTTTGTTTACGGATAAAACCGGAACGGTACAGTTTGAAACAACTTTCCCCGATAATGTGACGAAATGGGAAACTGTCGTTTATGGCATGAACCGTCGTTTGCAGACGGGTACTTTCCGACGTTCCATCCGCTCTTACAAACCGTTGATGGCGGAGTTGAAAACTCCCCGCTTCCTGGTGGAGGGGGATCAGAGTACGGTGGTTGGGACTATCCGCAATTATCTGGATGGGCAGCACATAGCCGGAAAGACACAGTTCTGCGTCGGAACGGATACGTTGAAACGGCAGGAAGTGAGTTTCATGGAGGGATTTCATGAAACAGTGCCGATGCAGGCAGTTCATGCCGATAGCGTGACCATCAGCTATCTTTTCACTCGCGACGATGGCTATCAGGATGGAGAGGAATATACGATTCCGATACTGCCACAGGGAACTGAATTGGCGGAGGGCACATTGGGTATTCTGTCCGATGCAAAGACGGTCAAAGTGCAATCCGGCGAGGATGAAGAAGTGATGGTGAGTATCACTGACAATCAGTTGGACATCTATAAAGAATCAGTGAATTACTTGACAGGATACAAATATTTGTGCAATGAGCAGCTGGCATCCAAGTTAATCGGTTTGTTGGCTTACCAACAGTATATGCAGAGTAAGGGTGAAAAGGTGAAAGTAGATAAAGCAATTCGACCTATCATCCATCGACTGACGAATCATCAGAACAAACATCAGTTATGGTCGTGGTGGGGGAACTCTGAAAATACTTCTTTCTGGATGTCTGCGCATATTCTGCGGGCTTTGAAGATGGCGCAAGATGCAGGTTATCCTGTGGAGTTGAATCTGAATGGTTTGAAAGTGGAGTATGCTCATACGCGTCCTTATCGAGGAATGAAACTGGAAGATATAGAAATACTTCATGCTCTGCATGAGTGGAAAGTAGAGGCGGATTATTCTTCGGCAGTCAGATTATTGGAACCTTTCGTCCGGCAATTGGAACAGAAAGAAGACTCGTTGGCAAATAGAAACAAGTATTATCGTCCTCTTTCATACTTGAAAGAGAAGCTGCTTCTCTGGGAAATCAAGCAACAGGTGGATTCGGTGAATGTGGGTGATAGCGTACGTCCTTATCTGAAAAAGGATATGCTGGAAGGTGTTTACTGTGACGACGGACGGCGTACTTATTATTGGGAGGGAAATCAGATGATAAATACATTGATAGCCTACCGGATTATTAAAAATGACCCTTCCCTGTGTAAGTTGAAAGAAAATATGCAATTGTATATTTTGCGGACTAAGGAGCGCGGATGGAATACGTATCAGGCTTCTTCGGCTGTGGCAACTGTTCTGACCGATTTGTTGGCAGGTTCCGGAGGGATGTCAGGAACGTCGGTGTCTGTGAGCGGTAAGGATCATCAACGAATTACGGAATTTCCTTATCATGCCCGGCTGATAGCAGGCGACAGTCTGCTTATTTCAAAAACGGGAAAAGAGCCTTTATTGTATAGTGTCTATTCAATGAAGCGTGTGATGAATGCTCGTCAGAGTGATGCTTTCAAGGTGGAGGCGACTTTGGAAAAAGACTCTTTGGTGGCGGGTGTACCTGTTACATTGACAGTTACCTTGCAGGTGAAACAGGAGGGTGCGCAATATGTGATGCTCGAAGTTCCTGTTCCGGCAGGTTGTAGTTATGCCTCAAAACCTGTTAATTTCTCCCGTTCTGAAGTATATCGTGAGTATTTTAAAGAGAAAACTGTTATCTTTAGCGAAAAATTACCGGTAGGTACTTATCAGTTTACGGTTCCTTTGCTTTCACGCTTTACTGGAAAATACACGCTGAACCCTGTGAAAGTGGAACTGATGTATTTCCCGGTGGTGAATGCAAATAATGCGGGGAGAGAAATTTGGATTACAGAAAGAAATACAAAAGATATACGAAAGAAAGGGAATGATTGAAGCGATGAAATATATGAAGTGGATAACAGTCTTGTTTTGTCTTTTGGGCTTGGCGGCCTGTCGTCAGGATGCGCCTCGTTTCCGTATTGGGGTGGCCCAATGTAGTGATGACTCTTGGCGGCACAAGATGAATGATGAGATTCTTCGCGAAGCGATGTTTTATGATGGAGTGTCGGTTGAAATCCGCTCGGCGGCGGATGATAACCGTAAGCAGGCGGAAGATGTTCATTATTTTATAGATAAAGGAGTTGATTTACTGATAATTTCCGCCAATGAAGCGGCTCCCATGACTCCAATTGTGGAGGAGGCCTATCAGAAAGGAATACCTGTCATTCTTGTAGACCGGAAGATACTTTCTGATAAATATACTGCCTATATCGGTGCCGATAATTATGAAATAGGTCGTGCGGTAGGAAATTATATCGCATCAAGTCTGAAAGGGAAAGGGAATGTAGTGGAGCTTACCGGACTGGGTGGTTCCACCCCTGCCATGGAACGCCATCAGGGATTTATGGCTGCTATCAGCAATTATCCGGATATCAAACTGATTGATAAAGCGGATGCTGCCTGGGAACGTGAACCGGCAGAAGTGGAAATGGATAGTATGCTTCGCCGTCATCCGAAGATTGATGCGGTATATGCACATAACGACCGTATCGCTCCGGGAGCCTATCAAGCTGCGAAGAAAGCCGGACGTGAAAAGGAAATGATTTTTGTTGGCATTGATGCCCTGCCCGGCAAAGGAAACGGGCTTGAATTGGTGCTTGACAATGTGCTGGATGCAACTTTTATTTATCCGACTAATGGGGACAAAGTGATGCAACTGGCCATGAATATTCTTGAGAAGAAGTCTTATCCTCGCGAAACGGTCATGAATACTGCCGTTGTAGACCGCACGAACGCGCACGTTATGCAACTTCAGACTACCCATATCTCGGAACTGGATCAGAAGATTGAAACATTGAACGGACGTATCGGTGGGTATCTGTCGCGTGTAGCTACGCAGCAGGTCGTGATGTATGGCGGCTTGGTTATTCTTTTATTAGTAGCGGGATTGTTGTTGGTAGTCTATAAATCCCTCCGTTCCAAGAATCGCCTGAATAAAGAGTTGTCCGAACAGAAGAAACAAGTAGAGCAACAGCGCGATAAACTCGAAGAGCAACGGGATATTCTTGAAGAACAGCGTGACAAACTCGAAGAACAGCGGGATCAGCTTATCCAGCTTTCTCATCAACTGGAAGAAGCGACTCATGCCAAGCTGGTTTTCTTCACAAATATATCTCACGATTTTCGTACTCCACTGACATTAGTTGCCGACCCGGTAGAGCATTTACTGGCTGATTCGTCTTTGAGTGAAGATCAGCGCCGAATGTTATTGTTAGTTCAGCGAAACGTGAATATCCTTTTGCGTCTTGTCAATCAGATTCTGGATTTTCGTAAATACGAGAATGGAAAAATGGAATATACTCCTATTTCGTTAGACATTCTTTCTTCTTTTGAAGGATGGAACGAATCTTTCATGGCAGTAGCCCGGAAGAAGCATATTCATTTCTCATTCGATTATATGCCGGATACGGATTACCGCACATTGGCAGATGTAGAAAAGTTGGAACGCATCTATTTCAACCTCCTTTCCAACGCTTTCAAATTTACTCCGGAAAACGGAAAAGTAACTGTACGCTTGTCTTCCCTGACTAAAGACGATCATTGCTGGATTCGCTTTACCGTTGCCAATACCGGTTCAATGATTTCTGCGGAGCATATCCGGAATATTTTCGACCGTTTCTATAAGATAGATATGCACCATGCCGGTTCGGGTATTGGACTGGCATTGGTAAAGGCTTTTGTGGAATTGCATAAAGGTACCATCACGGTGGAAAGTGATGAAAAGCAAGGAACTATCTTTACCGTTGATTTGCCTGTGCAGACTTGCGAGACTGTTGTTTCTGAAAACTCTCCGGCATTCTCTGTCCCTGCTACTTCTGTAACCTCCACCGATGCTGCAACCTCTGCCGTTGCTGGGGCTCCCGTAACTCCTGCAACTTCTGGTTATTCCGGTTCTTCGAGCTTGAATGATGCTTTAACTTACGAAGAAGAGGAATTGGAAAAAAGTTACGACTCTTCCAAACCTTGCGTTCTGATTATTGATGATAACGCTGATATTCGCTTATATGTGCATGGATTGCTTCACACTGATTATACTGTTATAGAAGCTGCATACGGCTCGGAAGGTATTCGTAAAGCTATGAAATATGTCCCGGACTTGATTATCTCCGATGTAATGATGCCCGGAATGGATGGAATTGAATGTTGTCGTCGCTTGAAAAGCGAATTACAAACCTGTCATATTCCTGTTATCCTATTGACAGCTTGTTCTTTGGATGAACAACGAATTCAAGGGTATGATGGTGGTGCAGATTCTTATATCTCCAAGCCTTTCAGTTCGCAATTACTATTGGCACGCGTTCGTAATCTGATAGATTCACACCGCCGCCTGAAACAGTTTTTTGGTGACGGACAAACGTTGGCGAAAGAGGATGTCTGTGATATGGATAAAGACTTTGTGGAAAAATTCAAAGCTCTGATTGAGGCAAAGATGGGAGATTCAAATTTGAATGTAGAAGATTTGGGTAAGGATATGGGATTAAGTCGTGTGCAACTTTACCGCAAGATTAAATCTCTGACTAATTATTCTCCGAATGAACTGCTTCGTATAGCTCGTTTGAAGAAAGCTGCTTCTCTGCTTGCCTCGTCGGATATGACAGTGGCAGAGATCGGTTATGAAGTTGGTTTTAGTTCTCCTTCTTATTTTACTAAATGTTATAGAGAACAGTTTGGAGAGAGTCCGACAGATTTGTTGAAGAGGAAAGGATAGGATAGAATCTGCAAAATTTGGTGGTGAGCATTTATCTGTTTATACTTCTATGGAATTCATATGATAAAAATAAGAGGTAAGGAAATCTATTGACATACCTTACCTCTTATTTAATTCAGTATATGATTTACTGTATATTTATTAATTCATAATCAACTTATTCGTTTTTGGCTTATTCCACCATCTTTGGTTCTCTTGACCTCCCGATGTTACCCATTGTTCAAAGTCTGGATATGCTTCCAAGAAGTTTACTTCTTCTCTGGCATGATGTAAAGATGCAGGTACTTTTAATCCCCATATAAAGTTGTCTTCATTTACATAACTTTCGTTGCTGTTATAATAAACCGGGCTATAACCTTTTAAGTGGATTTCTTGTCCTTTATTAGTTTTTGCAATATAAAAGTCCATTTTACTGTCTTGTAGGCTTTTAACGTTAACAGGTGAGTTGAACACCAAGTAAATGGCCATCATTTTTTTAGGCTTTGTTTTTTCATTTACCTCCGTATTATAATACTTGTATCCGTTAGGAATGGCCGGTTTCTTTAGTGAAATAATCAATTCCCCTTTTGGGCCTTTTAGGATTTTGATATTTTCAGCCTCTTCAGGATTGTTACGCTCAAGATACATTTGAGTTTCTTCTAAATCAAGTTCATTATATTGTACTTCTGCCAAGCGGATATAAGGATTGTAGTCATATATACCTCCTATAGCTCTGATTTGGAATCCTATCATTAAGTATTCTGCATAACATTGATTGTGACTCCAATAAAAACCGTCAATTTGGAAATTATACCATGCAACAAAATCATTAAAATCATAATCGCCTAAAGCTGGATACATATCTTCGAACATAATAGTTCCGTTGCCATATCCCGGATAATTGAAGATGTTGTTCGTTTCAACTTCTTTATTAGCTCTTGTGGTAACTCTGGATAATGCCGTAGCGTTAGCAGGTACTACTATGGAAATAGTACCATTACTTTCAACAGGAACAGTTTGTATTTCAGAGCCATTACCATATTTTACATACACATTTTTTATATATGCAGGAATTTCAATTGGGAGTTCCAATTTTGATGTGTTGGCATCGACATCCATTCGAAGCATCAAAGCCTCTTCATTGCAATTTTCTTCTAGAAATACAGAAATAGTAGCAGTTGATTGACTGGCAATTTTCACTTTGGCATTTTGAGAACCTTTCCAGTCGAAATCGGCAGGTACTTCCAAGTCAGTCATCTTCTTTTCTTTCTCGGGTTGTTTACTTTCATCATAAAGGTTCTTCTCACAGGAGCTGAAAGCCAGTGCTCCCAATAAACAAGAAGCGAACAGGATAGTTTTCTTTTTCATAACAGCAGTGCTTGTTTTGTTAATAATAGGGTTGCTTTTAATGGGTACAAAGGTCGGGATTATTTGTAAATAAAGCAAATAAAGTTGCATATTTTATTTGAAATGCTTTTATTATTTGCAAATTCTTTTCTTTTTATCTAGTTTTGGAACTGAAATAAAGTAATGTTTGAGTGATGAAAGATTATAAAGTAGATAAGGCGAGCCTTTCCGCATCCTTTTGTCAAGAGGTGTATCAGGTTGTCCGAGAAATTCCGGTAGGTAAAGTTTCTACCTATGGGGGAATTGCCGCATTATTGGGAATGTCTCAATGTTCCCGTATGGTGGGGCGTGCTTTGAAACAGATTCCGGATGATTTATCTGCGCCTTGTCATCGGGTTGTCAATGCGTCGGGACGGCTTGTTCCGGGTTGGACAGAGCAGAAACAACTCTTGTTGGAAGAAGGGATCTCTTTCAAACAAAATGGATGCGTAGACTTGAAAAAGCATCTTTGGAATTACTCCGTACCTGAATGAAATTTGCATATTTAATCTATTTTCCTTACCTTTGTGCCAACAATATGCAAGAACAGACTGTTATTTATTTATGAAAATACTGTTTTCTACTGTTCATTAAGAGGATAATCTTATCAAATTCTATTCCTTTTAAACTACTCTGTCTGTTTTTTTTTAACCATTTAAAAAACGTCGGACCGTCATGTTATCATGTGACATGACTGAACCATGCGAACATTCAACTTGTTTATCGTAAGTGAGAATAAGGAATGCGGCAGTTGAAAACAAAACAAATATTATAATCTAAACCAATATATTATATGAGTAAAATAGAAATAAAGGATTTGTACCTTATCTTTGGTAACGAGAAGCAGAAAGCCCTCAAGATGTTGAAAAAAGATAAGAGTAAAGAGGAAATTCTGAAAGATACCGGTTGTACGGTAGGAGTGAAAGATGCCAATCTTTCAATTAATGAAGGAGAGTTTTTCGTGATAATGGGACTCTCGGGAAGTGGAAAATCGACATTACTGCGTTGTATCAATCGTCTGATACGTCCTACTACCGGGCAAGTGCTTGTAAACGGAGTAGATATATCTAAAATTTCCGAAAAAGAATTATTGCAGGTTCGTCGGAAAGAGCTGGCGATGGTTTTCCAGAATTTCGGTCTGTTACCTCACCGTTCCGTATTGAGCAATATCGCGTTCGGCCTCGAACTTCAGGGAGTGAAGAAAGAGGAACGTGAGAAGAAAGCGATGGAAAGCATGAAGCTTGTCGGATTGAAAGGATATGAAAATCAGATGGTGGGCGAGCTTTCCGGTGGAATGCAACAGCGTGTCGGACTGGCCCGCGCTCTGGCTAATAATCCCGAAGTACTTCTAATGGATGAGGCTTTCTCTGCGCTCGATCCTCTGATTCGTGTGCAAATGCAGGATGAACTGCTGGCTTTGCAGTCGAAGATGAAAAAAACAATTGTCTTTATTACCCATGACTTGAGTGAAGCGATTAAACTGGGCGACCGTATTGCTATTATGAAAGACGGAGAGGTGGTGCAGGTAGGTACTTCAGAAGAAATACTGACCGAACCGGCTAACGATTATGTAGCCCGTTTTGTTGAAAACGTGGACAGGAGTAAAATTATTACCGCTTCTTCTTTAATGATTGACAAACCACTGGTGGCCCGTCTGAAGAAAGAGGGACCTGAAGTATTGATTCGTAAGATGCGTGCGAAGAATATCACCGTATTACCTGTCATAGACGCCGATGATAAACTGGTCGGAGAAGTACGTCTGAACGACCTGCTTAAGTTACGTAGCAGACAGGAAAAATCCATTGAAACGATTGTGCGTACCGAAGTACATTCTGTATTGGAGGATACAGTGTTGGAGGATATACTTCCTTTAATGACAAAGAGCAATTCGCCGGTATGGGTGATTGATGAGACGCATGAGTTTTTAGGAACAATCCCGCTTTCCTCCTTAATCATCGAAGTGACGGGGAAAGATAAAGAAGAAATAAACGAAATAATTCAAAACGCAATAGATTTATGATAAATATAGGACAATATATAGAGACGGTCATCAATTGGATGATGGTACATTTTTCCACTTTCTTTGATGCCATAAATGCAGGGCATCGGTAGTTTTATTATAGGATTCCAACACGTACTTTTTGGAATACCTTTTTATATAACCATTCTAGTGCTTGCTGCACTCGCATGGATGAAGGCAGGACGTGGTACGGCAATTTTCACCGCATTGGGATTATTACTGATTTATGGAATGGGATTTTGGGAGGCTACTATGCAAACCCTGGCTCTTGTTTTTTCATCTACCTGTCTGGCCCTGATTGTTGGTGTACCTTTAGGAGTATGGACGGCAAACAGTTCGCGTGCAGAGAAAATACTCCGTCCTGTTCTCGACTTGATGCAGACGATGCCTGCTTTTGTTTATCTGATTCCTGCCGTTTTATTTTTCGGATTGGGAGCAGTGCCAGGAGTGTTTGCCACCATTATCTTTGCTATGCCTCCTGTGGTCCGCCTTACCGGATTGGGAATCCGGCAAGTTCCTAAAAATGTAGTGGAAGCTTCCCGTTCGTTCGGAGCTACCCGTTGGCAGTTATTGTATAAAGTGCAGCTTCCTTTGGCGTTGCCCACTATCCTGACTGGTGTCAACCAGACAATAATGATGTCGCTTTCTATGGTTGTCATTGCTGCCATGATTGCTGCCGGTGGTCTGGGAGAAATTGTATTGAAAGGTATTACCCAAATGAAAATCGGACTTGGGTTTGAAGGTGGTATAGCAGTTGTTATTTTAGCTATTATCTTAGACCGTATCACACAAGGAATGGCAGGACGAAAAAATAAGAACTAAACGGAAAGGATAAAATACGTATGAGAATATATAAAATAGTAGGAATAGTATTGTCAGCTATGCTTTTGCTAGCTTCCTGTACTAATTCAGGCTTAGAGAAAAAGAAAGTAAAAATAGCCTATGCCAATTGGCTGGAAGGTATTGCCATGAGTCATTTGGCCAAGGTGGTATTGGAAGAGCATGGATATGAGGTTGAATTGCAAAATGCTGATCTTGCCCCTATTTTTGTATCTATGTCAGGAAAGAAATCTGATGTCTTTCTGGATGCATGGTTACCAATAACGATGAAAGATTATATGGATCAGTATGGAGACAGCATCGAATTTTTGGGGGAGGTATATGGAGAAGCCCGTGTAGGACTGGTTGTTCCTCAATATGTTACGATCCAGTCTATTAGTGAGCTGGAAGCTAATAAAGACCGTTTCTCTTCTGAAATAGTAGGAATTGATGCGGGAGCAGGGATAATGAAGACGACCGATAAGGCCATTGCTGCTTACGGACTTGATGGGTATACCCTCATGACTTCAAGTAGTTCCACCATGCTGGCTTCTTTGAAAAAAGCGATGGACAAAGGAGAATGGATTGTCATTACGGGGTGGACACCGCATTGGATGTTCGACCAGTTTGACTTGAAATTCTTGGATGATCCGAAGAAAGTATATGGAGACTTGGAAGAAATACATGCTATTGCATGGAAAGGATTCAGTGAGAAAGATCCGTTTGCTGCCGAATTCTTTGGCAACATTAAACTAACGACAGAAGAACTTAGCTCTTTTATGACAGCTATGAAGGATGCCCGGATGGATGAAGAAGAAATAGCCCGCAAATGGA
>QFCG01000805.1_pt1 | contig 18890 bp, 8 predicted proteins | sample 5346041 | NCBI WGS metagenome assembly QFCG01 (sample SAMN09062254, study PRJNA434731) | Human gut metagenome, whole genome shotgun sequencing project. | isolation source: stool timepoint B gemcode assembly | host: Homo sapiens | collected 2015 | reverse complement strand
GCTGGGCGGTTTTGGTTGGTTTTGGTTGTTTGGGTATGAGTTCAACTTTTTATTTCAATAATCGTCAAATATCTCTCCCTGGTGTTTATAGCACCATTATAAGTGGAGAAACTGGACCTGCTCGTAATTTAGATTACGGTAAGGTTCTTGTTATTGATACTGGTACATATTCTGCTGAATTTGGTGGTGGTGCTGGTATTAATGGTGAAAATACACAAGGTCAGAATGCTATTTATACATTTGACAATCTTTCAGATTTTCGTGGATTTATAAAAGGTGGAATGTGGTGGAGAGCTGCAGAAACATTGTTTGCACCAGATTCATCAAATCCTGACGCAGTAGGTATTTCTGAACTTGAATTTGTTCGTGCAGCAACAACTACAGGAGCAAAAATTACATTTACAACAGCAACAGGAGGTACATTCGCAGTTAAAACATTAGATGAAGGTTTAGTAGCCAATGGTTCGTTATTGAACGATAAATTATTGACAAAAGGTTACGGTCTGAGTTTTATCACAGGACGTGAAGATACTACTAAATGGATTCTGCAATTCTGGAGAGGTACTTATACTGGTACTTATACAGATGGTTTGCCTTATGGTGACATTACGCAAGAAAATTGTGACCCTGAATTAGTACTCGAATCTCCTGAAATTGATAACATTCAAGAATTGATTGATTGGGCCAATAATGATTCTAATTTTGGTTTGGTATTTGTTCTTGATTCCACTTCTCAGGTTGAAGGTACTAGTAAGATTGAGCAGAATGATATTACTGCTGCATTGAACAGTAAACCTTATATTCTTGCTACTGGTGGTACTGAATCGTTTGATATGAACGATTTAAATGCTGTTCTTGACCAGATTGTAGGTTTGGATTATAGTGCAGTGATTCTTGACCAAGTAGGAGCGAATGCAAATTCAGCAACTACAAAAGCATATATCACTCATATGACGCAAGATGCTAAGTTCCAACACTTCTTATATGTAGCAGGCTACGATGATTCAGCTAATTTTGCACGAGAAATTGCATTGGCTCAAGCATTCGATAGTTGTTACATTCAATTGGTACATGGCGGTGTAGGTATGGTATCTGCATTTGATACACAAAAGATTCGTTGGTGGCCGGCTATTTATATGACTTGTGCAGTAGTGGGACGTGTAAGTGGAAAACCGCCTTATGTACCTCCTACATTCAAGACAATTGGTGTTGATAGAGTAAAACATATATTGACTGAAACTGAAAAGAAGAAAGCTTTGAAGTATGGTATTCTTTGTGTTGTATTGAACGACTATACTGGAAAGTTCAATATTTTGCAGGGTGTAAATACATTGCAAGATAACGCCAATCTGTTCAATGCAAAAGGTCAATCTTACTCTATTCAGTTCATGCGTGTTGTAGCGCAGATTAATAAAGAATTGATTGTAAATGCAACACTCGACCTTCTTGGTCAAGAAAACGGTGTGAATGCCAATACTCTGTCAGCAGGTGCTGTTAAAGATTGGACAGTAGCTTATTTACAATCGAGAACAGCTACAAGTGAGCAAGACAATTTATTGTTGTCATTCCAGGATGTAGTAACAACTCGTAAAGATGATGCTTATTTCACTACTTATAAGATTGTGGTAAATAACGAAATTACGAAGTTGTTCTTTACTGGATATCTAATTCGTGGATAATTAAAAACGAAAGAATATGGCAGTTTTTACAGCGCCTAAAGCGTATATAAAGATAGATAATAAGGTTGCAGGTTTTGTAAGAAACCTGCAATTCGCTGAGAATATCAGTCGTGCGAATGTTCAAGGTCTTGGTAATCTTTTGAAACAAGAGATACCTCCAGTAGGTTATGATTGTACATGGACAGTAGACCAGTTCTTTATTGATTTCAAGCAACCGGTAATGGAAGGTATGATGCACCGTCTTGGTTCAGTAAAGGCTATTGTAGATACATTGGTATTAGGTGAACTCGGATTTGCTATTGCTATTTACAGCAAGACAATTCAAACTCAGGATTCTAATACGAAAATGGTAACACAAGTTAACCCTACTGGTCAGACAATTTGCTTATTGAATCCTTGTTTTGTCAATAATCAAGCGTTCAGTTTGGCCGAAGGAGGCGTGTCCGGATACAATATTTCAGGAGTTTATATCAACCCGATATCAACATTGGAACTCTGATAATCAGTTAGTTATAATGATTTGAATTGACATAAATCTTTATATTGAAGAGAGGATAATTAAAAACTATTCTCTCTTCTTTTTATTAATAGGTATTTTGAGCAATGATTTGATTGATTCTTTGAAATAAAGTCAGAACTTTATAACGAATTAAAACAATTGATTATGGAAGATAAAACAGTTAATTTAAGAGGGAAGGAATATACAATCAAATTCCCTAATGTAGGTGAATACTATCGTATTGAAACCATGAAACAAAGTCTTGGTAGAGGATTTTATAATACATTACTTGGCAACTCTACTAAGGCAGCTCAGAATGCTTTAGATATTATCGATATCGAAGCAACACTGACGGTATTGATGCCTGAGCTTGTTAAAGATTTGAAAGTTGATTCTTTTAATCAATTGGGTTTGAAAGATTTTGCTGAAATTCGTAAGTTTTACGATACTGAAGTTTATCCTTTCTTGAAGGAAGTTCATCAGATTTTGAATCAGTAAAAGTTGAATGATATGACCATTGATGAGCTTAAAACATTCATGATTCAATGGAACAATCGATTTCCTTATGATAGATGGTGGAGAAAGAAACATGGAATAGCTTTTATGTCTGAAGAACATAGAAAATGTTCCTTTGTAGCTCAAAGGATGGAATTCGAAGAAGATTCGATATATTCAGAAATACGTAAGAAAGAATTGGATAAAAACGACGACGTTTATACTCCTAATATAGGAGAATGGTTGAAGAGAGAAGATTCTGGAATGATTGAAGAATATGATATTGAAGCATTTCGTAGAGAAGCTGCTCTAATGGCAGAAATGGAAGATAAAGAATAATATGGCTGAAGATAAAAGAATACGAGTGACCGCTGATGTTACTCCATTAAGACAATTGAGAGAAGAGGCAGTTTCATTATATCGTGAAATTGACCAAGCTGCTTCGACGAATTCTCAGAATACTGAGAAACATCTGCAGCAACTTCGTGAACAATTATCTCTAATGGAAGATAGGAATCAGTTGGAGAAACTTCTTATTGATTTGAGAAGACAATCTGCTTCAATGCAAGCTCCTGAAGTGCAACAGCCTATTTCAACTCCACTTCCACAACAACAAACTCAAAGAGAGTTAAAACCAGTTTATGATGAGAATGCGAATTCTATTACATGGGAAGTAAATAAAGAAACAGAAATTCAACCTGATGATGAAGAAATAACTAAACCTTCAGAAAAACCAAAAAAAAGACGTCCGAAAAGGAAGGTTGAATATCAAGAAGACGTGGAACCAGTTATAGATGAAGAAACTGGTTCCGTTTCTTGGAATTTAAGACAACCAACACGAGAACTCCCTATTGAAAGGAAACCTACAGAAACAATCAAAGAAACTCAGAAAGAGATTTTAACTGAGATAAATCGTCATGTTGAGAATATTGATAATTCTGTCACAAATGTTGATAATTCTCGAAGAACTGAAAATAATAGTGAAAATGTAACAGAAAACGTCAAAAACATTGAACGTAATACAGAAACTATTCAAGAGAATACTTCAGTATTAAGAGAAAAAGACCCAGTAGAAACAAAATCTGAATATCAGATACCTCCTACAGAAAGTCCTCGATTAAGAGAAAGAGATGATGAAGTTGTTGAACGAAGAGAAACGAGAATTATCGAAGGTCAACAACAATTCAATTTTGACGATGAAAATATTATTAAAGCTATAGATGGTGTTTCTGGTGTTATTTATCAAACTTCGAGAGAATTAGGTGATGCTATTAGAAATCTTATAAAAGGTGATAATAAAGAGAAGAAAGATAATTCTGGAACAAATCGTTATCTTGAAGCATTAACAGCTTCATTGTCTCGAATTGAAGATAATGTAGATGAATTAAGAGAATCTGTTGTTAATCGCAATAATCAAAATAATGATAATGTAGGTGGAGGTGGTTCTGGTACGAATATTCCTCCTATATTACCTTCATCATCAGAGGGTGGTGCAGGTGGATTAAATATTATTAGTGGATTAGGAAAAGGATTATCTGGTCTTCTTGGTGGTATTGGAACTATTGCTTTCCTCAATCAAATAAAGAATATTGCTACAGAGAGATATTTCAGAAACGAAGAATTCGGTTTAAGGTCTGAATATCAGGGTTCTGTAGAAACTGCAGCCAATTATAAAAGAGTTCAAGCAGCTAATAAAGCTGATATGTATCGTTGGATACCTATCTTTGGTAATATTATAGCTCGAAGTATCGAGATGCCTGCTAATATTGCTGCAGATAGAATATTACAAACATTTTCTAAATTTGCAGAAGCCGAAAATAAGACAATCCCTTATGCTCAAACATTCGGCGTTTCAGCAAAAGATGCATTTGGCACTGCGAAAAGAGAAGGAAGATATGCTGCAGATGCTCTTGGTATGGATATTGGTTCCTATCTTCAGAGAAGGACTGAATTGACAAGAGCTGCAGGTGGTCGTGCTCCTGGTGGTACTGAATTTGATGTAACTGCAGAAAGAGAATCTCAATCTTTGATGGCTGCAGAAAGATTGTATGGAATCGCACCAAGTGCAGTTAATCGTCTACAAGGAGCATTAAGATTCGGTGACGAAAATACAAGTTATGGTGGTTCTGCTATAATTAGAGCATTTGAAAGGTCAATGCGAGAGTTGAAATTACCTTTCAGTGAAATAGCGTCTACTATGGAAGAATCACTCGAGACATTCTCAAAGAGGTCTGATGAAATTCTTTCTAAAGCTGGCGAATTTGATGCAGGTAAAGTTGCTGCTGTAATGTCAGGTATAAGGACTGCAACTGGTGCACAAGGAAGACAACTTGAAAGATATCAATCTGCATTTTCAGGAAGTGGTATTTCTCAAGATGAGACGACTCAAGCTCTTTTATTAAGAACATTGACGAGGACAAATCCTAATATAAGGACGTACTCTGAAGCAATGGAGCAACTTGAAAAAGTTCAGAGTGGAAATACAGACCCTGAATTTATGAGAAGTTTCTTAAGTGAGTTGCAAGGATTGTCACAGAATAATGAGCAATTTATTAATTTACTGAAAGGTGTATTTCCTAATTTAAGTTGGCAAGATATCAGAAAACAATTTGCTACTGGAGAACCGACTGAAGTAATTGATAAAATATATAATGAGATTCAAAAATCTTTTGGTGCATTAAAAGAAACTCCAAGAGGTGCATATGAACCTACAGAAGCTCGTCAGACAGTAGGACGTGCAGAGAGAATCGCTGCTACAGATGCTAATAAGCAGATTACTCAAGGTGAAAAATCTTTGGGAGATGTATGTGAAATTTTAGACTCAATAAAACAAGATACTAATTCTATAAATAATGCTTTAATCAATAAAGCAACTACTTATTTAACAACACCTGGACAAGTGATTCAAGATACTAAGACTTTAAATGAAGCGTTTAAACAAGCTGGAGAATCTGATTGGGATGCATTTATGAAAAGTCTTCAACTTGCTATTACTAAAGGTTTTCTTAATGTTATTACAGCAGGAAAGAAAACTTTACCTAAAGAAAGAGATTAATTATGGCAAAGAAACAGTTAAATTATATAGTCTATTCTAAAGAGAAAATCTCTCCTCAATCATTCATTGATTTTTGGCAACCAAAATTGAATGAAAGTGACAAGAAGAAGATAACCATAGAAGAATTTATGGATATCGCTAATGAAGTGAATGGATTAACTAATCTTGAAATAATTTGGTCCAGTTATGACGATTTTGAAAAAGAAACGTATAAAAGCGAATACGAGAGTAAGAATCTTCCATATATAAAACCAGGTTGGTCGTTATCATTTCCTTCAGACGGTACCAATGTATTATTGGAACAGATTTTCCAAGATAAACAATATCTTGTTCAAGAAGATTTCCCTTCTTATTGGAGTGATAATATGACTAAGTTACTTGCTGACGAAGATTATGTTCCTGACAATATAGTTGCTTACGATGAAGAATTCAATGTAAATACGAAAGTTCAACCTGTAAATATACGTGTTTGGATTTATTGTAAATCGATTGATTCAGTAATTGATGTAAGTCAATTTATTATGAATTGTAATGTAAATAAATCGTTTAAAACAGGTGATTTTAGTTTTACATTAGTTCCATTCAGGGATGCTAAGAAAGAAAATGTTTTTGGTGCAAGTTATCAAGATGTCTTTAATGTAGTGACAAAGGAAGGAAATGATGTTAAGTCTTATCTTGAAAAAGTTGTGCAAGCTAACGATATTGTTTTTATAAGATTTGAGAGGCTAAAATTAGAAGGTGAAAGTGATAGTGAAGACGCAAATACAATTTTCGTTTCACCTAACAAACTTGCAGAGACTGATGGTTCGTATAATGTATGGGATATGATTGGATTTATTGACGAATCAAGTACACAATATTCGTCAGAAGATAATGCAAAAACGACTACTGTGAGTGGTAGAGATATCTCTAAGTTATTCGAAGAAGATGGTAGTTACTTTATCCCATTAATAGATGTTGAGAATACAAACCAACATTGGGTTTATTTGGGTCGTCCACAAGATTCTTGGTATAAAAGAAATGTTCTTACTGGTAGCTATAATTATATATGGAGTTATAAATACAAGAGAATTAATGAGATAATCTGGTTTGTAATCAATATAATGTCTAATATTGGTGTTTGTAAGAACGAATTGTTCAAATCATGGAAAGACAAGAGAATTCAAAGTTATCAAGTTGAAGGGCTTGAAACTGCAAAGGTGAATGGTATATGGCAGATTGTCAAGACTTATATGAGTCCTGAAGTCCAACAAAGAATTGTTGTTGATTCAAGTATTGGAAATCCTAATGGGACATTAATGGATTATATGAGTAGGTGTTGTCAGTATCCATTTGTAGAATTCTTTTTTGATACATACATAAATACGATTGACTTGATTGTTAGACAACCACCGTTTACAGAGCATGCCATAATGGATGCATTCGAGAAAGGTAGTTATATTACAATAACTCCAGATAATGTTTTGTCATATAATCTAAGTTACGATTCAAGAATATATTCGTGGTTTCAAATTCATGTTCAAAACAACAATATTCTTGGAGATAAGCAACAAGTGAATCTTGCTTTTGTACCTATTGTTTATTTGAATGAATATGCAGAATTATGGGGCAATCGAAAATTGGAAATAAATGATATGTACGCTCAGATGCGAGTGATAAATGGATATGAAGGACCAGAACAATTTGTTACAATGCAAGCAGCGTTGTTGAATGACCTTATTTATATAGTTGAAAGTAATGCTTATCTTCCGTTTACAAGGACTGGAACAATTGCAATAAATGGAGATAGAAGAATAAAAGTTGGTTCATTTGTATTGAATGAAAGCACGAATGAATTCTTCTATGTATTGAGTGTTTCGAATGAAGTGTCGTTTACTGAAGGAGGAATAGATAGAAGAACAACGATTCAAGTTGAAAGAGGAATGTATGTTCCAATTCTTAAAGGAAGTTCGACATTAGGTACGAGTAAGAGACAAGATAATTCTCAAGTTGGAGCAAGTAATGCATCTGTCAATGAAGCAATTTCCCCTACTGGAGGTTCTTTTAAACCGTCGTATTTTAAACTTGTGGATTTGAAAGAACTTAGACAAGCTGCAAAAAGTGCTCAACAAGGAAACCTGACGACAGCAACGAGTCCGATTGTAGACAAATCTCAATTTGAATATTTTTTGAATAGAAAAATGTATGGAGGATTAAAATAATGGCTGGAAATAAACCTAAATTTCAATATAACGATTTGGGACCAGTAACAACTGGTTATATAATGATTCCCACTCAAATAGATAGAGACTCTTATATAGAAACCTGTTACAGAACAAATAAAGTTTGCGTTCTTGTAGAAGGAGGTCTTTTTAAGACTGATGTTTATATTACAAATGAAGCTATACAAAACATTCAATTTCCTGAAGAGCCAGGTGAAAAAGGAACTCAAGTTGTAATAGCATCAGGTGCATTCAGAAACCAACCAATAATAATTGGAACTCTACAAGGTAATGATGAAATTTTTGCTTGGTCAGAAGAAATTCAAAGATTCAGAAAGACATCTGAAGATACAGATATGTTGTTTTGTATGGACCCAATTAACAGAGAGTGGAATTTGAATTTAGTTGGTAAATCTAAGCCGATTAATTTGAACATCACTATGGGTGGGAATGTAGAACATAAAATTCGATTACAATCTTCAGGAGAAATCGAACTTAAAGCATCTGAGAAAGTTAAAGTTACAGGATATAAATCGATTGAAGCTGAAATAGTCAATGTCAAGAAAGAAGTTGAAAGTCCAGGTGAAGAAGTTAGAAAGATAGTCTTTGATATGGAAAAATTTGATTTGTATAGAAGGACAAATCAAAAAGAGACTCATCTATTGATAGATGATAATCAGATAGATATCAATCTACACGATAAGCAGGAGCATATAACCATAGATGATAATAATTTGATAATCGGTTTCAATAATGATGAAGAACAAATCCAATTAACTAAAAACCTAATCAAACTCATTACTGGACAGAAAGTAGAAATAAATGGAGCTAAAGAACCGTTGACCTTAGCAAATACACTTATTCAAATGTTGAATAATGTAGAAAACCAGATAATGACATTAAAGAATGCTTGGAATACAGCACTTGCAAGTTCGGCAGCGATGGACGGCGGTAAAGCCGGATTTGGTGCAGGTGTTGGTGCTGTAGCGGCTGTAAGTCCATTGCAATTCGATAATATAAAAAGCACAGTGACTTTTTCAGATTAACGAAATAATTCGTATCTTTAGGCGATAAAGAAAATATTGTATGGCAAATTTAGCACAATCAGCAATTCAAAAAGCATCAGGGATTATCGAAACTGCAGGACGAGCAGTGTTAGCATCTCAATTTCCAAATGATTTTGAGGTATATCTCTGTACACTTGAATTAGCCGATTCTCAGAATAACACAATTGACTTTTTCACTTTTCCTATTAATCCTAACAGTATAACCAAAACTGAACCTAAGAGAGAAACGATAAGGAATACTGCAGGTGGAATAACCGTATTGAGTTCACCGACTTTTACTCCTCAACAAATAAACATTAGAGGAGATTTCGGTAGGACTTTTAAAATCTTATTATCATTAGGAGGAGCTGCAAGTAGTCTGACAGGTGCAGCTTATAGTATGTCGGCAGGTAAATGGTCGTTGACAGATATTTCTGGTAAAGGTACTAACAGTTTGAAATCTGCATCTTTTGATGCTGGTATCAAAACTGGATATGGATGTATAAAGATATTGCAAGCTATAATTTCAAAAAGCAATGGAGTAGACCAATTAGGTTTACCATTGAGATTGTATTTTTATAACATGGCTTTAGGTGAAAGTTATTTAGTTGTAGTGCCACCAGCAGGATTATCTTTTTCTCAGAATCTTCAAAGGAATATGATATGGGATTATAATTTATCAATGACTGCAATTGCCCCTTTAGAATCTGTAGCAGGAGCTAAGAAAGCAAAAACAGCTTTGACGAAAATTTGTGCAGCAGGTGCAATCCAAAAAGGAGTCAATGACCTTGCTGCGTCAATTGCTAATATTTTGTAGCTATGGATATGTACGAAAAATTTCTTTCAGTTACAGGATACAACATAAAAGATTTCTTTCAATCCTATGTTGATTTTTGCTCTGAATATTATCCTTATATTGTGGATTATTATCAGGGTGGGGAGATTAATGCAGATTCTTTTTATGAATTGGATAAATTAATTGCACAAATTAACATTATTGAACCATTGTTTCAATTGCATGAGAATAAGTTGGACGATATTTCTATGTGGGAGCTTCTTGAAAGTTTTTCTGAAATTGTTACAAAATTGACAACTATAAAGAATTCTGATAGATGGTTGAGAAGTGCTTCTGTAGGAAGAACGAATACATTACAATTAGAAAAGCAATTAAGAACTGGTGAGACATTTGAAACTGTATCTGAACAACTTGAATTGGAAAATCCTGAAGATGATTGGGTGGATATAGTTGTACCTCAATATATAATTGAAGAAGATTATATTACTGGTCAAGGTAGTAATACTTTTTCTGTGAATTTAAAGAATGTAGGTATTAATTATGTTGATAATGTGGTTGATACATTAGTCGATGAAAATATTCTTGGTAAAGATTTGTCTACTGAATTTGTGTTTGAGAATGAAGATTTGAAGATTATCAAATTCCAAAAATCTATGGAACAAGCTCTTCGGATTATTCTTGAAGCAGTTAAAGGTTGTATTCCTGAATTTACTGATTACGGCCTTCCTTCTGATTTTATTGGTCAGACTACAAATGCGATTCAATATCCGATTATATTTAAATCATTGATGAATATGTTCCAAAGAGATAATCGTTGGGCGAGTGCTGAGTTGATTGATTTGAAGAAAGTTGAAGATAGTATCTTTATGAAAGTTAGAGCTACTACAGTGACAAAAGAAGATTTTTTAATTAATGTTCCAATATAATATGTTATGATAACAAAAGTAAGTAACACAATCGCAAATCTGAAGAATTTGTGGATTGAAATGTTTTTGAACAAAACCGATAAAGTTTCTAACATAGCAGACGGTTCAGTATTAAATGCAGTTGCATTTGGTACTGCTAAAGTTGCTCAAAAGGCAATTAAAGATATTGCTATTGTAGAAGCACAGATATTTCCTACATCTGCAACTGGTACATATTTGGATAAATCAGCAGCATTGTTTGGTGTAAGTCCTCGAAAACAAGCTCTTGGTTCATCTACTTATATAAGAGTATATGCTGAACCTGGAACATTATATGAAGTAGGTACAACTTTCGTTTCTAAAAATGGTATTAGATTTATTGTAGATAAACCATTTACAGTTGATAATTCTGGTTATGGATATGTAAGTGTAAGAAGTGTAATTACTGGGTCTGCTACGAATGTAGAAGCTAATAGTATTACACAAGTTTCTCCAAGACCATTGACACATATAGAATGTACTAATGAATATGCAGCTATTGGTGGACGTGATTATGAAGATGACGAGACTTTTAGAAACAGAATTATAAATTACAATAACAGACTTTCAGAAGAAACAGTGGAATCTTGGACACAGATTTTCCAAGACCTTGATGATAGAATTCTGAAGGTTATGAATGTAGGATTAGGTGAAGATGGAAAGATTCATATTTATCTTGTAACTCAGAATGGTTCTTTCTTTACAGATGATGAGCTTGAAGAATTACTTGAAAAAGCTACTCCTTATTTTGGTTTAACTGAATTAAATTTATCAGGTGAGTCAGTAGGTATTGTTCTTGAAAATGCAAAATGGATGTATGTTGGAGGAGAACAAGGTATTGATTTCCGTGTTGAATTATCCCCTAATACAAATATTGCTGATGCAAGAAAGAATATTCAAATTGCTATGACGAAGTATCTTGATTTCCGTTTTTGGGAAGCAGGAAAAGTTGTGCAATGGGATGATTTACTTCAAGTCGTTAAAACTGCGGAAGGTGTGAAGTATGTGCCGGATGAATATTTCTTCCCTTATTTTGATGAAGAGGTACCTTTGAATATGTTACCACGTATTAAAGGATTCAGAATGCGAGACTTGGAAGGAAACATTTTGTATGATTCTGGTAGTAGTCTTTCTAATATTTTTTATCCAGCAGGAGAGAGTGATATTTATAAAGGTTCACAATCTGCAATTCTTTCTCAGAAATATCTTGTTTCATTTACTGTAACTACATTGAAGAATGTTGCAGTTCCTGGTGCGTTTATTACTATTGGAAACAAAGTTATTACAACAGATGAATCTGGTACTGCTAATGTATTACTTGAAAATGGTGAATATACATATACATTGAATAAAGCAAATTGGATTCAACAGACTGGTGAATTTGTAGTGTTAAATGGTCCAATTTTTATAACAATTAACAATTTTGAAGCAACTCCTTATAAAGTAACTTTCACGATATACGAAGGTGAAGCCCCTATGGAAGGTGCAGAAATTAAGATTGGAATCAATACTCTTGAAACTGATGATACAGGTATAGCTTCTGTAGATTTAGAACCTGGAACATATAGTTATACAGTATCAAAAGCTGGATTCAAGACAATTGAGAGTGTTTTGACTATCGAAAATAAACCAGTAGAGATTTTTGAAAGAATGTTTCTTGAATCTCTAACAGTTAATTTTGCTGTTATCGATAGAAGAAGGAGTATTTATGTACCTCAAGCAGATATTACAGTTACAAATACAACTCAAAAGACAGATGATGAAGGTCAAGCTCAAATAGGACTTCAAGCAGGTCAATATGAGATGCGTGTAATGAAAGAGGGATATCAAGAATACAATGAAACGATTGAGGTAGTAGGAGAAAAACCAAATTGTATTCTTGTTGAACTTGACGCTATTCCTTATGAAGTCAAGTTTACTGTTCTTGATTCGGAAAATGATATGGTTATTCCTAATGCAACAGTTTCAATTAACGAATCTACATATCTAACAGACGAACATGGTGTAGTTATCATAAGTTTACCTAACGGTACTTTTACTTATACAGTGTTTAGAAGCGGTTATATGTCGTATTCAGACTTTATTGTTGTGGATGATGCACCTATATCTAAGATTATTAAATTAAACAAGGCATTCTATACTTTAAAGCTGATTGTTCGTGATATTGAGAACGGTAATTATATTCAAGGAGCTGAGTTGAATATCAATGAAGAAACAAAAATTACAAATATAAATGGTGTAGCAACTGTAACTCTTGGTAATGGAACTTATGATTATGTAGTTACTCAAAGAAATTATAAAAGATATACTGGACAAATTGTAATTAAAGACCAAGACGTCGTAGAAACTATTTATCTCGAATTGAGAGACACGGTAATAACATACACCGCAACGGACGCGATAACGAAAGCTCCTATTTCCGGTGTATATATCGAATTGATAAACAAGGGGACTGGAATTAAGGTGGATTTTGGCTATACGAATGATATAGGCGTGTTACAGCTTGGAGCGGAAGCAGGGGAATACACTTGGAATGCGACATACAGATATTATGATGCGGTAGAAAACCAGTCGATAACGCTTGAAAAATTGAAGGATATAGACCTTCCCTTTACTATGACAAGAAGGGAAATCGAACCGGAAGTTGACGTAATAGAGAATATTCCCGGTGTGTCCGGTGATGCTACTACAGTAAGATTCAGTGGTGAAAATACAGCCGAGACGTTATCCAATGACAGTTATTATTACATAGTTCATACACCGGAAAATTTCGTTGTTCCTAACAAAGGGGTGACGTTCGATTTAATGGAATATGTAAAGACTTTCAGACGTGCAGAAATCGGTGGTGAGGACGAGCCATACGATTTTGCAAGTGGAGGTGCTGAATTGAAATTCAATGTATCGAATGACGAAATAGCTTCTTTGGAAGGCACGATGTTGACAGTGCAGCCGAATATGACACGTGATGCAGAGCCAAGAACTTTCTATGTGGACGTGACGATAACGACCCCGGTAAGCCAGGTGACTGTAAAGATAACTGCTGAACAGAAAGCCGCTCTGAACTTCAATCCGGTTAAGGCCGGAATTGTTGTTTCGGTAAAGAACATGTACAACGACAATGTACGAGAATACACGACGAATGCGGCAGGAAAGATATTTCCGGAAGTAATGCCGGGAATTGACTATCAGTTGACAATAAAGGAGAAAGGTTTCTATGAGAATGAAGGTCTGCTAATCAAGAACTGGGGCTTTGGTGCGAGTGTACCTACACTGATGGAAATTACATGCTCGAAGAAGGCAGAATTACGGGTGAAGCAGCAGAACACATTAAGACCGCTTGAAAATGCGACTATAAAGGTGTCCGGAATGTCGTTACCTCAAACCGTGACATCCGGAAGTGATGGTTCGGCAAGAGTGTACATTTCACCTATTGCAATGAGCTATGAATGTACAGTAGCAGACCATACGGACAAGACAGGTACGTTTACACCTCCATTGTCAGCCGATTATATAGACATAATCATGGGGTATGCGGAAATAACAATGACCGTAAACCTAAAAAGTATGCAACCCTACGAATCAGTGGCAGCGAATTGTACGGTGACGGTTACGAGTGCCTGGGGCGGCACACCGTCACAAGCATATAGTTTTACTGGAGCGACAAACGCAAACGGTGTATTCATATCTAAAGGAAACGGACAGTTCAACATACCGCCTGGAGAATATACTATCACATACGGAGGTGGAAACAGTAATTTCAACAGTAAGACAGAAAATATCACCCTTCCGGAAAATATCACTATTTCCACTACAGTAGTAAGAAGAACGATTTCAGTCACTTATACGGTAAAGGAAATAATACCTTCTATTTCCACGACAACAGCAAATCCGGTAAAAGCCGGAATGATTCTTGCATGTTATTACAATGACAATGGCGAATCATCCGGTGATAATGTAACGACGGACGCAAACGGAAGATTTGTAAAAACCGTGTATGCAGGTATTGCAGAGCGTTTCCAGATACAGCCAGTCACTTTTTACGAAGGTAACGGAGCCGTAGCGACGTTAAATTATTCTGACACAAAAACAAAAGACCTTGTATATACATGCTCGAAGAGAATTCCGGTATATATCACCTCTAATTTATACGGTGAGTTAAGCGGTGCATCAGTAACATTCAGTGGAATGTCTGTCAATCAGACAGGAACGACGAATACGGATGGAATAGTGCAAATGTACATTTCTCCAGTAAATATGTCTTACAGTGTAAGCAAGCAGCATTACAACACAAAGACTGGGAATTTCAAACCTACTGGAACAGAAACAAGAATGGATATTGAATTGGAAGCAAAGGAATATCCAGTTACTTTCCATGTATCAACACAGGGAGTTTTACCACCGGATGGAATTTTGGTACGTATAACAAACAATGTATTGCCGGACATGGTGTTCGAGGGAGAGACGAATATGGAAGGAACGATAGTCATGCCGAATGTTCCGATAGGAGAATACACCTACGAGGTTCTTGCAGGCGAGGTTTCATCCGATACGTTCTCACATCCCCAAAGTGAAAGTGGTACAGTGTTGGATGTAGAAGTGCAATATGAATTGATTAATGCAGGTATTCAGGTTTCGGAGGTGTACGGTACGGCAGGAAGAGCTTATCTGTCAAATCAGACCATTACAATGACATCCAAGGCAGGAACGATAAAGCTTACTTTGGATGAGAACGGTTATACCAATCAGTTATTAATAAAGGGATTGGAATACACGTTTACGACTGATTCATACCCGGCTTTTTATAGCAACCCGACACAATCCTATGCATGGACGGAAGACGGTGTGATATGGCCGTTTGATTTGAACGTGACCTCAAAGATAACGGTTAATGTAAAGGATGTATATGTGAAAAACAATATCCAGGGAGTAACGGTAGCTTACAATGAACAGGTAGTGACAACGGATGCAAGCGGTAACGCTTCATTGTTCCGGTCAGCACTGGAAAAGGACTATTCTTTGAATAAAGAGGATTATAGTACAGTAAATGGAACCATTGCACCTACCACGGCTTCACCGTTAAATGTTACAATGTTGAGAAACAAGCATGTAGTGACAGTGCAGCAATATGAAGTGATACCGGGTGGTGCAAGTGTAATTTTGGATGGTAGGTATAATTTTACATTAAGTTACACGTCGGCAGCAGGTAATGGAACGATTACGAGCGGAACAAATACATTTGAGGCGTATTTAGGTATTCCGATTACATTTGCAGTAATTGCAGAAAATAGAAGGGTATTTTATAGTAATCCAACTCAAACACATACATTTACAACGGCAGGTGAAGTATGGAACATGAATCTCACTTGTGCGAAACAGATAACTGTAAATGTGAAAGATAATGTACCAGGGCAAAACATTCAAGGTGCAACAGTAAATTATTTTACTCAGACAAAAACGACGAATGCAAGCGGAAACGCAGTGTTCTACTGGAGCGGTTCAGACCCTCGTAATATATCGGTGAGTGCTGCAAATCTTGAATCTTATACAGGTCAGATAAGGTTCGATTCTACTTCACCGTTCAATATCGTAATGACACGTGTCGCTAATCCAGTTACACTTGTAGTAAGAGAAGTAACGCCAGCACAAACAACTTATTATCAGAACTTACAGATAAAATATACAACAGGAAGTGCAACCGGAACACTTATAACAGATGCGAACGGTGCAGTGACATTCAATGGATATGTAGGTACGGAAATGTCGTTTACGGTAGTGGGACATCCGGAATTTTACAGCAACCCGACACAGAAACACACCTATACAGCCGCCAATCAGTCGTGGACTATGGATTTGACGGTAACGGCAAAGATAACTATAAACGTCAAATCAAACGTGCCAAGCGGAACAAATTTGAGTGGTGCTACGGTATCATATTTCCATCAGACAGGAACAACTGACAGTAGCGGTAATGTATCACTGTATAGGAGTTCTGTAACAAATGGCGTAACAGCAACGGCAACGTATCACGGAAATTATTCCGGAAGCATAACAAGTTCTTCTGCATCTCCGTTCAATGTGGTAATGACACGTTCTACGGCAACAGTCAGCCTTACAGTAAATGAGACATATTCGGGCGGTAGCATGTTTACTTATCCGTCCATGAAGATGATATTCAGTCCGGCAGCTTCAACAAGCCCATTGACGCTTGATACAGCCGGAAGCGTATCTTTTGTTTGTTATCTTGGTACCCCGGTTACATTCACCCCACAAACAAGAGCAAATTATTACAGTAATCCTAATAATCAGCTTACATATACAGCAGCCGGACAATCAAAGACGATTAATCTGAACTGTAATCAGAAAATAGTTATTAATACAGTAGCGAATATCTACAATACAGGCAATGCACTTGCAGGAACGATAACCTATTTCGGACAGACACTTCTGTCTGGAAGAAGCTTCTATAGAAGTGGATTAGACAGACAAATGACTGCTACGGCACAGTATTTCAACAACTATGTAGGAACAGTGACCGCCACGCAGACGTCACCCTATACAGTGACGATGAACAGAACGACAAGAACAGTCACTATCACGGTAGTTGAGAAAATTCCAAACATAACTGCTACTTATCCTTTAAGTAATTCGGTGATAGTAAGAAGCGTACCTTCTACATCAAACGCCCCGGCGGGTGAGATAACTTTGGATACGAACGGAAAGAAAACAAATACCATGTATGCCGGAATAAATTACACCTATACGCCAAAGAATTACGCGAATTATTACAGCAACGCTTCGCAGGGTCATACATGGGCGAATGAAGGCGAAGCATGGACTATGACGTTGACGGTCAGTGCAAAGCTTATCTTCAATATAAAGAGTTCAAATTATGGGACAAATATAAGTGGAGTGACGGCGAACTGGAACTATCAGAATGGTACAACAGACAGTAGCGGTAATGTGTCCTTCTATAGAAGCGGTGTAGCAAGAAGTTATACTTTTTCAAAGACAAATTACAATAATTTGACCGGAAGTACGGCAGCGAATGCGACAAGTCCACAAAATCTGAAAATGAGTGAGAAAAGTTCATCCATTACCATAACGATAAAGGACTATTATCAAGGTGCAGTGAAAGGAAATGTGAACGGGTGTCCGGTAACAATGAAGAACAACAGTATCGCTTCTATTTCATTCAGTGGTACGACAAACAGTTCGGGTCAAGTGTCCTTCGGAACAATGATTGCCGGAACGTATACTGTAACTTGGGGAGGAGGAACGAGTTACTGGGTAGCCGGAAGTGCAACCGTAACAATGCCGACAGCTACGGTAACGTATAATGGAGTGAGATTGACGAAGAGTGTTGCCAACGTGTTTTATTTTCAAACGCCGGCTACTGGGACGGCAGCTAAATATTGGGCGGTAAATACACTTATGAAGCCAGTATTTACAACTGGCGGTGTGGCGACAACGGTAACAATGACACGTTCCGGAGCAACATATTATGAATTAGGAGCTTACACATATATTGCAGGAATTACTACTACCATAAGTTCGGCAGTGACAAATTATTTTAGGACCGGAAGTAGTACAGTAACTTCGTATTCAGTTACACCGACATATAATTTTAACAATATACCGGGTACAAGTAGTTCTTCTCCTTTGTATTCTTATGCAACAAAGGCGGTGGTTGTTACTGTTCAAAATAGTTTGACAAATGCGGCAGTAAGTGGAGCGACGATAAAGATGTATGGTATAAACGGCAGCAACGTGGTAGGCGGTGCCGGAGATGGAGGTTTGCAGACTGTAACGACGAACAGTGCCGGACAAGCGACGGTATATGTGTCCGGATTGACAAACAGATACATAGTAAGTGCGACAAGATACGTGACATTAAACACCACCAACACGAATACCTCTAATTTTACAATCAAGCTGGTACCAAGTGAGGTGACGATAACGATAACCGTAAAGGACGCGAACACAGGAACAAGCGTGGAAAGCGAATGTATCGTAAAACTGTCAAGCAACAACACCAGCACAGCATATAGCGGCACTACAAACACGAGCGGACAGGTAGTCTTGAAGATAAAGCCGGGTAACTATTGGTGGGAAGCAGGAGGTACGACAACATGGGGAGCGAGCGGAACAGGAACATGGAATTATCCGAACCGTTCC
>QFCG01000473.1_pt1 | contig 22167 bp, 15 predicted proteins | sample 5346041 | NCBI WGS metagenome assembly QFCG01 (sample SAMN09062254, study PRJNA434731) | Human gut metagenome, whole genome shotgun sequencing project. | isolation source: stool timepoint B gemcode assembly | host: Homo sapiens | collected 2015 | reverse complement strand
TCGCCTGTTGGCTGCTCCGCCGGGGCATTCCCTTCCAGTCCGGAACCGGCCACAATGGCTTCGAGTTGGCAGTTCAACTGGTTGGCTAACTTGCGACCTTTGGTCAGCAGTTCGAGGCTTACATCGGCAATCGTTGTACCTTCAAGCTCACAATATACAAATACATTATTCATATTGTTCAATCTTTTTTACCGTATGAATTGTCAATTATCAATTGTCAATTATCCGATAGTGTGGTTAGCTAACAGTTCAACAATCAAATCTTCCACATCCTTGTCTGAGCTGGTCAGCGTCTTGCTTTCCTTTGCCTGGAACACGATGTTCTGAATCGCTTTGACTTTTGTCGGCGAACCGGACAAACCGCATTGTGCGAGATCTCCGTTTACATCGGCAACACTCCATTCCGGAATATTCAGGTACGGGCGCTTTTCATACAGTTCGGGGTATGGCAGTGCCGATACGCTTTCCGGATGGCAGGCGGGAGCAGGAACTTTTTCCTGCGCGCCCAATGCCCGTTTGTATTTCATCACCAACTTGGCATTACGCGGACGGCAGGGGGCAGCCGAACCGTTGACCGTAATCACGATAGGCAGCGGACCTTCCACTGTTTCGACACCACCGTCGATATGCCGTTTCACTGTGATACTGCGATTCTTTTCGTCTACGTTCAGGATTTCTTCGGCATATGTGACCTGTGTTAATCCTAACTTTTCAGCGACTTGAGGACCTACCTGTGCTGTATCGCCGTCAATAGCCTGGCGTCCTCCGATGATAATATCGTAGTCATCTATTTTCTTGATTGCTGTGGCAAGCGCATAAGACGTTGCCAAAGTGTCGGCACCGGCAAATGCACGGTCGGTTAGCAGATAACCACCGTCTGCTCCCCGGTATAAACCTTCACGAATAATTTCAGCTGCACGCCCCGGACCCATTGTTAACAAGGTTACCGTAGTTCCCGGATAGGCGTCTTTCAAGCGGAGGGCTTGTTCTAATGCGTTCAGATCTTCCGGGTTGAAGATTGCGGGAAGTGCGGCTCGGTTGATAGTTCCGTCCTCTTTCATCGCATCCTTTCCCACATTGCGTGTGTCCGGAACCTGTTTCGCCAATACAATAATTTTTAAACTCATATTATAGGAATATTAGATTTCTATATTGGATATTTGTTCGAATTAACCTTCTGAATACTGACCTGCAAAAGTAATCAAACATTCTTTATATCAAAGAACTTTCGTCTGGAATCTGCACACTTTAGGTTTTTTTGAGCATATCCTTTCTTTTTACTTACCACCTTACTAATCACCATAATTTAGGCACGGATTACACGGAAAACACGGAAAGAAAATAAATTTATCCGTGTCAATCCGTGAAATCCGTGCCTGAAAGATCGTGATAAAGGTGCTTTGGCACCGTTTTGTCAAGTCGAAATCGAGTAATAGGTTTGCGCCGGTTTATATTAAATTTCGCATGCACAAAGTGTTGGAATCAGGTTGCGGTCGCCATACGCATTGTCTACGCGGGCTACATTCACCCAGAATTTGCTGTCGTGCAACCATTCCAGCGGGAAGGCGGCCTTGCTGCGCGGATACTCGTGTTTCCATTCGTCGGCCGTTACTTCATATTCGGGATGAGGAGCGTTCTTTAATACGTTGTCTTCCTTTGAAGCCTTGCCTTCTTCCACTTCCTTGATTTCGTTCCAGATACATTCCAGCACCTCGACGAAACGATCCAGTTCGGCTTTGCTTTCGCTTTCGGTCGGTTCGACCATCAGAGTGCCGTGAACAGGGAAGGAAAGAGTTGGAGCGTGGTAGCCGAAGTCCATCAGGCGCTTGGCGATATCGCCTTCATCGATGCCCGAACGTTCTTTTACCGTGCGGCATTCCAGGATCAGTTCGTGACCGACGCGACCTGTAGCACCTGTGTAAACGATTCCGTAAGTGTCTTTGAATTTGGCTGCCAGATAATTCGCATTCAAGATCGCGGTCTTGGTGACCGTTTCCAACCCTTCTGTTCCCAACATGCGGATATAAGCATATGTGATCGGCAGAATGCCCGCGCTACCGTAAGGTGCGGCGGAGACTGTGTTCAGGTCGCTGCCCCATAATATCGGATGCTGTGGCAGGAACGGGACGAGATGTGCGGCAACGCAGATCGGACCGACACCGGGACCGCCTCCTCCGTGAGGAGAAGAAAAGGTCTTATGCAGGTTTAGGTGGCAGACGTCTGCACCGATAGTACCCGGATTGGTCAGACCGACTTGTGCATTCATGTTGGCGCCGTCCATATACAGCTGACCACCGCAAGCGTGAACAATGTCGCACATTTCCTTGATGTCCACCTCGAAGATACCGTGAGTAGACGGATAGGTGATCATGCTGGCTGCTAAGTTGTCCTTGTTGGCTTCGGCTTTAGCCCGGAAATCTTCCAAGTCGATATTTCCTTTGTCGTCACATTTCACCGTAACGGTCGTAAAACCGCATTGAACCGCACTTGCCGGGTTCGTACCGTGGGCAGAGGCAGGAAGCAGGACGATGTTGCGATGTCCCTGCCCGATGCTTTCCAAATAAGCCCGGATTACGCGCAGACCTGTATATTCGCCGGCTGCTCCGGAATTAGGTTGCAGCGTACAGCCTTTGAATCCGGTGATCTCACACAAGTAAGCCGATAAGTTTTCAATCAGTTCCGTGTAGCCTTCGACCTGGTCTTCCGGTGCATACGGATGTATATTCATGAATTCCGGACGGCTGAGTGGAAGCATGGTCGATGCCGGATTCAGTTTCATCGTACAAGAACCTAAAGAGATCATGGATTGGGCCAATGAAACATCCTTTCGTCCCAGGCGGGTGATATAACGCATCAGTTCCGTTTCGGTATGATATTTTTTGAATACGTCTTCTTGCAGGAATTCGGAAGTACGGGCGAATTTCGGATCGAAATAAGTTTTCTCAGGAACGGCTTCTTTCAGCATGTAGTCCTTTCCGGCTGCCCCTGCGAAGATATACAGCAATACGCCGATATCGGTCGGTCCGGTCGTTTCGTCCAAGCTGATGCCGATCTGTCCGGCATCGAAGTAACGCAAGTTCACCTTACATTCCAATGCGATCTCGCGGAGTGCATTGATGGATACATGTTCCGGCAACTGGATTTTCAGTGTGTCGAAATAGTTTTTGTTCAATTGTTTGTAGCCTAGTTTTTCCAACTCGCCTGTTAGGAAACCTGCAGAAGCGTGGATACGACCTGCGATGTTCTTCAAGCCTTCGGCACCGTGGTAAACGGCGTAGAAACCAGCCATCGTGGCTAGCAAGGCTTGGGCGGTACAGATATTGGAGGTTGCCTTTTCACGTTTGATATGTTGTTCGCGTGTTTGCAAAGCCAAGCGGTAAGCCGTGTGTCCATAGGCATCTTTGGAAATGCCGATGATACGTCCGGGGATGGAACGCTTGTATTCGTCTTTCGTGGCGAAGAATGCAGCGGACGGACCACCGTAGAACATCGGGATACCGAAACGTTGGCTGCTTCCGAACACGACATCTGCGCCCCATTCTCCCGGAGGAGTCAGCAGGACAAGACTCATCAGGTCGGCAGCAACGGCGACACGTGCTCCACCGGCATTGGCACGTACGATGAATTCTTTATAATCTTCGATCGAACCGTCGGCATTCGGATACTGGACGATAGCCCCGAATACATCCGGTGTGAATTCAAATGTTTTGTAATCACCCACAACGACCTTGATGCCTTGCGGGATCATGCGAGTGTTGATAACGGCCAGTGTAGAGGCGAATACGTTTTCGTCGACAAACAACGTATTGGCTTCTGCTTTCACCTGTGCACGGCTACGGCTACCGTAGAACATGGTTGCCGCTTCGGCTGCTGCTGTCGCTTCGTCCAGCAGGGAACAGTTGGCTAGCGGCAGGCCGGTCAGTTCAGCGATAACAGTCTGGAAATTCAACAAAGCTTCCAGACGTCCTTGTGAAACTTCTGCCTGGTACGGAGTGTAGGAAGTGTACCAAACCGGATTTTCAAATACGTTACGTTGGATAGGAGCCGGACATACTGTGTCATACCAACCCATTCCGATATAAGAAGTGAAGACTTCGTTTTTGGATGCCAACTCCGAGATGTGTTCTGCGAACTCACGTTCCGTCATGGGGTCGGGAAGGTTAAGCGGTTCTTTCAAACGGATGTCGGACGGGATGGTCTGATCGATCAGTTCGTCAACCGACTTGACGCCGATGGCTTGCAGCATGGAAGGAATGTCTTCTGCCGAGATACCAACGTGGCGGTTTACAAATTTATTTGTGTCCATAATATTGTGATTTATGATTTATGAATTAATTCTTAATTGTCAGTTACAAATAGGGATTGTTGAACTTCTCATCGATGACTCTTGTTTCCGGTCCATGCCCCGGATAGATTACTGTCTCGTCGGGAAGTGAAAGGAGTTTGTCGTGGATGGCGGCAACCAATACCTCCTGGTTGCCACCCCAAAGGTCGGTACGGCCGATACTTCCGGCAAACAGTGCATCGCCGACGATCGCAAAGCCGTTCTTTTTGTTATAGAAAGCGACGCTGCCGGGTGAATGTCCGGGAACTGTCAGCACTTGAAGTTCGGATGTGCCGAACTTAATGATCTCGCCTCCTACGATATATTTTTCAACCGGGACGTTCTCGACATGCTGACGGAGTCCGAACAACTTGGCCTGTTCGTCCGGAGAGGGCAGTTTCTCGACATCCTGCTTGTTCGCTTCGGGTTTCAAACCGTATGTCTTATATATAAAACCGTTTCCAAATACGTGATCCACGTGCAGATGAGTACAGAGCAAATGCTTTAATGTCAACTTGTTTTCGAGGATAAAGTCGGTTAACTCCTTTTCCTCTTCCTTGCGACAGCAACCACAATCGATCAGTACGGCCTCGCGTGTATCATCATACAGCAGGAATGTGTTTTCCTGGAAATAATTGAACTCAAACGATTTTATTGTAATCATAACGGTACGTAAACAACTTTTTTAGTTTGGAAAAATTCTTCTTTAAAATGGTCACTCAGGTTGAGGCTGACAGCTTGCTTGTGGAATGGCAATATTTCATGCTGCAACTCTCCTCCTTTCAGACAAATCAAACCGTTAGGAAGTGCATTTTGTTGTTCCTTCTTTATATTCTTACGGGCGATTTTTACCAGATCGGCCAGTGGCATGACGGCACGACTCACGACAAAGTCGAATAATTGTTTTTCCTCTTCGGCACGACAATGGCGGAAAGTGACGTTTTTCAGACCGATCGCTTCGGCTACAGCTTGTCCGACCTTGATTTTTTTTCCGATACTGTCTACCAAATGAAACTGTACTTCAGGGAGCAGGATCGCAAGTGGTATGCCGGGAAAACCGCCTCCCGTACCAATATCCATAATTGTCGATCCTTCTCTGAATTTCAGCATTTTCAAGATACCTAACGAATGAAGTACGTGGTGCAGGTACAGGTTCTCTATATCTTTGCGTGAAATTACATTGATTTTGGAATTCCAGTCTGAATACAAATCAAACAGGGCGTCTATCTGTCGCTTTTGCGCATCGGTTAGCGTTGGAAAGTAAGACTTTAGAACCCCCAATTGACAATTGACAATTGACAATTGGGAGGATATTGTTGCACTGTTATCCATAAATTATATGTATGGGATTATTGTTATATTTTATTTGTCAATTGTCAATTAGTTTCGCAATTGGACTGTCTTTTTTCAATAGATATAGGATTTCCGCATAGGGTAAGAATACGTTTGTTTCCCTTACCACGTAAGCGGCGATCTCATATTCATTAAAGGTATACGTGATGCCGTCCTCGTCGACCAGGAAATTACCGTTCGGAAAAATTTCTTCGACACTGAAGAAACCGATGTTTTCCAAATCTTTCGGATTCTCCACCTTGTTTTGTTTGGCGATATGATCGATCAATATCTGTGCGAGGCTGTCCTGGAAGTTCTCGATGAAAATATCTTCTTCTGTGATTGCATTGCCTGTTTTCAAGTTGATCACGTGATTGTTGTAGGCATGCGAACCGTGTGCACCGCCTGTATAGTTTTCGAAACTTACAGTATAGCTCAGAATGTCATTCTGGTTGTAGACGATTTCATCCGATGACATTTCGAAATAAGAGAACCAGGCTCCGACCGGCAGATCGTCCTTCTTTTCCAACTCTGCCTTGAAATCGGCTTCCAGTTCTTTATAGTTGTTCAGATAGTCTTCCGTGTACTTGGCGACCGCCTCTTCTGGAGACAGGTTCTCATAATTCTCGCCGAAGTAGGAGAGGACAAAGTCATTCTGTATCTTTTTCAGAATCTCTTTATCGGAAAATTTGGCAGGATAGGTGAAGTTCAATTGCAAGTTGCAATTGGGATTATCGGGATTATTCAGCAGATGATAGGTCCTATCCACCCGGATAGAATCGAATTTAATATCATTATCGGCCGTTTGCTTCGTGTTAGTATTGCAACCGGTTACGAACATTCCTAAAAAGAAAAGCGCTATCAGGCTTTTACTAATTTGTGTACTCATCGGAATCATAGATTTTAGATAATACTTTTAGATGCAAATGTAAGCTATTATCTTGTAATAAACGAATGGCTGGTTTCTTTTTTCAGCCTCGGAGGCATCAAAAGGGTGAGGAGATAGCAGTGCTGGTGTTGTTTCCTGCCTATGTAACGGTCGTTCCCTACCTATGAAACTACTGTTTCCTGCCCATGAAACGGGAGTACCATGCCAGTGGAACTCTTGTGCCAATAAAATGTAACAGGCTTGGCACTGCGTTCTGGCTTATCATCCGGAAAAGGAATTCTGCTTGGCGAAGGTTGAGTTGTAATAAATGTTTTAAACGAAAATAAACGCTAATTAGGCAACCTTTTGAGAAAAAGGTTGCCTAATTCTATTTGTGAAACGAACAAATCCCCTATATTTGCAGAGTGTGTACGCACACCTCTTTGAACCATGTAAAAAATAACAGGTAACAAATGGCTTATTCTAACTATTATGCGGCTTCTGGGCTTTTCCATGGATCTATGTCGTCGGTAATGGGAACGCAGTTTGACATCTTGATGGTCGGCAGTGATCCCCGCCTTCTTGGTACGGTCTGGGAAAAGGTCGAATCGGAAGTGCAGCGATTAGATAAAATGCTGAACCGGTTCGATCCGGAGAGTGAGGTTTCATTTGTTAACCGGGAAGCCGGGCACTACCCGGTGACGGTGGGGGAAGAGCTTTGGAATATATTGTTGAACTGCAAGCGTTACAATGAGCTGACGGAAGGATATTACGATATAACTTTGCAGGGATTCGACCAGGTATTGCTGACGGAAGAAGATAAAAGCATTTTTTTCTTTTCTGAATCTTTACACATTGATCTCGGCGGGTACGGGAAAGGATATGCGCTTGCTAAAATACGGGAACTGTTGGAAGAAAACGGGATTGGTAAGGCGCTTGTCAATTTCGGAAATAGTTCGGTTCTGGCGGTCGGTACGCATCCGTGCGGCGAATATTGGCCGGTGGGTCTTGACAATCCGTTTACGAAAGAGCGGATTGCCGATTTGAAGTTGAGTGATAGTTCGTTATCGATATCGGGAAATATGCCTTCCCATCCGCGCCATATCGTGAACCCGCATACGGGAACATTCGTGGAGGATAAGAAAATGGTGTCGGTGGTGGCGAAAGATCCGGTGGTGGCGGAGATTCTGACAACTGCCTTTATGATCTGCGGCGACGAGCGTGTTCCGGTAATCGCGTCTCAATTTGATATTTATGAAAAACATGTATATAAGTTATGAAAAATGATGAGAATTCAGTCAATTTAAGCCGGCGGGACTTCTTCAAGGAGTTGGGAATGATTGGTGGAGGCGGTGTGCTGCTTTCCGCGTTTCCCTGGTTGCAGTCCTGTAGTGCCGACGATAAGGTGCAGATCGCAAAGGAAAAGGTGCGGATCGGATTTATCGGTACAGGTTCGCGTGGACAGTACCATTTGAATAACCTGAAGACGATTCCGTATGCCGATGTGGTTGCCTTGTGTGATAATTATCCTCCCCACCTGAAAGAGGCTTCGGCTCTCTATCCGAAAGCCAAGACATATGACGATTACCGGAAGCTTTTGGATGATAGAGATATACAAGCTGTCATGATCGCCACTCCGCTGTACGAACATGCGCATATCACAATAGACGCCTTGCATGCCGGAAAGCATGTCTTCTGCGAGAAATCGATGGCGATGACGTGTGCTGACTGTCTGGATATGTATAATGTGTTTAAGGAATCCGGCAAGGTGATGTTTATCGGCCAGCAGCGCTTGTATGATCCGAAATATATAAAGGCGATGGAAATGATCCATGCCGGCTTGTTGGGAGAGATAAATTCGATACGGGCGTATTGGTTCCGTAATAACGACTGGCGCCGTCCGGTCCCTTCTCCCGATTTGGAACGTAAGATCAACTGGCGTTTATATAAGGAATATTCATGCGGCTTGGTAACAGAATTGGCAACTCATCAGCTGCAGGTTGGAAACTGGGCGCTCCGGATGCTTCCCGAAAAGGTGGCCGGCATGGGGGATATCGTCTATTGGAAGGATGGTCGCGAAGTGTATGACAGTATCAATTTGATTTACCATTATCCGAACGGCGTGAAGATGACCTATGAGTCAATGATTGCCAACAAGTTTTATGGCCTTGAAGAAGAGATTATGGGAAGCAAGGGCACGATGGAACCGGAAAAAGGTAAATATTATTTTGAAGATGTCGAACCTGCTCCTGGTATCATGCAGTTGATCAACCAGATTGAACATAAGATCTTCGATAATGTTTCATTTGCCGGTCCGAGCTGGGTTCCTGAAACTGCATCGGTAAACAAGGGACATCTGATCATGGACAATGTCACAACGATCAGTGGACAGTCATCGGTAGGAGCTGCTGGCGACGGTTCTATCGAGTTGGTTACTGCTTTCTGCGAAGCGGCTATTACTGGAAAACCGGCTCCTAACCTGGTGGAAGAAGCTTACTATTCCTCTGTTTTGGGTTTGTTGGGCTTGCAGGCGATTGATGAAGGACGGGTGATTACTTTCCCGGATGAATATAAAATACCGTATCTAAATTTTGCATGATTATGAAAGAGATCGTATTATCTGTAAAGAGACAAAAAACGGAAATCAAGATATTCTGTGTCTGTATCGCGCTCGCTTATCTGATGAACATTATCTCAATCATAGCATACGGTACAAGCTGGTCCGAGCTTTGGACACAATCGTTGTGGATGCTACTCATTACGTGTGGCTTTTACGGATTGTCGGTTGTACTCCGTTTGCTGTATTATGGACTGAGCCAGTTAAGAAAGTGATTGTTGCTTTTCTTTAGAAAGAGAAGTAACCAAAGGATTTAATATCGTTCTATTGTTTTTTCATCAGGAGAAAGTGATAGAACGATTTTTATATGTTTTTGATTGATTTCTTATCATGTTTTTCTGTCATAATCCTTTCCTTTGCCCAATAAATCTGATAAGCATGAAAAAGACGATTTTATTTTTCTCAATTCTGTTGGCGTCGTGTGCAGGTAAGCAGACGCAAGAGATCCGGACAATGGAACGTTTGTCCACTGCATCTCATAATGATTACTATGTAAGTAACCGGGCTCCGTTGCAACCGTTGCAATTTATTAAGCTGCCCGCCGGAAGTATCGAGCCAGAAGGCTGGATCAGGCGACAGATCGAATTACAGAAGGATGGACTTTGTGGTCATTTGGGGGAGATTAGTGCCTGGCTGCAAAAGGAAAACAATGCCTGGTTGAAAAACGGAGGTGAATGGGGGTGGGAAGAAGTGCCCTACTGGTTGCGAGGGTATGGTAATATGGCGTATGCCTTGAGAGACGAAACTTTGTTGAAGGAAACGAAATTCTGGATAGAGGCCATCTTGTCAAGTCAGCGGGCGGATGGTAATTTCGGGCCGGTGCATTTGAATAACGGCAAGCAGGATTTTTGGCCGAACATGATCGTCCTTTGGATCATGCAATCTTATCATGAATATGAACGATAACCGGGTGATTGACTTCATGACCCGCTATTGTCATTATCTGCAAACGGTTCCCGATGACGCTTTCCTGTCGAGTTATTGGGAAAATAGCCGCGGGGGGGATAATCTTTGGAGTGTGGTCTGGCTGTATAACCGCACGGGTGACGAGTCACTTCTTCCGTTGGCCGAAAAGATTCACAGGAATACGGCGTATGCCTTGAGAGACGAAACTTTGTTGAAGGAAACGAAATTCTGGATAGAGGCCATCTTGTCAAGTCAGCGGGCGGATGGTAATTTCGGGCCGGTGCATTTGAATAACGGCAAGCAGGATTTTTGGCCGAACATGATCGTCCTTTGGATCATGCAATCTTATCATGAATATGAACGATAACCGGGTGATTGACTTCATGACCCGCTATTGTCATTATCTGCAAACGGTTCCCGATGACGCTTTCCTGTCGAGTTATTGGGAAAATAGCCGCGGGGGGGATAATCTTTGGAGTGTGGTCTGGCTGTATAACCGCACGGGTGACGAGTCACTTCTTCCGTTGGCCGAAAAGATTCACAGGAATACGGCGGATTGGACAAAATCGACTCAGCTTCCTAACTGGCACAATGTGAATGTCGCCCAGTGTTTTCGCGAACCTGCCACTTATTTCCTGTTTACAAAAGATTCGGCGATGTTGGCTGCCAGCTATAATGTCCAGAGTTTGGTACGCCGTGCTTTCGGCCAAGTTCCTGGTGGAATGTTTGGGGCGGATGAGAATGCCCGTATCGGTTTCTTCGATCCTCGACAGGGTACGGAGACTTGTGGTTTTGTGGAGCAGATGGCTTCCGACGAGATCATGCTTTTGATCAGTGGCGATCCTTATTGGGCTGATCACCTCGAAGATGTCGCGTTCAACAGTTATCCAGCTTCTTTGATGCCTGATTACCGGGCGCTTCGTTATCTGACTTGTCCGAATATGGCGATCAGTGATTCTCGCAATCATCATCCGGGATTGGATAATTCCGGTCCGTTTTTGGCCATGAACCCGTTCAGCAGTCGTTGCTGTCAGCACAATCATGGTTTCGGCTGGCCTTATTATGTCGAACATTTGGTGTTGGCGACGCCGGATAACGGGGTAGCCGCCGTTTTATACAATTCTTGTAAGGCAAATGTAAAGGTGGGCGATGGAACGGAAATCACCTTACGTGAACAGACGAATTATCCGTTTGAGGAAATGACACGTTTTACGGTTGGAACGTCCGAAAACGTATCTTTCCCCTTCTATCTCCGCATCCCGTCCTGGTGTAAAAATGCATCTGTCTTGATCAACGGAAAAAAACAGCAAACAAAGCTTGCTCCCGGAACATACGCTTGTATCGAACGGGAATGGAAAGATGGCGATGAGGTAGTCCTGAACCTTCCGATGGAATATGCCGTTCGTCAGTGGCAGGTAAATAAGAATAGTGTCAGTGTCGATTACGGTCCGCTAACCCTGTCCTTGAAAATAGAGGAAGAATACAAGCAAATGCCCAGCACCGAGACTGCTGTTTGGGATTCCAAATGGCAGGAAGGAGCGGATGCCTCCGCATGGCCGACATTCGAGATTCTGCCTGCAAGCCCGTGGAATTATGCCTTGAGAGTCCAGTCACCTATCACGTTGCAACGCAGAAACTGGCCGTCGGACAACAATCCTTTCACTCTCTCTTCCGTCCCGATGGAATTTAAGGCTCAGGGACGTTTGGTGCCGGAGTGGAAAATTGACGAATACGGATTATGCGGAGTCCTTCCATACGAAAACGCCCGCAAGTCCGACTGCCTGGATGAAATCACCTTGGTCCCTATGGGAGCGGCAAGGTTGAGGATTTCTGCTTTCCCAGTGGCAGAGCGGTGAGAATTAAAAAATAATGATCGGTCTCTATTTTTAATTCTCAATTTTTAAGTGCTTCATATATTCTGATGGAGTCTTTCCGTACTGCTTCTGGAAGCAGGTGGAGAAGTAGGCAGGTGACGAAAAGCCGACTTGGAAAGCGATCTCGCTGATGCGGTTCTCTCCGTTCTGCATCAGCAGGATCGCCTTCTTTAAGCGGGCAATGCGGATGAAGTCGTTAGGAGAAAGACCGGACAGACCCTTAACTTTGCGGTAGAGGCTGGAAGTGCTCATTCCCATCGTATCGGCAAGCATCTCAACGGAGAGTGCTTCATTGCTGAGGTGTTCTTCCAAATAATCGTTCAGTTTGCGAAGGAAAATATCATCCACCTGCGAAACGGCGAGAGAGGCTACCGGGGCGAACGGCTTCTCCAAATAGGTTTTGTTCAGTAGCTTACGGCTTTTCAAAAGGTTGCCCACTTGGGCCGTCAGCAGTTCGATAGAGAACGGTTTCTCCATATAGGCATCGGCTCCAGAGTTCAGTCCCTTCAGGCGTGATTGCAGGTTGTGTTGTGCTGTCAGCAGGATAAACGGGATATGGCTGACATTGACATCGTTTTTCATTTCGTTGCAAAGTTCGAAGCCGTCCATGATCGGCATCATGACATCGCTGATGATTAGGTTGACCGTGTTTTTACGGACCAGATCAAGAGCTACTTTCCCGTTTTCCGCTTCTAGCACTTGATATGTTTCCGCCAGTTCGCGGGCGATGAAATGGCGCATATCATTTTGGTCTTCGACAATTAAGATAACCGATTTGCCCGTTTCGGCCAATGTGACTATTTCCGCTTTCTCTTTTCCAGCAGTGGTCTGGAAACTGTCTTCCTGCTGTTCTGGGAGCATCAGGACAAACTGGTTCAAGCCGTCCGGCGTTTGTCGATAGAACAGTCTGCCGCAGTGGAATTCGGTCAAAGAGTGGGCCAGCGACAAACCGATACCGCTTCCTTGCTGGTTTTCTGTCTCTTTGAGGCGGTAGAACGGATTGAATATATTTTCGATTTCACTGTCGGGTATCAGATGCCCGTCGTTGGTGACGAGCAGGGTGAACATGCGCTCTTCACCTGAAGGAGGGAGTAATTCGAGCGATATCCGGCTGTCCGAGTACTTCAGTGCATTGCTGACCAGGTTGCTGACGATCTTCGAGAATGCTTCTCGGTCCAGACAGGCCTCGAAAGGTAGATCCGGCAGCTTGACTGTGAAATTCTTGTTTCCCTGTTCGAAAGCCGGACGGAACGGATGCAGGATCGTTTCCAGCCAGAGGACGACATCGGTCTTGACATAGTTCAGTTTGAACCCGCGGCTTTCCGTCTTGCGGAAGTCCAATAGTTGGTTACTTAGGTCTAACAGTCGCCCAGTGTTTTTCTCGATGATTCGTAGGTTCTCCTGTGTGGCGGGCGTTCCATCCCCTGAACGAAGGATTTTTTCCAGCGGGGCTTTTATCAGGGTAAGAGGTGTCCGTATTTCATGCGTGATAAAGGTAAAGAACTGTATTTTTGCATTATAAAGTTCTTTTTCCTTCTTACTTTCGAATATTTCACGGTTGATGCGGTGTTTTTCTTCCAGTTTGGCTTTTTTATAGTTATACCAGAGTACGATCAGCAGGCATAAGATCGTGAAATAAATGAGTAATGCCCATCCGGTAGCCCAGAATGGCGGTGTCACCGTGATCCGAAGAGTCGTCTCGTTATCTTGCCAAACCCCGCTGCTATTGGTCGATTTTACCCGGAAAACATAGTCGCCGGGTGACAGGTTGGCAAAGGTCACGTCTTTATTCTGCTTCATATAGATCCAGTCTTTGTCACTCCCTTCCAAACGGTAGGCATACTGGATCGCGTCTGGAGATGTATAGCTCAATGCCACATACGAAAGGGTAAAAGTGGAGCGGTTATGCGGAAGTTTCAATTCTCCGTTTTTCATAATCTGGTTGACATTATATTTAGGGGCACCGATGCGGTCGTCCTGCACATCTATGCGAGTGATACATACCGACGGTGAATAAACATCCTCTTTGAAATCGCGCGGATTAAAGGCGATCATTCCGTTTATCGTTCCCATATACATGATCCCATCCGGCATCTTGTAGGCAGAACAATAGTTGAATTGCGTTTCGGGCAAGCCATCCGTGTACGAGAAAGTCTTCATCACATATGTTTCCGGGTTAAAACGAACCAGCCCGTTGGCCGTTGCAATCCAGAAAAGATGTTCGTCGTCTTCTAAAATACGGTGTACGATATTGCTGGGCAGTCCGTTTTCAACCGTGATGCGGTTGAATGAATCCGATATCTCGTTGTAGAGGGAGAAACCATAGGTCGTTGCCACCCAAATCCGTTTTTTCGAATCTTCGAATATGGATGTCACGTTGTTGTCGCCGATGGTCTGTGACCGCTCGCGGTTGGATGTATAGTGCGCTAACTTCTTGTCAGTTTTAGAATAGCGATAAGCGCCGGAGGTGGTCGCAACCCAGATATCCCCTTTGCTGTCTTTGTAGATTTGACGTACCATCGACTTAATCTCTGTTTTCCAAGGGGTGAAACATTCTTCTTTTTTATGGAAGAGGACAAGCCCTTCGGAGGTCCCGATCAGGATTTCGTCTTCGGAGAGTTTGCAAAAGCAGAGTATGAAGTCTGCCGGAAGCAGGTTGTCGGTATTGTTCCGGGTATATCGTTTGATGATTTTCCCGGAAGGGATGTCCAGAAGGTCGATTCCGGTGTTGAATGTCCCTACCCACAACCGGCTGCCGTCGGCAAGCAGGCCGTGGATATTGGTTGCCGAAAGCGGGTGGACTGGGTTGGTACGGGAGAAGTTCGTGATCTTGCCGGTAGTCGGGTTATAGCGGTTGATCCCGTTATCTTCCGTTCCTAACCAGAGGTTGCCGTATCGGTCCGGACAGATTTCACGTACGGCATTTCCCGGCATTCCCGGATGGGTTTTCCCTCCGATAAAATATTTAAACGGGACATATTCTTTGGGCAGGTAGTTGATTCCTCCGAAAAAGGTGGTAACCCATATCCCTCCTTCACGGTCTTTTGTGATCGAATAGGCTGCATTGTCGGAGATCGTATATTCGTTTGTCAACGATTTTTGCAGGTGCGTGATGCTCCGGTCTGCCATATTCAGGATGTAGACACCGGACTCGGATGCGATCCAGTACGTATTCTCACTACACTGCTTGATGTCGCGAACCTGTATATCTGGGATGACTGTTTCCGTTTTCCGGTTGTGCCGGTCGTAAAACTTGAGTCCTGCCCGGTCTGTCCCGACCAGTATTCCCCAATCCGGCACGAGGCAAAGCTTGGTGAGGTTGATCGGATTTTCTTTTTCCTTTTCAGTCAGTATCGGGATACGGGCGAATTTGTCTGCCTCCGGTTTGTAGAAAAACAGGTCGCTGCGTCCGGCGAGGATCGGCTCGCTCTCTTCGTTCATCGTGATGTCTATCATGCTTATCTGCTCCCCTTCGGGGTAGAAATGCGGACTGCTTTCGCCTGAAAGGGCATAGCGGGCGATCCGGTTGTAGCTCATCAGCCACAAATTCCCTTTTTTATCTTCTCTGATTTGTTGGAAATATTCTGGGGCGTTGTTGCTGTCGGAAAAGGTCAGGGGATGGAAAGCATCTGTTTGATAGTCGTAATAGCAGGTGTGGGAATAGGTGCAGACCCATATCCTACCGGTCGAATCTTCGAAAAGGCTGATGATCCTGTCGTTCGGCAGACTTTCCGGCTCGTACGAGTTGTAGCGGTATATCCGGAACTGATGTCCGTCGAAACGGTTCAATCCGTCGTCCGTCCCGAACCACATGAATCCTTTTTTATCCTGTAGGGCACAATAAACCGTGTTGTGCGACAATCCCTGTTTGTTGGTATAGTGGCGGAAATAAAGGTCGTGCGACCAGCCGGACCGGGGGAGGAGGAGCGAAAGCGTGCCCAGTAGAATGATAAGGAATGTTCTCATGCCCTGCGAGTGTTTTTTTTGTAAAGTACAAATGTAAAGGAATTTTGCAAAACACTCAATATCGAGGTACAAATTCGGTTTATGGGTGGTAGTAACTTGGCGTCGTAAATAGTTCAATGCGGCAAACGTAGGGGACTTTCGGTACGATCCGTCCCGCCCTGTCCGGACGGACGTGGGGCGGGATGGAGAGCCGGATCATCTTACCGGAAATTCCGTAATCCGGAGGGTCGTGCATCCGTAAGGGATCAGTTCGATCGTCTCCTCGTCGCCAAAGTCTTTGCCTTGCTGCGTGTAGTAGGGTACCGGACCTGCCGAGCCTCTGACTTGCGTCCAGCCGTTCAGTCGCATTGCCTTCGTTTTGATGCGTATGGGGGCGTTCTCGACATTCCATGGATAGGGGGTGGTAATGTCTGATTTTTCTACCGTGAAAGCATCCTTGATCCGGTCGGGCGAGAAGGAACGGGCCGGCAGGGCGTAGTTCCAGGGACTGTCAGACGTCACCTCGTAATACCATTTGCCGTACACGTCGGACTTATCGCTTTCAAACGCTTTCTTTTCCCATTTCTCGTTCATCTTCAGGGCATAGACCAGCGGTCCCCGTTCGACAACAGCGCTGTTTTCATACCAGCGGCTGACGGTCACCTCCATCGGCAGTTCGAGGGATAGGATATCGCCCTCTTTCCATTCCCGGTTGATACGTGTGACGGTTCCGGGATAGGCATCGACCGTCAGCGGTTTGCCGTTGAGCTTGACCACCGGTTGCTTGCACCAGCCCGGTATGCGCAGGTGGAAGGGGAAGAAGACCTTTTTCACTTTCTTGTCCGTAAACGAAACATGGTAGCGTACTGTCTCCTCGAAAGGATAGGCCGTTTCCTCTTTCAGGTTCACCTCGATTCCTCCTGCCACTCGTGCCGTTACTTGCGAGGGGGCGAAGAGCAGGGAGGCGAGTCCGTTGTCGGCAGTCGCGTACCAGAGGTTCTGGACGAATTTGGGCCAGCCTTGGTGAAGATTGGACGTGCAACAGGGATAGCCGGTCAGCTCGCCGAAAAGCAGGTCGGTGTCGTCGTGCGGGGTGGAGAACTCCCTCCACTCGCGGGTGACGGCGATCTGGTTGGTCTGCTGGTAATACTGGCGGGCGGAGTAGTCGTCGGTCACTTGAGTGGGCAAGGCGTTGTATGCCACGCGCTCCAGGTAGTCGGCCCATTGCATGTCCCCTGTGACCTCCAGTATCGTTTCCAGTGAGTACATCATCTCTACGGCGGTACAGAGCTCTGAGCCTGTCGTCGGTTTGCCGAAGCGCAGCAGTTCGTCTCCTCCCCAAAGGCCGGTAGGCAATCCGATGGTGTGACGGATGTCGTTGACCGCTTGGCGGGTGGCTTGGATTTGCTTGGAGTCTTTGCCTTGCTGGTAATAAACGATCGGTTCCTTGAAACCTTGTGCGAGGTTCACACAGTGCAGGCTGTGTTGGCGTCTGAGATGATTTTGATTTAAAAAGATATCTGTCCAGTTGAACGTCTGTTTATGGATTAACTCGCCTAAATCCAACAGGAATTTGTCGCCGGTGATGTTGTACAGCCAATAGACGACCATCAGGTTATCCCCTCCGCGCTGTTCGCCCCAGAAGGTCCATTTGCCTAACGGGTTTTTGGGCAGTTCGTCCAGTTGGTATCGGAAATATCGGGTCATGAAGTCGATCACGCGCCGGTCCTGCGTAGCCGTGTAGTATTGTTGCATGACTTTCAGCATGACCATTTTGGGCCACCAGTCTTGCGCGTTGTTGCGTTGCAGACCGGGTTCGTAGTCGCGGTCGGTATCGGGGCCGAAGTAGCCGTTGGGCTTTTGTGATGCCAAGGTCCATTCGATCCAAGGTTGTACCTTTTCGATCAGGGCTTGGTCGTTCAGGAGATAAGCCAACGGCAGAAGTCCGTCGATCCAGTACGGACCCCGTTCCCACACGTCACCGTCACCGCCGAGCCATCCGTTTCGGGGACCCATTACTTTCGTGTAGACCTTATCCAAGTGGCCGGTCATTCCGTCGCGCATACGGGTCAGTTGGTCGTGCATCCACCCTTCGGCGCGGATGGTTCCGAGAGGCAGTTGGATGTAGTCTTTTTGCAAGAGCGGGTGTCGGTTGTTCCGGTAACTTTCGGCTGCGGGTTCTTCGCCGGCGGCCGAGACAGTCGCCACCGTGAGGGTGGCGACTGCTGTCAGGAAAATTTTTTTCAATTTGTTCATGGTGATAGGATGATGTTATGTTATTCTTGATAATCGATCCATACTTTCATCTTGCCTGCTTTGCGGTTGTCCCAGGCATAGTAAGGAATGAAATGTAGTGTTTGTCCATTCGATATGGCTTTGATTGAGCGGATGCCACCCAGGTTGTCCGGTTCGTCTTTGACCTCGAATGAGGAGGTGGGCGTCAGTGCGAGGTCGGCAAAGTCTTTCGCGTTGTCCGTCTCTTCGAGGCAGTAGACCAGCGGTCCGCGTTGCAGGGCGCGCTTGCCCGTGTTTTGCCGCACGCGCGGGTCGGCTGATACTTTTTCGACCGGCATGTCCATGTTGAGCACGATCAAGTCGCCGGTTTTCCATTCCTTGATGACGGTATATCCCTTGTCGGTCGTACTGTCGACTTTGTTCCCGTTGACCGACAGGGTGTATGACTTGCACCATCCGGGGATACGGATGCGCAACTCCTTGCCGAGCGGTTGTTCGGAGGTGACGGTCAGCTTGACCAGCCCGTCCCAAGGGTAGTCCGTTTCTTGTTTCATGACGACCTTTTTCCCGTCGATCGTGACTTCGGTGGTGTTTCCGATGAAGAGGTTTACCCACAAGGCCTTGTCCGATGTCCCATAGATATAGTTCCCGATGGAAGGCAGGAAGCGCGAGATCTGGCTCGGACAGCAGGCGCACCCGTACCAGGCCTGGCGGTGATGGTCTCCGTTCGATTCCAGCGGATTGACGTAGAAGAAGCGGTCTCCAGCCAGTGAGACGCCAGCTAGCGCACCGTTGTACATGGAACGTTCCAGTACGTCTATGTATTTCGAATCGCCTGTGAACTGGTTCATGCGTTGGTTCCAGTAGACCATCCCGACGGAAGCGCATGTCTCGCAGTAGGCATCGAGGTTCGGCAGGTCATAGTCTTCGGTAAAGCCTTCGTTGTGCCGTGAAGAGCCGATCCCGCCGGTCACGTACATGTTACGTAGTACTACGTCGTCCCAGAGGCGGTTCAAAGCCTCGACATAAGCGGTGTCTTTTTTCAAGGCTGCCACATCGGCCATCCCGCAGTACAGGTACATGCAACGGACGGCATGCCCCGAAATGTCGGTCAGTTCTCTTACCGGGATAACATCCTGGTAGTAGGCTGGGTCCCATTTCCCTTCGCCACCCATGCTCCCGTGTCCGTGTCCGCGTTCTTCGAGCAGCCAGTTGGCGAAGTCGAGATATTTTTCCTGACCGGTTGTCCGGTATATTTTCACCAAAGCCAATTCGATCTCCTCATGTCCCGGCACCCAATGGCGCTTGCCGGGACCGAACAGTTCCATCATGTGGTCTGCCATACGGATGCTCACATCGAGCAGTTTCCGTTTTCCGGTTGCCTGGTAATAGGCGACGGCGGCTTCCATCATGTGGCCGGCACAATACATCTCATGCTTGTCCATGTTGTTCCAACGTTTGTCTTGTCCGGTCAGTGTGTAGAATGTATTGATATATCCGTCCGGTTGTTGGGCTGCCGCGATCTTGTCGATCCATTCGTCCGCTTTCTTTTCCAGTTCGGGGTCCGGGTTGTTGATCAGGCTGTAGGCGATACCTTCCAACGCTTTATATACGTCCGAATCGTCGAAGAAGATACCGGAATGCTTCCCTGTCCCTCTGGCTGCATTTTCAAAATTTTGCATTCTTCCGGTTTGGTTCTCTATTTGGTCGATACAGACAGGGAGTGTAGCCGATGTGTGCTTGGCGAGACGTGGCGACCAGAAGTTGTCCCGGATGTGCACGTGCGAGAAGTCTATCTGGTCGATTATTTTCAAAGGCGGGGTTTCTATTTGGTCTTGTCCGCCGCATCCCCATAGTGCCATACAGGCAAAGAGTAGTACAAAATACTGTTTCATGGTTTTAAAATTTAATGTTATAATTTGCAACTTATTTTTGTCAAAGTAGGAGAGGTGGCTGTCTTTGTCCCGTTGATGAAAATCGACAGTCCGGCTCCTCGTTTATATTTATCACCTGTCTTATCATAAAGCACGCATATTGTTTTGCCACGATAAGTCAGATTGTCCAGGCAAAAGTAATCCCAATATCCTTCCGGTATCAACGGGTTGACATCGAGTTCCTCTTCTTCACTTGGCCGGATTCCGATTAACCCGTTGATGACGAGGTCGCAGAATAAAGAATGATTATAATCTTTTCCGCGTTCTTCGGGTTTTTGGTGACGTGTTGACAACATTGTCCTGGATATCCAATCGCCAGTAAAAGGATTCAGGTTTTCGTCAATCCATGGTGTTAGTATGCCATTCGCGTCTTTCTTATACAGGCTTCGTGCATAAATCGAGAATAAAGTTATGAAATCTCGTGAATCTACAAAAGATTGCGTTTGATTATTTAACAAATTAGCCAATCCGACCAATGTCATCGAGGTCGCGTATGGCCAAGAAGGACCGTTCCACTGGCATTCATGTCCTTCGTAAGCAACTTTGAATTGAGGATGGCATTGTTCGGCAGTTGTTGGCCCGTAAGGAGCGAGAAAATGTCGTGTGTTCATCAGGAATTTCCAGGCGACGGCATAGTCCGCGGAAGCCAGGTCGAATGCCCAAGGCGTATATCCGTGTAGTTCGCGTACGTCTTTTAAAGAAGCGTTTTTTTCAACAGACAGTACTTTTAGAAATTCCGCTTTGGGGTCCCATAAATATTTGAACATGTTTTCTTTGATCCGGCAGGCTTCGGTTTCGAGTGCTTGTGCTTGGTTGTCGTTTTTCCAATGTGCAATTTTGGATAAGGTGGCGGCTTCGGCTGCCATATATGAGTTGATGGTTACCCGAAAACCGTGTCCGCCGATCGAAATTTCCATGCCGTCTTCTCCGTCTTTTTGCCAGAACAATCCTTTTTCAGCTATGAATTTTTTTTTCTTCCACTCTGAATAGTTTTGTAAAAGTTCCGGATATAACTCTTTCAGCAATTGATAATTCCCCGTGATCTGACAATATTGGTAGATTGCATGGGCAACGGGAAAACTGTAGGAATGCGTGTCACCTCCTCCCTTCAGCCAATAGTACGCATAGTCTTTGAGGAAACCGGAATACTTCAGCCACCTGCCTTCCCGAAAGTGGAACCAGGCAGGGCAACAGATGCCGTTGTGCTTTCCGGCCCACGGGACATCCGGAAGGAATTCGGTTACGATGAACCCGTCCGGTGTCTTTTTCAAATGTTTCCGGAAAGTCCACCAGCGGAAATAATAGATTTCCTCTATGTTTTTGTCCGGACATTCGAATAGCGGTATATTGCCGGATAAGAATTCTTTTGCCTGTCCGTTTGAAATATGTTGCACATACAATTCCTTGTCTTGCATGTTGAACCGGTCGATATACGAGCCTATCATGGCGGGATCAAGGACCTGCCCTGTGGTTGTATATGGAAAAGCCGTGACTGTGAGAAGAAAGTATAGGAGAAGGATTACAAGTTTGTTCATAAGGACATTTTTTATTTGCAGGGAAGCTTGCTTCCCTGCGAGGTTTGTAAGTTGATTACGTTTGTTATTTATAATGGGGGTTTTGTTCCAAGTTGGGATTGGAGGTCAAAACTTTTTCGGGTATCGGGAAGACGGATCGGTAATCACCTTGTGGTTTATGCGAGAGCCAGCTTTTTTTCGTGTAAACACCGAATCGGATGGCGTCTCGTCTGCGGTGCATTTCCCATGCGAATTCCCAACCCAGTTCGTCATACATTCTACCGAATCGGATGAGGTCCGTGTTCCCTTTGTCTGTAACGGTGTAGTGTTCCACATAGCCATATTGATATGAACTGTTTTCTTGTAACTGTGCATCGGTTACTATCGCTAATTCGGGATTGTCTTTGAATGCCCGTTTGCGGACTTCCGTGACCAAGAGGCCGGCTCCTGGTTTTCCCGAACGCAATAAGCATTCCGCTTTCATCAGGAGTACTTCTGCGTATCGGAACAGAGGCACATCCGTTTCGGATGAGGATTGCTCGCCTTTTACGATTTCGAATTTGTTCATGCGAAAACCTTCCATCTCACTGGAGACCAACCCGACCGGCCGCACAAACG
>QFCG01001125.1_pt1 | contig 30389 bp, 34 predicted proteins | sample 5346041 | NCBI WGS metagenome assembly QFCG01 (sample SAMN09062254, study PRJNA434731) | Human gut metagenome, whole genome shotgun sequencing project. | isolation source: stool timepoint B gemcode assembly | host: Homo sapiens | collected 2015 | reverse complement strand
TGTTGAAAAGCCGTGAAGGAACCAAAGAGGCGTATCGCGAATATCAGTTGGCATTGCGCAGCTTTAACCAACAGTTGATGTTGCTAGGTGAATTATTGGGATTATCCGATAAGTTGAGCTCGTACACCGCCCGCCATACCTGGGCTACGACAGCTTATTATTGTGAAATCCATCCGGGCATTATCTCCGAAGCGATGGGACATTCGTCTATCACTGTGACAGAGACTTATCTGAAACCTTTCCGGAGTAAGAAAATTGATGAAGCAAATAAACAAGTTCTTGACTTTGTAAAACGCTCTGTGATAGGTGTAAGTGTTTGAAAATTACCCCGTTACTCTGTAGGTAACGGGAATGAATATCGGTGCAAATATGAGCATATTTCTTAAAACAACCAAACGAAATCATACATTTTTTCTAATAAACTACTCAAAACAGGAATTAACCAAATAAAACACGCGGATTCTTTGTATTAGGGCTTTGTTAACTTCTAAATTTTTGCAAAAGATCTCCTTCCCTCTACTGCCTTTCAGAAGCAGGGGTAAAAAAGTTTCATTGCATATCGTATTATTTTTCAGTATTGACTACTCCCGAAGAGCAGGCGCAAAGGTTTCTCCGTTACCTACAAAGTAACGGGCAGTCTATTATTGAAACTTAGTGTTTAATAATATATTATTAATGTAATTTTTAAGTAGTTATGAAAAGAAAATTTGTAAAAGTGATGCTCTTCGGGGCGTTGACGCTTGCAGTAAGTACAACTGTAACAAGTTGTAAGGACTACGACGATGATGTGAAAAATCTGCAGGAGCAGATTGACAAAATCAATTCGTCAAGTCCTGTTAGCATTGAGGATATGAAAACCGCCATTGCAGCAGCGAAAACGGAGTTGGCTACAGAAATCGACAAGCTGTCTAAAGCTCTGGACAACAAAGAGGCTTCTATTGAAACATTGAAGGGTGAAATTGAAACTTTAAAGAAAAAGCTGGATGATGCACAGGGGGATGCAGAGGCAGCTAAAAAGCTTGCAACGGAGTTGTCGAATAAGCAAAATGAACTGAAGGCTCTAGTAGATGCTAACGATGAAACTCTCAAAAAATTAAAAGCAAGTTACGACCAATTGACTGGCGCCGAAGGTGATATCCAGAAGTTGCAGCAATTTGTTGCCGACTATGAGCAAAATAAGGTAATCAGCGAATATGCAAAATCAGACGACTTGTTGGCTGCCTTTATCAATAGCACAATCGCAGAGAAACTTGAAGGTAAGGATCTTGTAGAATATATCAATACTGCTGTAAGCACTGCCATTGCACAGGAACTTGTCTCTGTGAACCAATCTATTACAGCTATTACCGGAAAAGATGGTTCGTTGACTAAACTTCAAGCACAACTCAACGCTGCATTGAATGGTGATGAAGAAAACATGGGAATCCTCGACAGATTGGATGAATTGGATGAAACTAAAAATGCTATTAATGCTTTCTTGGAAAAAAATCCGAGTCAATATGCCGATTTCGAAGCTGTACTGAATCAGATCGAGACATTGCGCTCAAACTATGAAACGATGTTTACTCCTTCTAGTTTGCAGGGCAAAGTAGAACAAGCTATCAATACGGCTTTGGAAACTACTGACTTTACATTTAAACAGTTAGTGGAAAATGTAAAACAAATGGGTCTTGACATCGAAGCTATTAAAGCAATGGTACAGAGCGTGGTATATGTTCCGAAGAATACGGCTGGTACAGAAGAGTTCACCACTTTGTATGCTAAGAAAAAAGCTACTGATGCAAACTATTCTTTAATTTCACGCAGCGAAGATCTGACTGTAACATTCCGTGTTTCGCCTGCAAAGGCAGCCTTAGGCTTTGAGACAGGAAAGTATAGCCTTCTTATGGATGCGCAAGAGATTAACATTACCACCCGTTCTACGAGTATCTTTGGAGTAGGTGAGGTAACAGTAGAGAAAAAAGACGGTGAGCCCACTGGTATTGTCACTATTCCTCTAATTGCTACTACTGCTTCTAAGGATTATGCTCTGTGTCTGATGGTTAAGGATAATAGCAAGGAAGTGTTTACAGAAATTACATCAAGTTACTTCCCTGTATTGATGACAACTAAGTATTTGTCTCCTAGCTATAAAGTTAAGTATGTGTCTGGTGAAACTGGCAGAGATATTATATACAATGAAACTGCTGCTATACCTCTGACATTCAGTAAAGATGGCAAGGTGCAGGCTGTATTCTATAATGATAAGACTACTGCCGATGCTGATGCTTCAACTGACTATGTGGATGTACCCGTAGGTTTGAAGGGAGTATTCACTACAACTTTTGCGTTAGATGGTGCTAACAAGGCTTATTTCGATATTGATCCGGCAACAGGTAAAGTAACATTAAACTCTACTGCTTTTGGTCAAGTAGGATTGGTGGGTCAACAAGTAGATGTTAATGCAGTAACTAAAATTACAGGTGTTGATGCTCCTGTCACCACAAGTTTGACTACTGGAGGTAAAGTGACTATTACACAGAAAACGGAAAATAAAGAAATAGCATATAGCTTCGAAGGTACTTGGAAAGGTAATGGCGTGCAGACGTATACTATCAATATGGTTGATTTGTATAACAAAGGAGCTATTACGGAGGCTGATTATAAAGCTTTGGCAGCTAGTGCTTTTGATGTAGCTGGTGCAGATAACGGTGTAACTTTTGCTCGCGGCAGTAAGAACGCCTTGACAATAACAGTGCCTAGTGCTACAAAAGTCGGCACTTATAATCCTACAGCAGTGATAACCGTGTCTTCTGTGAAGAAAATTACAGTGAAGGCCGCCGTTACAGTTAAGTCTTTGGCAGACGTTGCTTTGACTACTGTAGCTTCTCCTCAAAAGGTCGATGCAGGTGTAGATGCAGCACAGGCTACTGAAATTGCTGTAGAAGTAGGAGATGTTTCTACATTATTCCCGAACTATAGTGATGTATATAAAAAGGTAGTTACAGATGCAGGTGGTACTATTGAATTTGCAGCAACAGGTACTGGAATAGATTTCTCTGGTACTCCAAAGCTAATTATTAATAAGGACTATGCAGCACCTGTAAAAGTGACAGCTACAGTGAAATGTGGCGAAAAGAAAGATGCAGTATATACAGTAACACTCGTTCCTGATGCTAAGTTGAGCGGCACATGGACTGCACCAACTAAGCTTACACAAAAAATAGCATCTGATAAAACCTCTACTGTTAATTTAGCTACAGGATCTGTTTGGAAAGACTATAGAGGTCAGAAGATGTGGGAAGCCGGAACTGGTGTAACTGGAAATGGTTCTAATGGATTTGCTAATTCGGTTGATGCTCTTGATATGTATGGTCTTACAGCTCCTACTTTCAAAGTTGTCGGAGACAATGCCGATAAATTTGCAGTTAGTGATGCCGGTGTGTTGTCATACTCTCAAGCTGGTAAGGATATGCCATCTAGAGACGGCTTGACAGCAACTGTAGAAGTAACAGTTAACTCTAAATGGGGAGGAGCAATCTCTTCAACAGGTGATGTTACAACAATAGCCATAACGGTCGAATAAATATTGTAGTATTTCTCATAAAAGGTATCTCCCTCATTTCCATTAGAAGAGGGAGGTGTCTTTATGAAATAGATAACTTTTATAGATAATAAAACCCTTCTTCACTCCGTGTGAAGAATACGCCGAGAAGAAACAAAGCGAAGGATATGGTTTGTGAAAGTCAATCCTTCCATCTTTGTTCTTCTTTAGAAAAGGGATGCCTCCCCACATTTCCCACTGGCATCCCTTTTATCTTTACTCTTGGAGCGTCTTTTTGTTGTACTAGAATCAAATTGCTAGTCCCCCATTTTCCCTATAGGTAAAGGAGACGCTCCTAAGATGCAGAAAACCCGGGCTTGCGAAAGTCCGGGTTTTCTTGATTAATAACCAATAACAATTAACCAATAACAACTAACGATAGAATATGTAAATGAAAAAAGAAACCTATTCTTTATCCCACTCCTTGCTCGCTTCGAAACAAGGACAAGCCTTAATCCATTCTTCCGGTTCAATCTCACCGTCTCCGTCAAGATCAGGACTAAGATCACGATGTCCGCAGACACGGCATCCCGGAAAATCCTTTAATAAAGTCAGGATAAGAACCCGTAGCGAGTGTTTCTGCCAACAAGTTCGCGTGTCTTTCGGCTGTCCCATGCAGTCCAGTCCGCCTTCGTAGCAGATACCGATACTTTCCCGGTTGAAACCACGGCTATGCGCACCGATCCGTTCTAACGGACGGGTAGACTTGATATCCCCGTTTTTACGAATATAAAAATGATAACCCACACCATTGAAGCCGCGACGGCGATGACAAACGTCCAAATCATGTTCGGTGAAAGATTTATCCTCGCGGGTGGCGGAGCAATGCACGACAATCAGATTAATAGTTCTCATGCGTTAGGCAGGTATTAAAGAAATGGATGATGATGCGGATTCGGAGCCATTGTTACGCTGAATACACTCTTTATTGACACACTGTAAAGTGACAGCTTCCGAAAGCTTGCCTTTTAATGAAAAAATCTCCGAGTGCATTTCCTTCACACGGTCGCTCAAATCGAAATAGTCTTTTAGCACCTTTTCGAGCTGCTTCATAAGGAAGCCATACTGCTCTTTTACTAGTTCGCTGAACTCTTTGACGTCCTGCATCATTTGCTGACGTTTTTTGCGACCCCCGAAAAAAGGGAGGATGGCTGTAATAATATCAATGATTTTGTCTAACATCTTTCTTGAATTAAAAATTAAAAGTTGAGAATTAAAAGTTGAGAATTAAGAATTAACAAATAGGAGAAACTAAAAATGCGAGAAACTAAAAAGGGCGAGAATGAAAAAAAATGGAGAAATAAAGAAAATGAGAAAATGCGAGAAATAGGAAAAGAGGAAAAGAGGAAAACAGAAAAACAGAAACCACATGGCAAGGAACCATACATGGATCAGTTCCTGAAACCATGTGATACTGTTTTTTCTAAGGATGAAGTTTCATTCTGCCAAAGAAGATAGTGCGGGCAGCCTATTTACGCTGCTGGGTCCGGTGCTTCTCCACCGTCCGGTTTATTGCCCCCCGAACCGCTGTCGGAACCATCGTCCGAACCACCGTTTCCGGAATCGCTTCCATCGCTCTTTCCGCCCAGGACGAAGTCCACGTTGTTTTCACTTCGCGTACTCGTATGGCTCGAATTCATCAGCTTCAATGCCTTGTCGGCAACAAAACGGACATTGACACGGCGGATGCTGCGCACCGTACAATCTTTCACAGTCTCCGTACCGTCACTGGTCAGCGTGATGTGAAACGTACCCAATCCGTCGATTTTCACCTTGTCGCCCTGGGTGAGCGACAGACGCAACTGCTCCACAAATGCCTCGATGGTGTGTTTTACATCTCCGGCAGTCAGTGACGATTTGCTTTCGATGGCGGTAGCCATCGTATCAACGTCCATCACTCTTACATTACCCGATTTCTGACGTATGTAATACAGTAACGGAGCATCCTCCTGATTTACATACTTTCTGCGTTGATAGCGTTCTACTAATACATCCATAAATTTGAAAAGTTAAGGTTTAAGTGAATAATTATATGCTTTCTCTTTGATACTACAAATATACAAAATCAGAGAGGCGAAGTCAAGTAAATACGGCTTTATTTTCTTTAATATTATAAAAAATATTTATGTAAAATATATTCCGTAATATTCGTGTATAATGTATTATTATTTATATCATATAGCTTTTTATTTAGCATGTTTTTCTAAATATTCTAAGGGTGGAACATAGTCGTATATTTTTGTCATAGACGAATTGTGCCCGAAATAGACATTCCCCGTTTCTCCGTTACGCTGCTTTGCCACGATGACTACACCCAGTTCTTCTGTCGGGTAACCGCTTTCCCGGTCGGTGACAATGTGTTGCATGGCCGGTCGGTAGAGCAGCATAACGACGTCCGCATCCTGCTCGATAGCTCCGCTCTCACGCAGGTGTGCCAGTTCCGGACGTCCTCCGGGACGGTTTTCCGACTCACGGTTCAGCTGGCTAAGCAACACGATGGGAATATGTAGCTCTTTAGCCAGTAACTTGGCTTTCCGGGTGGCTTGTGCCACTTCCTGTTCCCGGTTGCGGTTAGTCTGTTTGGTGGTCATGTCGCAGAGTTGCAGATAGTCGATGATAATCATGTCACACTGCTGACGGCTCTTTAATAGCCGGGCACTGGAACGGATGTGATCCATACTGACCGAAGAATTGTCGTCTACGTAGATGGGGAGTCCTGACAGTTCCGAAGCCGTGGTATGGGCGTTTTCTATTTCTTCCGGGGTGGGTATTCCGTTTCTCCACCGGTAGGGATTGATATTGCCGGCCGCTGCCAGCCATCGGTCGGCAAGGCGTTCTCCCTGCATCTCGAGGCTGTAGACGGCTACTGCGTTGCCTGCCATTGCTGCACTGCGCGCCAGATGTAGGGCAAAAGCCGTTTTACCTACGGATGGGCGGGCTGCAATGATGATGAGATCGCTGTCCTGCAGTCCACCAGTTTTCTGGTCGAGGTCGGTTAGTCCGGTAGGGATGCCGGTCACACCGTTCGCGCTTTTGGCAATACGCAGTTCGGCCTCTTTCAGGGTGTCGGTCATCAGCGTGTCCATACAGCGCATGTGCTCGTGGTGTCCGGATTCGCCTTCAAGACGGTCGAGCAGGTTGTGTGCATCAATCAGGGTGTCGTAGATGTCGATTGTTTCATCCATGGCGCAGGTGAAGAGCTTGTTGAAGCCGACTACCGCTTCGCGTGCCAGGTATTTCTGGTGGACGATTTGTGCATGATATTCGATATGGGCGGAGGAGGCTACCCGGCTGCTTAATTGTGTGATGACGTACGGTCCGCCTATCTTTTCGAGAACTCCGCGGCGGGCGAGCTCTTCTTTGACGGTGAGTATGTCTATCTTCTTGTTGGCCTGATACATGGCGATCAGGGCGGCAAAGATCAGTTGATGGCAGTCATCGTAAAACATTTCGGGGCGTAGCTTGTCGGCTACAAGCGGCAGGGCCTCCTGCTCAATCAGGCAGGCCCCTATGATGGCTTCTTCGAGTTCGCTGGCGTGTGGTTGCATCTTTTTTTCGATGTTTTTAGTTGGTGTATTCGTTTAAGAAAGCCTTGTCTTTCAGGTAGGTGGAGGCAAGGGGAATGAAACGTGTGTCGTTGGTGTGGTAGTAGACTTCTTCGATACGGTCGATGGCCGTCTGCTGCTCCTCTTTGGCGAGTTTGTCCCATTCGCGACGGGCACGGGCTACATTCACTTTGGGCTTTTGCATCGTTTCATGATATTTGTTCCAGAAAATATCGAAGAATTCGGATTGTTCTTTCTTTTTTTCTTCGCGGGCTTCCGGAGAGATACTTCCGGTCCAGAAATCATAGTTGATGATGCGGATGTGAAAAATGCCTTTGGGGTGTGGGATGATTTCGATAATGCCCTCTTTTTGTATCTTTTGAAAAAAACGGAGAGTTTTGGAACGACTCCATTTAAAAAGTTTGCTCCAGTGTTGCTGGCTGATAATGGATTCCCCGCGTTGGCATGATATGTCAGTGTGTAAAATTTCATAAGTGGTTGGCGAGTAGTTGACGTGTGTGAAGATTTGGAGAAGTGCTTCCAATTCTCCCGGAGTCCGGTTATGTGCTTGATTTTTTAACAGTGTTTTGGGAATCAAGATGTAGCCTTCGTTTAGGAGTGTTTTTGAGAATTGTTCCGTTGAGGTCTGTTTTTTCATTGAATTATACTTTTTGTTGTTGCGAGTTATCCTTGTATGTGTACACGTGTTGCCGAATACGGTTGCAAATGTAGTACATTAAGAGTAGATTGTCAAAAGTTATTTGGATGGTATTGAGGTATTTAGACGGTATTGAGCGGTTTTGATGCTGTTAGATGTAATTAATGATATTCTATGGGCAGCTGGAAAAAAACAGAGCCTTCGTTTTGTCCAAACGGAGGCTCTATTTGCTATAAGCAGAGGTTCTGTTTATGAGAAATAGAACCTCTGTTTCAGGCATTTTTTCAGGCGAAATACCGGACACCTTAGTGGACACCCCTGATGGCTGTGTAATGGACTGCTACTTATGTAGTTATAGCACCTGAAAAAAAGAGGGCGGACACCCTAACGGACATATATAAATAATAAATATTAATAATCTATATAAATATAGTTCGCTCAACACACTTTTTCTGTGTTTTCGGAGGCGTGCGTTATGACGTGGTTGATTTTTACTTATGGGTGATGTGATAACGTATGATAATTTTCTCCGGTCCCCAGATCATGAAAAGAATCTGTTGTTGCTTCGGGCTTAGACGTGTTGTTTCGTGTACGTAATGTGCGGCTTGCATTTCTTTGAATAACAGTTTGTCGGATTCAATTTCGTTTCGCATTCTTTTGCTTGCTGCGTCAGAGTTGGCATATTCGGGAAAATACTCCTGTGCCACGATCGAAAAAGTTTTAAAACCATTGATAACCCATGTTCGTTCTTCTACTTCTTCTTCGATTTCTTTCAAATTATCCATCTTTTTGTAATTTAAAATTGTTTATTTATACTAATACTTTGATGTCGACTTTGCAAAGTTAATGAAAATATATTTGTTGTGATAAAATAATTAATTTATTTTGTTTGATTATATTGCTAATGTAATAAAATATCATATTAATTATCTGCCTTTATAAGCGTAGCTTTTTATTTCTTCAAAATTGACTAATTTTGTATTTATATATTTGCTAAACTTTTTTTCTTCTATACGCATCTCAAATTAAATCGTATATTTGCGAAAAGAATCAAGATCGGGAATGATGAACGAAAACGTCTTAGCTAAACTGAAGATACTTGCGGAATCTGCCAAGTACGATGTTTCCTGTTCTTCCAGTGGTACGGTGCGTTCCAATAAGCCGGGAACGCTGGGAAACACTGTGGGGGGATGGGGGATATGTCACAGTTTTGCCGAGGACGGGCGGTGTATCTCGCTATTGAAAATCATGCTTACCAATTATTGCATTTACGATTGTGCCTATTGCGTCAACCGTCGTAGCAATGATCTTCCCCGCGCTACCTTTTCCGTTTCGGAATTGGTGGAGCTGACGATGGAATTCTACCGTCGTAACTATATCGAAGGACTGTTTCTTAGCTCCGGAGTGGTCCGTAATCCGGACTATACAATGGAGAGACTTGTGCGTGTAGCCAAAGACTTGCGGCAAGTGTACCGTTTTAACGGTTATATTCATCTCAAGAGTATTCCCGGAGCCAGTCGCGAATTGGTGAATGAAGCCGGGTTGTATGCCGATCGTCTTAGTGTCAACGTCGAAATTCCCAAAGAAGAAAACCTGAAACTTCTGGCGCCGGAGAAAGATCACAAAAGTGTATTTGCTCCGATGAAATACATTCAACAAGGCGTGTTGGAGAGCAAAGAAGAACGGCAGAAGTTTCGCCACGCACCCCGTTTCGCACCTGCGGGACAAAGTACCCAGGTGATTGTGGGAGCTACCTCCGAATCGGATAAAGATATTCTTTTTCTTTCGTCGGCACTTTATGGGCGCCCCACCATGAAACGTGTCTATTACTCGGGCTACGTTTCCGTGAATACGTATGATAAGCGCCTTCCGGCATTGAAACAGCCGCCTCTGGTACGTGAAAACCGGCTCTATCAGGCTGACTGGTTATTGCGTTTTTATCAATTCAAGGTAGATGAAATTGTGGATGATTCCTATCCGGATCTCGATCTCGAAATAGACCCGAAACTTTCGTGGGCTTTGCGCCATCCCGAACAGTTTCCTGTCGACATCAATAAGGCGGACTACGAAATGTTGCTCCGTGTGCCGGGAGTAGGGGTGAAGTCGGCGAAACTGATTGTTGCTTCCCGTCGTTTTTCGCGGCTGGGATTTTATGAACTGAAGAAGATAGGAGTGGTGATGAAGAAAGCGCAATATTTCATCACTTGCAAAGAACTGCCTCTTCAGATGCAGACGGTGAACGAACTTTCTCCGCAACGAGTGCGCAGCTTATTGTTGCCGAAACCAAAAAAGAAAGTGGATGAACGCCAGTTGTTGCTTGATTTTGGCGAATAAGAATAATTTACGATTAGACAATTTACTATTCAAAAGTGATACCAAGCGTAAATCGTCTAATAGTAAATTCAATTGTAAATTGTCTAATAGTAACTTAAATAGTAAATCGTAAATTGTCTAATAGTAAATATGTTTAGTGTTTATATTTACGATAAAACCTTTGATGGTCTGCTGACGGCTGTGTTCGACGCCTATTTCCGCAAGACTTTCCCCGATGCTTTGCTGTCGGAAGGAGATGCTTTGCCTTTATTTTGTGATGAGCTGCATACGGTAGTGACCGATGAAGAAAAGGCCGGGCGTGTGTGGCGGGGATTACAGAAGAAAGTTTCCTCTTCCGCTTTGGGGTGCCTCACGCAAAGTTGGCTGTCGGAACTTCCGGAAGTAGGGATGCTTATTTTTCGTTATATCCGTAAAGCGATCGACGCGCCCCGGTCCATTGAAACCAATTTTGGTGATCCGGACGTTTTGCAATTGGTGCAAATATGGAAGAAGGTGGATGGCGAACGTGTGCACCTGATGCAGTTTGTCCGTTTCCAGAAAGCTGCCGACGGTACATTCTTTGCCGCTTTCGAACCGCAGTATAATGCGCTCCCGCTGACGGTTCACCATTTCAAAGACCGTTTTGCCGATCAGAAGTGGATTATTTACGACATGAAACGCTGTTACGGATTTTATTATGACTTGCAGGAGGTGACGACTATCTCGTTTGATGATGACAGTCGTGAATCCCATTTGATTACGGGGATGCTGGACGAAAGTCTGATGGACAAGGATGAGAAGCTTTTCCAACAACTTTGGAAGACATATTTCAAGGCCATTTGTATCAAAGAACGCATGAATCCGAGGAAGCACAGGCAGGATATGCCTGTACGTTATTGGAAGTATCTGACGGAAAAGCAAAAGTAGATTTCCATTTTGGGAGAGGAGCGAAAGTCTGACTATTCAATTCGCTGCACCGTTACATCCGGAAATTCCTGTATCAGCGAAAGCAGATGCCCTTCATCATTATTTCGTTTCGACTTGATAACCATCGTAACCTGATAATATTCTGTTTCACCCGTGTGTTGCGTTTCCATCTCGTAAGAGACTATCAGGTAGTCTTTAGAGTTGAATCTGTCCGCTATCTGTTTCAGTATGTCTTTGTTGGGAGTTGAGAAAGAAACCATCGAGCTTTTCATTCCGATGCTTTTAAATAGATAGCTAAGTAGTTCCAGTCCGACGAGGGTTAACACCGTGGCGGCAATACCGATGGTGTACATTCCTGCACCTACCGCCAAGCCGATACCTGCTGTTGCCCAGATTCCTGCGGCGGTAGTCAATCCGCGTACAATCTGTTTTTGAAAGATGATGGTTCCTGCACCGATAAATCCGATACCGCTGACAACCTGTGCCGCCACCCGACTGGGATCGAGTGTGACACTACTTTCTTTTATAATTTCCTGAAATCCGTATTGGGAAACAATCATAATCAAAGCACTACCTAGCGACACGAGAAAATGAGTGCGGTATCCGGCTTCTTTGGCACGGTATTCACGATCCAGTCCAATGATGGTTCCCAGTATTCCGGCGACCAATAAACGGATTACAAAATCCATATTCAACATCATGTGTTCAATCTCCTTTCTGTTTTTTATTGTTTGTGGAAAAATGCTTAGGACCATAAATATACAATTATTTCCCCTTTTTGTATCAATCATTTAGTAATATTTGAACGTATCCAATTCATTTTATCGTATATTCGCAGATTCAAATAAATGTTTAATCCCGCGACCGAGCAAATAATGAAGAAAAGAATTTTTTATATAATCAGCTTTCTGGTGATCTTCTGTATGGAGGTGTTGATAGCTTTGTATGTGCGCGACCGTTTCATACGTCCCTATGTCGGAGATATGCTGGTTGTAGTGCTGGTATATAGCTTTGTACGTATCTTTCTGCCGACGGGGATTCCGCGGATGCCGTTTTATGTCTTTCTTTTTGCCTGTTTTGTAGAAGTCTTGCAATACTTCCAGCTGGTGGAAACATTGGGTGTCACGAACCGCGTAGCCCGAATTGTGCTGGGTTCTACGTTCGATTGGGGAGATATTGCCTGCTATGCTGTGGGATGCGTTTTCATTGTCTTATTCGAGCATTTCGTCCGGCGTAGATCGTAGAGGATTTATTTCTCTTCCGCTTTGGTTTCGGATGGGTTTAGGCTGTGGCCGCAATATTTGCAAAACTCTGCATTATCTTCGTGTCCGGAGCGATGGCAGTTGGGACATTCTTTGTCTCTCCTGCGTTTATACTCTTTCATCATGGAGGCAGATACGATACCTGTGGGTACGGCAATAATCGTGTAACCGATCAGCATGACACAGGCGGAAAGGAATTTTCCGAGGCCGGTGGCGGGAGTAATATCTCCATAACCTACGGTAGTCATGGTGACGATAGCCCAATAGATGCTGTTCGGGATATTGTTGAACTGGGAGTTGGGTTGCGTTCCTTCAATCATATACATTAGCGTTCCGATGGAAGTCACCAGAATGACGACAAACAGGAAGAACACTGCAATCTTCTTACTACTTTCACGCAAGGCAGTGAGCAGCCGTTCCCCCTCATTCAGAAAGTTGAAAAGCTTGAAGACGCGGAACACACGTATCAGGCGGAAGGCACGGATGATGAGTAGATAGCGGGCGCCCGGAAAGAGCAGACCGATGTAAAGAGGCAATGTGGCCAGTAAGTCTACGATACCGAAAAAGCTGAATATGTATTTCCGGGGACGGGGTGAACAGTAGATTCTCGTCAGGTATTCGAAAGTAAAGAAGCCGGTGAAAAGGAATTCCATAATGACGAACGGAGTCGTCAGATAGGTGGGAAGTCCTTTCAGGCTTTCGATGATGACGAGCAATACGCTGACCAGAATACAGGCGATAAGAATCACGTCGAACAATTTCCCGGCAGGGGTGTCCGATTCGAAGATGATGACGTATAACTTTCGTTTCAGTTTCTCGTCATGCAAAAAACGATGGATTCTTTCTTTCAGTTTCATATCAATAGTGTTTGGCCGGAATTAAAGAAAAAGCCTTTTTAGTCGATGACCCACTGTTTATTGTAGGCAACGGTCTTTTGCGGGTTGTAATACATTCCCTCTTGTGTAGGAATATAGAGAATGTATGTCTTTCCGGTCTTGTTTTTCAATGAAGTGTCGCGCAGCCAGGGGTTGGCATCACGAAGTTGGGCATAGGTGATTCCCTGTGATTTTGCGTAGTCGTTCAGATCGTCGATAGAAGTGTTGACGGTTACCTCTTTATAAGGAATAGGCGGATACAGATGTTCCCGTTTCAAGAGGAATCCGTAACGTTGCGGGTTATTGAATATCTCTTTGGCTGCCAGCAGGCGGAACATGTAGCGGGAAGTTTCCTCTACCAGCCATAAGTCCATGGCATGACTTGCCAACTGCTTTTCAAGTTGGGAGGAGATACGTCCCTGTCCGGCGTTATAGGCGGCGGAGACAGCCATCCAATCGCCATATTTGGCATACGCCTGTTTGAAGTATTTGCAGGCGGCAACGGTTGCTTTTTCAATATGATAGCGTTCGTCTACGTTATCGTTCACTTCCAGCCCGAATTCCCGTCCGGTGGCAGGCATAAATTGCCATAGACCTGCTGCTCCTGCCGGAGAGCGTGCGATGTTATTCAGATTGCTCTCGATGACCATCAGGTATTTGAAGTCGTCGGGGATACCGTTTGCTTTCAGTATCGGTTCGATGATGGGGAAGTAACGGTTGGCGCGCTTGATTAATAGCATGGTGGTGGAGTGCATATAGGTGAAGGCCATCATCTCGCGGTCCATCCGTTCGCGGCGGTCATAGCGCCGGAGGTCGATCGTTTCCCCGTCGAAGGTGACCTGTGCGGGAACAGTAGGCGGAGTGACACAATAAGGCACTTCCGATTTGGCGGAATGTTGTTCGTTCACTTGGCTGCTGCCTGTCAATATTGGGATGGAAGCACCGATGCAAAATACTAATATAAGTGTAAGAATATAGTTGATTTTCATTTGTCTTTTCATTTTATAACCTTTTTGGATGCTTCAATGTTTACGTCTATCTTGCAAAGATAACCTCATTTTGCTTTTTTCAAAGAACTTTTCTTGCATTTTATACGTTTTTCTAATAGAGTTAAAATAAACAACGAATCAAGATGAATATAGCAATGACCGGAGCTACCGGATATATAGGTAAACATCTTTCTAATTATCTTACAGAAAAGGGCGGACATCGGATCATTCCTCTAGGAAGGTCGATGTTTCGCGAAGGTATGTCCGGTTATTTGATTCAGACACTGACCCATTGTGATGTTGTCATCAACCTGGCAGGTGCACCTATCAATAAACGTTGGACACCGGAATATAAACAGGAGCTTTTCAACAGTCGTATTGTTGTAACCAATCGTATTATCCGCGCTTTGAACGCAGTCAAAACGAAACCGAAACTGATGATTTCGGCTTCTGCCGTAGGTTATTATCCTTCGGAAGCGGAGGTGGACGAATATACCCGTACCCGTGGAGAAGGTTTTCTGTCCGATCTTTGCTATGCGTGGGAAAAAGAGGCGAAACACTGTCCCGAACCTACAAGGCTCGTTATCACACGCTTTGGCGTAGTGCTTTCTCCGGACGGGGGAGCGATGCAGCAGATGCTTCGCCCTTTGCAAGCCACCAAGATAGCCACCGCCATCGGTCCCGGTACACAGGTTTTTCCGTGGATATCGATACGGGATCTTTGCCGTGCAATGGAGTTCTTTATCACTCACGAAGAGACACATGGGGTATATAACCTGGTTGCTCCGCAGCAGATCTCGCAATATGCTTTCACCCGTGCGATGGGAAAGGCTTATCGGGCATGGACAACGATGGTAGCTCCGCAACGAATTTTCCGTATCTTATATGGTGAAGCGGCATCTTTCCTGACTGCTGGCCAGAGAGTCCGCCCAACGCGTCTGACGGAGGCGGGATTTCATTTCTCCATTCCCAATGTCGAACGTTTTTTCAGAGGTACAAACCATAGTACGGTTACCTCTCTCGACCTGCACCGGTATATGGGACTTTGGTATGAAATAGCCCGCTACGAGAATCGCTTTGAATACGGACTTGTAGACGTCACGGCTACTTACACGCTCCGTCCCGACGGCATGATTCGTGTGGAGAACCGGGGATGCAAACGTAATTCTCCTTACGACATCTGCAAGACTGCCAACGGACACGCCAAAATACCCGATCCCACACAGCCGGGCAAACTGAAAGTGTCTTTCTTCCTTAGTTTCTATTCTGATTATTATGTCTTGGAACTGGATGAAGAGAATTACAATTATGCCCTGGTAGGCAGCGGTACTGATAAATATCTCTGGATACTAAGCCGTACACCCCAACTGCCGGAAGAAATCAAGAAGAAACTCGTCACCGCTGCCGAGCGTCGTGGATACGATACGAGCCAGTTGAAGTGGATCGAGCAACTCTGATCGCAGGCATATACATATATCAGTTTATGCAATCCGCACCTAATAAATAATATAAGATTGTTTAGCGAAAGTATTTAACGGACGATAAACCAACTTTAAAACAACAGAAATTATGGATTACGAAATTATTCATCAGCCCGAACAAAAATTGTTCAAGACAGAAGTAGACGGTCGCACCGCCTTTGTACAATATCGCCTGATAGGTGATTCTCTTGATATTATCCACACAATTGTGCCACAACCCATTGAAGGACGGGGGATTGCCGCTGCCTTGGTAAAAGCTGCTTATGAGTATGCATCAGCCAACGGGATGAAGCCGAAAGCAACATGCTCTTATGCGGTGAGGTGGTTGGAAAGACACCCGGAAATAAATGGTGTTGTTGATTGATTTCAAAGAAGATACTTTGTCAGCTAAAAATGCGTCAGAAACATATTCTTAATAGTTTCCGACGCATCTCTATATTACTGATTTACTGTTTCCACCTCTTCAACTGTGGAAAGAACTCTTTCATCGTTTTCCGTGCTTCCTCCACTGTGTATTTCACTTCCGAGTCTTTATTGAACTCATCCAGATAATTCAGATTAAGCTCGATCATCTCGTCCATGGTACACTCTTTCGTGAAATGTCCGTCCGCATAGCAATAGTGGCAATAATCTTCGTTCTTGCTACCGTCCGTTTCTTTTCCAAAAGTTGAGTCGTCTATCGGCATACCGCAACTTTGACAAAATTTTTGTTCCATCTTTTTTTGTTAGATTATAAGTTTATGTTACAAGACAAATGTAAGTAGAAATATTGGAAAAGAAGTAATCCGGTCTTGCTATTTATTCATTTATTTCTTTCCTGGTTTGCTTTTGGTGTTAATTGGTTTTCACGGGCAGCCGTTTCCACATCCAACGGGGAATCATTTTCCAGAAAAAGACCAGTATCCGGTAGCGCCAGTCGATCACTACTATCCGTTGTTTCCGCTCCAGTGACCAGGCGATGTGACGTCCCACTTTCGCTGCATCCATCAATAGCGGATAATGTTTCCCGTCGTTGAGCAAGTCGGTGGCAACAAATCCGGGACGGATATCAGTAAAACGGATATTCAGTTTTTGTAAATATGAAAGTTGTTCGAGAGCATCTATGTAAGTGTTCTGGAAACGTTTGGTGGCAGAGTAGGCAGGAGCCACTCCAAGTCCTTTCGTTCCCGCGATGGAGCTGATGACTGCCAGGTGGCCGCCTCCGCTTTTCCTGAAATAGATGAAAGCGGTATCCACCATGCGGATAAATCCCTCTACATTCGTGTATGCTGTGTTCAGCTCCACCTCCATGTTCAGATTCGTGTTCTGGAAACCGATGCCCGAACTAAGAAGAAACAAATCCATGCCGCCCACCTTGTCGATGAGCATATTCAATTTCTCGCCTGCATCTTCCTGGGTTACGTCCAACGTTTGAATTTGAATCTGATCCGGTGCTGCCCGTTGCAGGTTTTCGAGAGCGGATTGCCGTCTGCCGGCTACTCCGATTTGCCATCCATCCAGTAACAGACATTTTGCAACTTCTTGTCCGATGCCGGAGGTAGCGCCAATGATAATGGCTTTTTTCATTACTGATTTTTTTAGTAAGTTATAGGTTCAATAAATGTCGTATGGCCTGCCAGGGTGCATAAAGCAACATCCTCGGTCCGGAGAAACGCATCACCTGTCGCATTCGTTCGCGCATGACGGGTTTGTAACAATGTACGGTGCATTCCTTGCATGCACTCTTCTTCTCTCCAAACGGACAATGGTCGAGACGTGCGTGGGCATAGCGGAGCAACTCTTCACAGTCGGCACAAAGAATTGTATTTTTTTCTTTTTTCCGGCAATAGAGGCGGATCATCAACTCTACCGTTTTCTTTTCGTGCGCAATGCGTGATGCTTTCATCTCTTTCTTTTTTACACTTTGGAATGACAAAGATAGCGAAGATTATGCAGAAATGCAGGCGTATTCTGTTAAAATACACCTTCTTCTTTTTTCTATTTTGAAAAGCACCCTTTCATTTTGGTAGGGTATTTAGAGATTACTTATTCAAAATGAAAAAAATATTGCATTGATTACAAGCTAATTATCAGAATCCTTTTCATTTTGGCATACTCTTGGCTATGAGGGGAACATACAAAATGATTCATGAGTTATGGAAGAGTACATTTCAGATAACAGTCTGTATATTCGGAGTAAGAATAATAGCATGATTAACCGGAAGATGATAGGGCGCGTGTTGGGTATGTTGCTATTTATCGAATTGGGGATGTTCTTACTTTGTGCCGGAGTGTCGGCTGGTTACGGGGAAAGTGATTATAAATACTTTCTTTACACCTGTATCATCAATGCTGTGGTAGGCGGATTGTTACTGCTCTACGGACGGGGAGCGGAGAATAAGATGAGCCGGAGAGACGGATATTGTGTGGTCACTCTTTCATGGGTGTTTTTTACCTTTTTCGGCATGCTTCCTTTTTATTTTAGCGGAAGCATTGATACGATAACCAATGCCTTTTTCGAAACCATGTCCGGGTTTACCACTACAGGAGCTACTATTCTCGATGATATTGAATCCCTTTCCCACGGTATGCTTTTCTGGCGAAGCCTGACGCAGTGGATCGGTGGTTTGGGGATTGTGTTTTTCACGATTGCCATTCTTCCTATCTTTACCACGGGAGGAGTGCAACTCTTCTCTGCTGAATCTACGGGAGTGACGCACGACCGTACCCATCCGAAAATCAATGTCATGGCCAAGTGGTTGTGGACAATTTATCTGGTATTGACAGTTTCGGAAACTGTCTTATTGATGTTTGGGGGCATGAGCTTGTTTGATGCCATTTGCCAGTCGTTTGCCACTACTGCTACGGGCGGATATTCTACCAAGCAGAACAGTATATCTTACTGGAATTCTCCGTATATAGAATATGTGGTGGCTATCTTTATGATTGTTTCCAGTATCAACTTCTCTTTGTTTCTGATGTGTTTGAAAGGAAAAGTCGGTCGTTTATTCAAAGATGAAGAGCTGCACTGGTTTCTGGCGTCAGTGGGTATCTTGACTTTTCTTATCACGTTGGCGCTCGTCTTTCAAAATCATTATGACTGGGAACTGGCTTTCCGGAAAGCATTGTTCCAGGTGTCTACGGTGCATACTTCCTGCGGTTTTGCTACGGATGATTATAATATGTGGCCTCCTTTCACGTGGTTACTGTTGTTTATTGCGATGCTTTCGGGAGGGTGTACGGGTTCTACCAGTGGAGGTATCAAGAATATGCGGTTGCTGATTGTGGCACGTGCCATTCGGAATGAGTTCAAACATCTGCTCCACCCGAATGCCGTGCTTCCCGTACGTATCAATAAGCAGACGGTGTCTTCTTCTATCGTAACTACCGTATTGATTTTCTTTGCTTTTTATCTGGTTCTGATCCTGATTGGGTGGACGGCTCTTTTGTTTTTGGGAGTTGGCTTTTCCGAGTCCGTCAGTACGGTTATTTCGAGTATAGGCAATGTCGGTCCGGGATTGGGAACTTGCGGGCCTGCATATTCGTGGAATTCTTTACCTGATCTGGCAAAGTGGATACTTTCTTTTCTGATGCTGGTGGGACGTCTGGAATTGTTTAGTGTACTCCTGTTGTTTTATCCGGGATTCTGGAAGAATAGATAAACTGTAAATCATGAACGGGCTTCTGAAACATCGTTGGAAGAGTTTGTGGTTGACGGAAACAATCTGTATCTTTGCAGCATGAAAAAGTTATTGTGTCCGCAATGCAAGATTGCAGCTATGTATGTGAAGAATGAACAGGGTGACAGGCTGCTGGTTTATGTGCTCGAAGATGGTGAAGTTGTTCCCAAATATCCGGAAGATTCGATGGAGGGGTTCGATTTGACAGAAGTCTTCTGCCTGGGATGCTCGTGGCATGGTTCACCTAAACGGTTGGTGAAACGATAGACCGGGAGACTCATGCTCTCATACTGATTTTTTTGATTTATGTCAACTAAAAGAGGAACGCAAATCAAGAACTAATTCATTGAATTTTCCGTATCTTTGCATCCGATTTTAGAACATAGACGTATGGCAACTTCTAAAGAAATGACGGCAGGGCCGGCATTACCTCTCATTTTAAAGTTTACGCTGCCGCTTTTACTCGGCAATCTGTTGCAACAAACGTATTCGCTTGTTGATGCTGCAATTGTAGGAAAGTTTTTAGGAATTAACGCGTTAGCTTCTGTTGGAGCTAGCACATCGGTGGTGTTTCTTATTCTCGGGTTCTGCAATGGATGTTGCGGAGGTTTCGGAATACCCGTTGCGCAGAAGTTTGGGGCGCGGGATTACAGTACGATGCGCAGTTATGTGGCCGTTAGTCTGAAACTGGCTGCGGGAATGTCTGTGGTGATTGCTCTTCTCACCTGTATTTTATGTGAGGATATTCTTCGGATCATGCGTACGCCGGAGAATATTTTCGAAGGGGCGTATGCTTATTTGCTTGTCACGTTTATTGGTGTGCCGTGTACTTTCTTCTATAATCTTCTTTCGAGCATTATCCGTGCGTTGGGAGACAGTAAGACGCCTTTTTGGTTTCTGCTGTTTGCGGCTGTTCTGAATATCATTCTTGATTTGTTCTGTATTTTGGTACTTGGCTGGGGAGTGGCGGGAGCTGCTATTGCTACTGTCTTTTCGCAAGGATTGTCGGCTGTTCTCTGCTACATTTATATGTACCGGAAGTTTGAAATATTGCAAGGTACTCCGAAAGAACGCCGGTTCCAGTCGAAACTGGCTAAGACGCTGCTTTACATTGGTGTGCCTATGGGATTGCAGTTTTCTATCACGGCTATCGGCAGCATCATGCTTCAGAGTGCGAATAATGCCTTGGGAACGGCGTGTGTGGCAGCCTTTACGTCTGCTATGCGCATCAAGATGTTCTTTATCTGTACGTTCGAGAGTTTGGGCATTGCGATGGCTACATATAGCGGACAGAATTACGGAGCGGGTAAACCGGAACGTATTTGGTTGGGAATCAAGGCTAGTGCTCTGATGATGATTATTTATGCGGCTTTCACGTTCCTTCTTCTGATGGTAGGGGCTAAATATTTCGCGTTGATCTTCGTAGACCCGTCGGAAACGGAAATTCTGCTGGATACGGAGCTGTTCCTGCATGTCTCCTGTATGTTCTTCCCAATGCTTGGTTTGTTGTGCATCTTGCGTTATACCATTCAGGGAGTGGGCTTTACCAATCTTGCCATGTTCTCCGGAGTGGCGGAGATGATTGCTCGTATTCTTGTCAGTCTCTATGCCGTACCGGTATTCGGTTTTATTGCTGTCTGTTACGGTGATCCGATGGCTTGGATAGCGGCAGACTTATTCCTCGTGCCGGCCTTTATCTATGTTTATCGCAGGTTGAAGAAGCAGGTATTTACGAATAGTCAGGTTACGCAAACGGTGGCATGATTGCCGGTTGGTGGCTTGCGTAACCCGACTTGCAGTTTGCATAACCCGGTTTGTGGCTTGCGTAACCTGGTTTGCTTTGATTTTATTTCGGATATTTTAATCTTGTACAGGGTATAGCGGGTTTCCGCTTTCGTCTACCTCTGTCCATTCTTTCACACTGACATTGGCGAATGAGATGGAGTTTTCATTGATAACTGCCCGGAAAAGGTATGAATTTCCGGCTGACAGGAGGTTGTTGGGTGGAGTGAGCGGAGTGGTGTAGGTACGTGAAAAGCTCTCTCCGTTTACCATCAGCTCCAGTGTCAAAGTCATGGGAGAGGAGCTCTTTACGGGTAACATGATATATTGTACGGTGAAGTCGTTGATTCCCATATCGGCTGCTTTGTCATAGCTGACTTCCGAAGTGATGATACCTGTTGACAAATCCATGATTGCGCTCGGTTTCGGTGGGGTGATGGTAGCGGAAAGTATCTTGTTTAAAGTGATATTTTCTCCTCCGGCGATCGCTACAACTACTTGCGTGGCTGCGTGTTGGTAGGTTATGGGGATATTTATCTGTGAACTGGCGATGTCCTGATGAACTGCGTGCCACCAAAGATAATCTACTCCGTTGGATAAAGGTTCGGATAGTCCGTTGGTGAAAGTAGGCGCCGAGCTGGTGGAATTGCATGATACGGCATAAAAGCTATAGATAGCATTGCTCAAATACATTTTATATCCTAGATTTCCTGTCAGTACACCGGGGGAGGAGGTGACATAGTTGCCTTGAGCAACGGGAGCGCCTGTGATATTGTTCGATGTGTTGGCTGTATAGGCACACAACCAGCTTTGAAGTCCTTTTCCCATGAGGGACATGGCTCGTGTGATGTTTCGTCCTTCTACGGAAGCACTGAAAGTAATCAGCGCATTCTCTTTGGTCGGATTACCGTTGTTGTCATCATTGCCGGAGCCGGATGAGCCTCCGTTGTTTTCTTCGTCAGGATAGTTGATGTAGATATTGTTTTTGGAGCAGGCTCCCAGTAGCAGCATTGCTAAAGCAGATACGGCTAAATACTTTGTAATGCGGAATTTGATGTCCATAGTCAGGTTCTTTTTGAAAATTAGTAATTACCCCTATATACATTTCAAAAAGAATTTGGTTCATGGCTTAATCATATTTTTTATGGAAATCGGCCTCTTTCTGTATGCAGAGAATGTCTCCGTATATGGGATGGCGGAACTCTATATATTCGGCATGGAGGTATAGTCTGTCTGCTTTCTTTCCGTAGAGTTCGTCTCCAAGTATGGGGCATCCCAAGCCTTCCGGATGGGCGGCGTGTACTCGTAACTGATGTGTGCGTCCGGTCAATGGATAGAAGACAATCCGGGTGTATTTTCTTGACTCATTGATATTCCTTTCTGATTCATCAATCCTGTTTGATTCGTTGAAAGTGTTTTCAGATTCACTGGTAATTCTTTCAGACTCACTGATGATCTGATATTCTGTAATCGCTTCTTTCCCGTGTTCGCTACTAACCATTTGCCGAGGACGGTCGAGAGGATTCAGACAAAGAGGGAGTTCGATTCTTCCTGTATTTCCTGTTCTTTCTGCTTTTGCTGTTTTTTTCGTTAATACAGTTTCCTTTGCTATTAATATAGCTTTCTCTGCTATTGGCTTTATCTCTTTCTCTGTTTTTATTATCGCCCCATCCAGCACAGCCACATAGCGTTTCTTAATACTTCTGTTTGCAAATTGCGCCTGTAAATCCTGATGTACCTCTTTTGTTTTGGCAACGAGCAATAATCCTGAAGTAGCCATATCGAGCCGGTGTACAATCATAGGACCGGTAGCTTCGGGATATTTCTTCTTCAAACGATGATAGACTGAATCTCTGTCCTCTGCTTTTCCCGGAACGGACAACATCCCTGCCGGTTTATTGACTACCAGCAACCATTCATCTTCAAACACGATTTCCAGTTCTTCCTCTTCATGAACAGGATTCAGCAGTGGATTTTCGTCTACCTCCAATCCTTGCAACATGTGTTGCAGAATCGGTTCGCACTTCCCTTTGCAGGAAGGATAATAATATCCGTGATGCCGGATTTCGTTTTTAGGAGAGTCGCCCCACCAGAATTCAGCCATAGCCAATGGCTTTAATTGATGAAGATACGCATATTGCAATAACTTAGGCAAAGCACATTCACCCGCACCGGCAGGAGGAACTTTCTGAACCGTTTGCTCAAAAATAGTATATAAGTCTTTCACCTCTCCTTGGGCGTTTAGCATCCGGAACTGCTCGAATAATTTTCTTTGTAAAGCTGCCGAACGTTCTTTTCGTTCGGTTTTCAGTCGTTCTATTTCAATATCGAAGTGCCTGACTTCCGTTTCGAGCTCTTCCAATCGTTTCTTCCATTCCTTTTCCAGTCGTTTGTATTCCGCCTTTTGGTATTGGCTTTCCCGAATCAGGGAGGCTTGTTCTTCTTCGGAAAGCTCCGGAGATGACTGGCGGCGAATCTCTCTCGCCTCCTTTGCCATTTTAAGCTCCGCTTTTGCTTGATTCAAAACAGCTTTAGCCTGTTCCGTTTCTATCTTCCATTTCTCTTTTGAACCGAGATAAGAACTACTGTTTTCCAATTCACGAATACGGATATTAATGGCAGAAATCTGTTCTTCTTCGATTTTGAAGAATCCCTCCGGTTGTAATAGGTCATAAACAGGAGGAACGAAATAAGGATGCAGATTCTTTCCGGCCAGATTGCCGGAGAAAGCTGCAAGATAACCAATCTGATTTTCTTCGTTGTTTGTTATTCCGTTGTCCGTTTGCACAATCAACACTCCAAACATCTTTCCGGAAGCCAATTCCTCTTGCCATTCTTTCCGGCTTGCAATATATTCTTTCACTTCTTCCGCAGCCAACACACACAATGGATGAGGTGTATAATGGAAAGGATAAGTGAATTTTTCCGGCAACGCAAGGTAAGAAACGGGTTTCTTGAAAAAATGTATCATCGGTTTATATATATGAATGAATGTGATTACCTTTGCAAAAGTAACGTAAATCCGCGAATTTTATTCTATATTTGTTTGAGAGTTTGAGTGAGATAACGTGGACGTTTGAATGAAATTGTATGGATAGGATAGAAGAAAAACCAAAATTTGCCTTTCTTGGCAACAGTCACATGGCTTTTTGGGCACTGGATATCTATTTCCCACAATGGGAATGTCTGAACTATGGTGCTCCCGGTGAAGGGCTGGCCTATGTGGAGTCTTTTGCGGTAGACACTTCCGATTGCCAGGTCGTTGTTCAATTCGGAACCAATGATATTTATCAGTTGAACGATGAAAATATAGATGAATATGTAGAGCGTTATGTAAAAGCGGTTCTTGCCGTCCCTTCACTGAAAACATATCTTTTCTGTATTTTTCCGCGTAATGATTATGATGATTACAGTACGGCTGTGAATAAATTTATCCAGATCCTTAACCGGAAGATACACGAAAAATTGCAGGGAACAGATATTGTCTATCTGGACGTATTCAATCGTTTATTGCAGGATGGCAGGCTGAATCCGGAGTTGACTCTCGACGATTTACATTTGAATGGTAAGGGGTACAGTATTCTGACAGAAGCACTGAAACAGGCTTCCAGTTTGTAAAACATACCTAAATACTTCATTCCTTGCTTTTATTTATAAATTTGGTGGCATATCAGTTTATTTTTCCTATTTTTGTCCCCAATTTAATAGTAAATAACCCCCATAAAAACGATAAGACTTATGGAAAAAGTAATTATCAATTCGTACGAAGAATTCGAAAAACTAGTAGGCCAACAGATAGGTGTTTCCGATTATGTGGAACTCTCGCAGGAACGTATCAATCTTTTTGCTGATGCAACGCTGGATCATCAATGGATTCATGTAGATACGGAACGTGCGAAAGTAGATAGCCCTTATCATAGCACGATTGCTCATGGCTACCTGACATTGTCTATGCTTCCTTATTTGTGGAATCAGATTATCCAGGTGAATAACCTGAAAATGATGATTAACTACGGTATGGACAAAATGAAATTCGGTCAGGCTGTATTGTCAGGACAGAGCATCCGTCTGGTGACTACTTTGCACTCGCTGACTAATCTGCGTGGTGTGGCAAAAGCGGAAATCAAGTTTGCTATCGAAATAAAAGACCAACCAAAGAAGGCGCTGGAAGGAATTGCTGTATTCCTTTATTATTTCAATTAATGGCAAGCTGTTAAAGAAACAGATTTTATCCCCGGAAATGATCGAAATACGTCTCAAAAGTTAGATACAAAAACTTTTGGGATGTGCTTCAGATGGATCGTTTCCGGGGATAATTTTATCCTTTTACTCCCATAAATCTGAACGGCTGTGCCGGTTTAAACTCTTTCGTTGCATTTCCATGATAAGTTTCACCGTTTGCGATAGATAATTTGAGTACCGGAGCTCCTTCCGACAAGTCTGTTTCCCGTAAGTTTACCCAGAATGTATTAGGTGTCAGACTTGATTCGAAGAAGTAGAGCAAATTCTTACTATCCGATACCGTTCTCCATTGTGTGGTGGAAATTTCCGGAAATTCGGGAGTGGATATGCCATAAGGAACAGAAGTATTACGGATAACGCTGAATACGCTTGCTATGGCTATTCTCACATCATCTGTTTGGGGCAGGGCATTGATATAAAAACTGGCTCTTGCAAAACGGTCGGACGGACGGTTGGTTCCGGGCAGGAAGCTCAATCCTCCTATTGATTTCCAGTATTCGTTTAGTGCCAGTTGCTTGTTGTAGGTAGGGGAGTTGGTCATTACTTTGTACTCCTTGCTGTGGTAAACAGTCAGCTTTCCACCCGTATATTCGAATATTGCACAATCGCCCGTTGCGTCGGAAATAGATAAATGCAAGGTTGCCAGGCGGGAACCATCCGGCATCAGGTCCGATACCACTTGGAAAGTGTTTTCATCAATGAAAGCGACAGCCTCGTCTACGGTGGCGAAGTTATCCAGCATATATTGCACCCATGCAGTAATGGCAAGTCCCGGTTTACTTTGATCTCTGACCGGATACTCCGTTTCGGGCAACCATAACAGATTGGCAACCAACCCTTTTTCATTCATCCCGTCTGTACTGGCAATCTCGAAAGCCGAAGTCACCACGCTGCCATACTTGGACGTCCATTGCAGGGAGTTGGCTCCCGTTTCTCCATTTCTTTCCATACCTTTGGGAAATACCCAAAGATTGCTGTGCATTTCTGTTTTCCAGTCCATAGACCGGCCGGTTACCACCATTCCATTTTTTCCCGAATAAACGACTCTTGTACACATAATTTTAATTTCTAGTTAAAGGTTTATTATAAGCTGCTTTCACGAGGTATTCAACCGATGCGGATTCATCTCGCAAAAGCATATTCTCAAAACAATAACGTTTCATTTATGTTTTAGATACATATCAGATATTAATAAAGTATCAAAAAACAGGTATTATGTCATTAAGTAATCTTCTCATCATATTTTCGTCATCGTTTATGGCGCTGTTTCCGGTGATAAACCCTTTGGGGAATGGTTTTGTCGTCAATGGATTCTTTACAGACCTCGATCCTCAACAACGGAAAGCAGCCATTCAGAAGCTGACGCTCAATTTTATAATGATCGGTGTAGGGACATTGGTGATAGGACATCTGTTTCTATTGATTTTCGGTTTGGCTATTCCTGTTATTCAGTTAGGAGGTGGAATATTGATTTGTAAGACGGCAATGGAGCTGTTGGGCGATTCAGGTTCGTCTGATAAAGAAGAAGCCAGTAAGAATGTAGACGGTTTCAGATGGAAAAACATCGAGCAGAAGATATTTTATCCCATCACGTTTCCTATCAGTATCGGACCGGGCAGTATATCGGTTATCTTTACTTTGATGGCGTCTGCCAGTGTTAAAGGCAAATTGTTGCAAACTGGGATTAATTATTTGGTCATTGCGCTTGTTATTATTTGTATGGCGGCCATCTTTTATGTATTCCTTTCACAAGGGCAGAGGTTTATTCAGAGGTTGGGACCGGTGGGAAATCAAATTATTAATAAGCTCGTTGCTTTTTTCACTTTCTGCATCGGTATTCAGATTTCGGTGACGGGTATATCCCAGATATTCCATCTGAATATACTCTAATTGATACGCACATTCTTATTAACAACTAAATTGCATCTTTACTTATTTAAAATGAAGGTGATAAAAACAATCAGCTTTTCTTTGCTTTCATGGCCTTTAAAGTGTTTCTTCGTACAGAACGGATGGCAGGAACCAGCAAGTCGGGCTCCATGATTTCCAGTATGGTACGTAATTCCTGTTGCAGTTCCGGGATGGAGCGCGTCAGTTGATAAGCCAGTTTTATGCAGAGAGATTGCACACCGGGTGGCTCTTCACGGGATATCATGCGTTCCATGCAGAAATCGAGGAAATCCACTCGTGGCGGGTCGGCGGCAGGTTGCTGGCATAGCAGGTTCAGGATCATTCTCCGCTTTCCCGAATGTGGGCAGGTCATAGCGGCGTCAATCAATTCGTCTTGTCTCCGGCTTAACCATTCCACATCTGCTTTTGAGAAATGAGTACATACCCACAATGCCTGATAGGAGACAATGTGGTCTTCGTCGAATATCAGTTGGTAGATTTCTTCTCTAAAACGCTCGTCGTCCTGTATGAAATGGAGTACTTCTCTGATATCTTCAATGTGTACACGTTCGGATAATCTGGCACGTAGGTTCATGTAGCTTTGTTTTTTTGAGAGTTAATCTCTGTTACCGGGATTCGCTTCCGACAGTTGTAAATGAAGGATGGGGAAAGGTTTACCCATGCTGTCCGTTTTATCTCTGCCGATGATCCGGAATCCCAGATGGAGATAGAATTGGAGTGCCCTTTCATTCTGTTCGTTTACGTCAACTTTATCCATCTGTTTTTTGTCTTTTGCGTATTCTACTAGTCGTTTGCCATATCCTTTTCCCTGCTCGTCAGGGTGTACGAACAACATTTCGATCAGTTCATCGCTTAGTCCCATGAAGGCGACTATCTTTCCACTGGCATTGCGGATAACGAAAAGTTCAACGGCGGGTAGATAATGCTTCCGCACCAATGGTTTGTAAAACAGGATATCTTCTTCCGTCAGGAAATCATGTGTGTGACGGACGGACGTTTCCCATACATGAAGGATTTCTTCATAATCTTCCGAAGTAGGTTGGGAGATGCCGGGGAGATAATAACACTGGTGGTCGTAGATATTTCCGTTGTAAGTCAGTTCTGCCTGGTGGAGGGTTCCTTCAAAGATAAAACCGTTCTTTTTCAGGACTTTCTGTGAACGTTTATTGTGTGGATAACAAGTGGCTGTGATGAGGCTTAGTTTCAATTTTTCAAAACCGTATTTGAGAACGCCTTGCACTGCTTCAGTCATATATCCTTTCCCCCAATAAGTCTCGCCGAGCCAGTAACCCAACATTCTCACTTGTGGGTTTTCCCGTTTGGGATCGGGGATGATTCCTACGGAACCGATCAGTTGTTGCGTATCTTTCAGTATCATTGCCCATATACCCTTCCTGATTGATAAATGTGGAATGGAGTATACGCCGGGACTCGTCCAACGTCCGGTGGGGCGGCCATCCGGCATTGTTTCCCTAGATTCGGGTTTTGGCAGCAGGCGAAAAAAGATTCTGCATCTTTTTCTTCAAAAGGACGGAGAAGCAAACGTTCTGTATGGAGCGTTACGGAAGGAATACTTTCAATTTCAGTATTCGTTCCAATTTCACTGTTCGTTCCAACTTCGGTGGCTGATTCGATAACCGTTTCTCTTTCAATAGATGTTTCTGTTCCTATTTCTGTTTTAATAGATGTTCTTGTTTCCGTTCCGATTGCTGTCTCTGTTTTTTCTTCTCCTTCTGTTGCTTTCTGATATACACATTCAATCCGGTTTCCATCAGGATCGAGCACTACACTTTCAAAATATCCGTCTCCCGAAGTACGTGGTTCGCCGGCGATGATATATCCTTCTGAACGCATTTGTTCGGTGAGCGTAATACTTCTTCCTGGCTGGGAAAGGTGAAAGCAAAGTGTGTCAGTCCGACCCTGTTTTCTTCGATAGGAGTGTTCTGTACGTCTGTACGACTCATTAATTCCAAATCAGTTCCCTCTCCGAAAGAGACAAAGTATGACTCGAATCCTTTCTTGGGATTAATGTATTTCTCGTTGCTTTTTCCTCCGAAGAAAGCGGACATAAAATTCTTTTAATTCTTCCAGCCGGAAGGTCCAAATGGCAATATGATGCAGTTTCATATAAATGATTTTTTTAATTTCTATTACTTTGTTTCAATCCTAATTCGTTCCGAACGTGCTTTGTGCCGCTCTTAATGCTGTATTATGTATTCGTAAACGATGTGGGAAATATCAGCGATAATCTTACTGTTCGCCTGACTGTTTTCTTCAGAATCCTTCACGAAGACAGCTATACTATAAGCACGTCCATCAGGGTAAAAGAGCGAAACCGATGTCATTACAACCGATCTGCTGTCCTTTCGCATTACGGTCTCCCGTTCCGGTTTTGTGACCTACGGTTACTTTTTTATCAAGCAACGGAGCAACCAAACGGTCTTGCCCGGTTTGACATTCCACCATTGTCTGATATATAAAGTCTTTGTACGCTTTTGCAAACAAGGGTTTCTTGCGGAATATCTCCAATAATTCGGCAGCAGCTAACGGAGTAGTCCAGTTTTGATAACACAGATTCAAGTCTTCATGCATTGCTGTTTCTGTTCCAACGATGGCACATTCTTGAACTCCTAATGAATGGATATACTTATTCACAGCATCCGGACCACCCTGATAGTTGAAAAGAATATCGCAAGCATTGTTGTCGCTCTGTTGAAGTGTGTATTTTAGCAGGTCGGCGATACTCATTTCAATTCCCCCTTGCGGATATTTATCTCGCAGCGGACTGTAAGTATCCGGCTTTAAATCAGATTTTTTGATTGGTAACCGAGTGTCCAGCGATTGCTTCTGCTTTTCCATATAATCGGCCAATGCCAATGCCTGATGAAACTTGAATACGCTCATCAACGGGTAGTGAACGTCATTATTGATAGTTACCGTATCTTTTCCGTTAATGATAACGGCAATCCCTATTTCAGCTTTCTTGTCTTTGATTGCCTGTTTCAGCTGTGTTTCGAGTTTGCTTTGTTGGGCAAGCAGGAGGGTGGGTACTAAACAAAGAAGTACTATGAATGAGCGCATAATCGATTTCCTCTTTTAACGGGTTACTAATTTTCTATTGAGATCACATTCTCTATTGAAGTCACAAAGGTATAAATAGTA
>QFCG01000207.1_pt1 | contig 30394 bp, 28 predicted proteins | sample 5346041 | NCBI WGS metagenome assembly QFCG01 (sample SAMN09062254, study PRJNA434731) | Human gut metagenome, whole genome shotgun sequencing project. | isolation source: stool timepoint B gemcode assembly | host: Homo sapiens | collected 2015 | reverse complement strand
AACACCAACTTTTCTCATTTTCCTTTGTCTGTCTTCCCCCATATCCATTGACTGTTAACACATGCCTAACAGAAGTTATGCAGACTATCCACATACTTCGTCCCATTTTTCCAACGCTTCAGCCATTACAAGGATTTTGCTCATCTCTTTGTCGTTTCCGCTGATTGTAGCCATAAGGTATTGGGGCGTCATTCCAAGTATTTCTCCTAAAATGCGAAGAATGCGTTCGATGCAGGTAAGAACTCGCTTCCATAACGTGAGTGCCATGAGATCACCCTCCATATCCGAAAAGAGTTCGCCCATGGTTTGATATTCTGTGAATCTCTTTTCCAAAGCCATGACGGTATATGTAAGGTAACACAGCGTTGCGTCGGCTATCTGACCATTAAAGTCACAACCTTGATAACCTCCTAATCCGAGATATTGCTTAGTCTCCTTGTTCATCACCTCTATGTTCCATCTAATCTGATACACTTCAAAGGCTTTTACGAAAGACATCGTTGTATCCGTGGTGAGCAGAACGTTCCATGCGGAGTTTCTACCATACTTGATGAGGAAGATTCTGATAGGTATATCTCCTAAGTTGCCGTTGAGCTGAATATATCGACATTTGTATTTACGACAGTTCTTTCCTCGTTCACGTTCATAGGTGGCAATGAGTTCTGCAGCATTTTTCTTTTTGCCCGATATAGTGTATTTTGTCTTTCCCATTTTTGCAAGTCCAACAAAGTGCATTGCCCCTTTACCTATGCTTCTAACACATGTCATAAGTTGCTCGCAGGTGAACCAACTATCGGTAATCACATACTTCGCATGTAACCCCATCTTCCATCCACGGCGAAGCATATCCATGGCAACTTCCAGCTTAGACATCTTACACTCTTGAAAGCGCTTATAATCAGGATTGCCGGTGTTCCTCTTGGTGTGATATGCCTTTTTGAGTTGCTGTCTTGTCAGCCCGTAGTTGCCTTGCTTCCCCTTTTCTTGATGTAGTGAAAAATCAAAGGGTATAGTTGTCTTGCCGTCAAAGAAGGCACAAAGTAACAGCTTGTAGCCCAATACGCATCTGCCTTTCATATGGTCGAAAACACGACTGATACCCTCCATCCTCACACCACTCTTCTCAAGTACGGTGTCATCTATAATGAAACATGTAGTGGTATCTGATTGAGGAACTTCGCCATACTTACGCAATAGGCACATATAACGCAGTGCAAAGTGGTTCATCAATCGTCTCCAATCCATCTGTGGGCGAATCATCATGCGATAGAAACAGTTCTTACCATGATTTGAAAGCTCATATATCTTATGTTTGCATATACTATGGATGCTCTCGCCCACAATGCGGAAGAGGCAAAGAGAGAGGAGCAACTCCGAAGCCGAAACTCCGTCCTGTTTCTCCAATGAAAGGCGAGATAATAGGTGACCGATGCCAAACTTGCCAAAAAGATGAAATAAATCATCACTCATTCGGGTTTTAACACTCAAAAGTTTGGATAACTCACTTATTTTCTCTATTTTTGCTTCCATAACAGTTTTGTTGTCTTGTCTTTAAAATCAGTTCTTTAGCGATTACTAATTTACAAAGAAAATTCGACAAACTGTTATTTTTCTATCTATTTATTTGGGTGGGAAACTTTAGTATATTCATTAAACTCTTTTGGGGATTTAATGGATATAAGTGTTTTCCTGACTCATCTTCCAAATAAACAGTATCCGGAATATCAACTATCACAGTATCTAACTTAATAGTGAGAGAAGAATATCCATCCATATTTCTACTTTTTAACTCTTGATCTAATGCCTCAACAATAGTCTTTTTTGCTTTCTCCTTAAGTTCGGCTACTTTGGATTTATAAGTATATCTACAAGCGAAGAAGAATGCAATTCCTCCAATGCAAGCTATAACAGATAACAGAATTATGCTTTTAGACCTCATTTTGTTTTAATTTATGTTGTTTTACAACACAAAGATAACATCTTTCATAACATTTGAAATATTTTCGTTTAAAAGATATAATTCATTCTACTAAATTAAGTACAAAAGTGGTATTATAATCAAATAAATGTCCATAATATAAATAATACCGTATCATTATCTTTAGCTCATTAAATCATGATTGTTTAAATATTTCTCAATTCCACAAGTTCAAAAGCACATTTTCATAAACACCTGATTACAAGCCTTATACAAATCGCTATTTTTTCTTTAAAACCAAAGTATCGTTCCTTTAAAACCAAGACCCCGTTCCTTTAAAACCAACGGGCCTTTGGTTTTAAAGAAACGGACCATATTAAAGCAAAAAGAATAAGTTTGTTAACAATATTCAATATCCGATAACATTACTGGGCACTTATTCCCAGATGATTTTCAATTGTTTATAATTTAGTTCTTTGACATTTTTGTAATCGTGCTCAGTAAGTATCTCATTTACAGGTGTTCTATCCAGTAATGATACTCCTAAAATCTATAGAATTTCGTAGATCGGTCGGCCTACTTTCAATTTGTCAGCAACAATCGCCACCAAGCAGTACGTGATGAGCGCACAATAGACCTGCGTCTTAACAGCATTCATCGTTGTACCCCAGAATGACAAACCATGCCTCAGACTGATCTATGCGATACAAGCGGGAGAAGTCAACGTACCCTCTATCGAAGATATAAAAGCTTCCACTCTCATAATGTAGCCAGTCCATAGCATTGACGTCATGCATCTTAGCAGGAGTTATTAGCATAAAGCTTGGAATGGAAGTCTTCACATCATATAAAGTATGCAGTTTGATACCTCCTTTATGGTTTCTGAATTCAGCCCACCCAAAGACACTTAAACATAAGTTAATGGTAGAAGAATCAAAAGCATACACATTACCTTCAACCGCTGTCTCAAAAGCATCCTTGTAGTAACGCTTACGAGCAGTTTCTATCAGTAGATAAACAAACTCTTCAAAGATTTTACAATTACGATTGCGGTTAGCTTTCTCAAGATTTGTACGGGTAACAGTAGAACCGAAACCTAAGTGATAACATTTTGATTGATGGGTTTCTAAAGCCAACATCAAATCTCGCATACTATCGCATGCCATTAACTGACCGAAGATCATGTAGAGCATCTGATTCCAGCAAGTGAAACTTTTCACATACTTGTTGCCGGAATATCTTGCAACGATGTTGTCGAACTGTCTACGAGAAAGAAAATCTGTAAATTGAGCGAAGATATATTTGCCTTGATTCATGCTTTAAGCTTTTGGACAAAGCTAAAAAGAACAAAGTCAATTCTAATCGTCACGCAATAAAAAACTTCTGAAAACATTTTCCTCTAGTCATAATCAAATCCCATATTTTTCAATTAATATATCTATAGCATTTTTCTTAAAGTAATATTGATAAACGACAGGGTTATCATCTTCTAACAAATTGCCAACCAATTTAGCTAGAAATCTATCATTACCTTTCAATATTAGCTCCTTGTTAGCATAAAGAAAATCTGCAGAATAAAAACCCAGATGCTCATCTGATACTCCACCAGGCAAAAGTAAGTCAGAATAAAGATTCAAATTAGGATCATAAATATTAGATATTTGAATTGATCTTTTTTTATCCCATATCAACGTACTTTTATTACTAATTGACATAAATAAATAATCAGAAGAAGACTCAACAGCAGTGATTCCCCAACCTATATTACTTTTTTTTAAAGTTTCAATCAATTCAAAAAAGTTCAAGTCTTTATGTTCTTCTATAAAATCTTCACTTGGCTCATTTTCTGGTATATTTACGTAATATCCAGGCATTATTTGACCTCCCTCATATACAAAAAGCTCATTCGACAATGCCGATATAAAAATACATTGATTATCTAATAATGCTATTGGATAATGCAAAAAAGGATAATGTATATTTTGAGTTCCTATTTCTTTTGCTTTTAACAGCGTTTCACCAATGAATGAGTTATTCTTGATTCTGAACACACTGTATTCACTTTTGCTTTGAGAATAATTATTTGGTAACGGATAATATGCAATAAGCTCACCTTCACCACACATCAAGGCAGATTCAATGTTAGCATCTTTGGCATCTAATTGAATTGTATTAAAGTAAGTTCCAGAATAAGTATATTGTAAAATTTTTCTCATAGAATTACAGATAAGACATACCAATTTATTATCACGATCCAAATAGAAATTATCCGAATAAACATATTCATCCGGCCCTATTCCTCTATGACTTATTTCATTAATAAAATATCCTTCTTCATCAAAGACAAATAATCCTCTTGAATCTTTTACAAAGTAAAAATTTCCATCATTCTTTATACATTCAATATCACTTAATAAGCATTCACTTGTTCTCAATGGAACATATTTGACACTATCTACAATATCGTACAAATTGATTTGTATAGGATTATTTCTATTCAAAACATCAATAATTTCAACATCACCTTTATGATTTGAAACCTGTCGTTGACAGGATGACATAGTTAGAAAAATTATCATAATAATTTTTCCCACATGTACCACTTCCGCCAACGAGCTATTATTTCCAGCAATCATTATTACTACTTAATATAATGTGAGTTAGATATAAGATTAAAATATTCTTTTGATTATAAGAAACATAGCGATAAAAGTATTAAATTTATAGTGCTCAATTATAACATTTAAACGATTACCACTATGTTCACAGAGGCTAAAGGTACAGAGATTTATTGTATGGCGGATGATTTCTGCAAGGAATTTGCATTGCAACAGGGAAAATATATGTTCGAAGATACGACTCATACGCATCAGAACAAACCGAACCGTATGAATGATGCGGAAATAATGATTATCCTTATCCTGTTCCATTCGGGAGGATTCAGATATTTCAAGCATATTACAAGGAATATGTCTGCAAGCATTTAACACATCAACTTAATATAGTATAAGGAGATATAATTCTATCTTTCTTCGTTTCCTTACACGAACACAACAAAATAATGACAAATATAAGACCTAGAATACGTATCATTTTTTCAAATAGTATTTCAATATTACAGGATTATCATCTTCTTTCAACTGTGTCATTTTTAAAATATCCTCAGATGACATGAATTTGGGATCTGTATACATAGCGACTTCGTCTGGATGACAAATTGCCATTAAAATATTATCTACTATACCAAAACAAAATTTCATAATAAAAGGCTTCTTATCCCTCAGTAAAAATCCCTCTTTCTTTTTTCTGTTAAATATAAAATTACCGCCAGTATCTCTATTCTGTACAAAAACAACATAAACATAATCATCATTAAAGAATTTAATCAATGGAATAACATAGTTAGAACTTCGTAAAAAATCAGCTCTCCCTGCTGTTTCTTCTGTTAATTCCATCATTTCTTTATCTGATTTATATTTTTTTGCAGTTGCACATCCCGGTAAATCGTCTTCTTCTATCATTGAATCCCCAAAGTCTAGATACATAATAGGAGTAAGCTCCATTGCTTTGTCATCAATCTGATAAAAATAATAATTAACACCATTAGGTACAAAATAGAACTTTTCACCTATTGTATAAAATTTCTCCTTGTCCATCGTATTTTCTACAGAAATAGTTCCACTATAACCAACATTAGTAATTTGCTGAGTTTTCAAATTTGCAAATAACACTTCTTCATCTGTCCAAATAAAAGGATTAGTAAATACATATTTATCAAGACTTAAGGCCATAAGACTATTAAGCGCAAATTTTGATTTAATTTTTCGTTTTGATAATAATTTAAAATCAAGGCTATATGTATATATTACTCCATATGGATCCAACAAATCAATTCCTTTTAAAAATGGATTAAATTTTATATCTACAGCCATAGAATACTCTTCAGGCCCTTGACCTTGTCTATTTATTGAATTAGAAATAAATTTACCTGTACCTGAAAATGTAGAGACAACTTGATCTTTATCATAAATCGCATATATATCCATTGTTTGGTCATACATGACTTTTTTAAATTTACCTATTAATGATGAATCTTTCGTTTCTAAAGGAGTAATTTCTATTTTCTCTAGAAACACGGAAGCATCAGAAGAAGCATTACGTACTTCAATAGGTATTTTTTCGATACCATCAATGATTTTTTGTTTATTAGATGAGCAAGCACATATAATCATTAACAATAGAAGTATAATTATCTTATTCATAATATAAATTGGGTATTTTCAATTATTTCTCAGGGGTAATCCCCTGAGAAATAATCCATTAAACTATTCAATTCGGGCATGTAGTGATACATGAATATATTTTAATAGCAAACAATGCTGTGATACTTAAAAAGATTTTATTCATAAACTTTTTTATTATTTATAAGAGCCTGTTAAAAAATGATTGAAATAAAAAATAAGAAGATTTTCGTACCTGCCAAGGTATTCCTTTATTTGTAGTGACCAAACTATAATAAAGAGTTTAACGGAAACCGAATCGCAATATATAACAAAAGTATTGAACCTGCAAGTCCGAAAGCGAAAATATGATTTACGTATGATATGAACGCTTACGTGGTAGGTACTTTATTAACATTATTCGATTTGCATAATTCTATTCAAATAACTACCTTTACGGAAAATTGAAACAGGTATGGCAAAAGAAATTAACCCATTTATAGTAACTGGAAAAATAGAACCCGAGTACTTCTGCGATCGCGTGAAAGAATCAGAGAGGCTGGTTAAATCATTAACCAATGGCAATAACCTTGTCATTATCTCACCCAGAAGAATGGGTAAAACGGGACTAATCCGTTTCTGTTATGAGAAACCTGAAATAAAAGAAGAATATTATACTTTCTTCATTGACATACTCCATACATCAAGCTTAAGAGAATTCACTTATCTGCTTGGCAAAGAAATTTATGAAACACTATTGCCCCGCAGTAAGAAAATGGCGAACCTGTTTATCCAGACACTTAAATCAATCAATGGTAAATTCGGATTTGACCCGCTGACCAATCTACCTACTTTCAATCTGGAACTGGGGGATATTGATCGACCCGAATATACACTGAAAGAAATATTTCAATGTCTGATAGCAGCAGACAAACCTTGTATTGTTGCCATCGACGAGTTTCAACAAATTGCTAAATATCCCGAGAAGAATATAGAAGCATTACTACGCACACACATACAGAAAATAGGAAACAGCAATTTCATCTTTGCCGGAAGTGAACGGCATATGATGCAGGAAATGTTTCTATCTTCATCCCGTCCATTCTACCACAGTGCCGATATTTTGGAACTGAAAGCCATTGTACCGGAAATCTATATACCATTTATCGCAGACCATTTCCAAAAAAGAAAACGGCATATTGAAATCGAAAATATAGAAAAAGTATATCGGCTATTCAAAGGACATACCTTTTATATTCAAAAAACATTCAATGAAGCTTTTGCAGATACACCGAAAGGGAAAGAATGTACACTGGAAATTATCAAAACAGCTATAGATAACCTTATTGCATATAATGATACAATCTTTCGGGAAATCTTATCTAATATTCCCGAAAAGCAGAAGGAATTGCTTTATGCCATTGCCAAAGTAGGTGAAGCAGAAAACGTCACATCAGCGAAATTTATCAAACGATACAGTCTGACATCCGCAAGTTCTGTACAGTCCGCAACTAAAAAACTGCTTGAAAAAGACATTATTACAGAAATCAATAAAGTATATTCGGTTACCGACAAGTTCTTTGGTATGTGGATCAATACTATTTATGGCAATAAATATACCCTTTAGCAAAAACGCAACTACAATTACCATCAAATAAATCACAAAGTTAACACAATATATGGTAATTACCGAATGCCAATTATATTATTATGTTCTCACTATAAATATTTTAGCCCTATTTCTCTTCAATATCCTTGTTTTTCAAAACACATACGTTATCTTTGTAGTTATAGTACAAAATAAAGCAAAACAAAATGAAATCTAAAAACATCATTCTATTGTTTACTTTGGCATTGCCATTGTTCAGTTGTAGTGAATCACAAAAAAGAGTATCCTTTAGCGAAAGCACAACTGCTAAATCTACCGCTTTGAAGGAAGCCTTTATCTCCATTCCAATGGATATAAAAAAGAAAGGAGATATCTTATATGCCGGTGATTTTAAAGGAGACAGCCTTTTATACTGCTATAGTCTTAGTGAACAACGCTTTGTAAATCAAATGCTGCCACAAGGACAAGGACCTGATGAATTTTTAAGCCCTGTCGAATTCTTTCTGTCTGATTCGTCTGCCTTCATACACAATCGATGGCACTTCACAGCGCAAAACTATATATTCAACACGAAAGACTTTTCCATCCAGCGACAAGGAGAGTTGATACACCTGCCCATGAGCATTGACAGAGTCTATCCGATAAGCGAATCACGCTTTATAGCGTCCGGTGTTTTTGAAGATTGCAGATTCCTTATTTTAGATAATGACGGCAATGTTATATCCAAATGCGGCGACTTCCCGAACTATCAAAGTGGAGAAGAAAACATACCCAATACGGCTAAAGGTATGTTTCATCAATCACAATTCGGTTACAACACCGACCGGAAACGTCTGGCATGTGCTACCAGTAATGTACTTGAGCTATGGGACTATAAGCCGGAAACATTAACGCTCCATAAAAGACTATTGTTAGCACCCTATCATTATCAGTTCAATTCAAGCCCAGACGGTGTGTATGCGGAAAGTGATAATCCTGATGCCGAACTGGGAGCACGAGGCATTGCCGTTTCCAATAACTATGTTTATGTACTGTATAACCCAAACACCAATCGGATGCACGAAGAACAAAAAGAAACTCTAAACAGCGAGATTTGGGTTTTCGACTGGGAAGGAAAACCGATACGTAAAATTTTGACAGATACTCATATAGAATGCTTCTGTGTAGATGAAACCGATACTTCATTTTATTGTGTAATGACTGCACCGGACTATTGTATTGGGATAGTGTCACCATCCCATTAACATAGTGACAGTATGTGCCAAGGATAGTGTCACTATCCCGAGCACATACTGTCACTATAACAAATCGAATATTTTGAGCTATTCTTGTCCTAGTCCGCCCGCTGTGTAGGCAGCGTAAACTCCTGAGAATCACAGATTACCCCATTCTCATCGGACACCGCTACGCGGAAAGTCACTTCACCATCTTTCAGCTTACTTCCGGCATAGACTGTAGCCGTATAGCGGATACCCTCACCCGGAAGAATTTCTTCTATCATTACAGTAGGAGAAATGCCGATATGTTTCACTTTCCCGACCGTCTCTACAATAGGAACCACGTCATAAACCGGATTCCGTCCTTCATTCATGATTTCAAAGATGATCTTGCTGCTTTCTCCCCCGTCTATCGCATGATTACGGTTATCGTCAATAAAGCGAATCTTGCGCAGTTTCAACTGAGTCAGTTGCTGCTGAGTCTGTGTCCGAGGTTTAAACTTAGAGTGAGACTGCCCTTGTCTGACTTCCGGAACGTAAGCATATTCCTCTATCGGGTCCGGTTTCGGAGCAGTCAGCGCATTCCCTATCGCTGCACCGGCAATGGTGCCAACAATATTTCCAATGGCAGAGCCGCGATATCCGCCCCTCCAGCCACGATTATTATCTCCGATAAGTCCGCCTATCGAACTTCCCAGACTTCCCCCAATTGCAGCACCACCTACAATTGCTCCGGGATTTCCCATACGTCCCGATGCACATCCGCTCAATATCAGAGCAGAAAGCAGAATTACAGTTAGTTGTTTCCTCATGATCATCTCTAATTTTACTATGATTACTCTATCACTTTAAAACGTGCAAAACGCAACAATAGTTGCTTGTCCCCTGCATTTTTAAAATGAATCGTTGCTTTTGCATTATCACCCGTTCCTTCTACCCTGATCACTTCGCCCAAGCCGAAACGTTCATGTTCTATCATCTGCCCCGCCTGCACTCCTGTTACAGATGCCGAACCGGCTGAAGCCGACCGTGTACTGCTTCCACTCACCGCACTGACCTTCTTCAAATTCTTCGGCACACTGGGTGCAATCACCTGAGTCTTCGGACGTTCACGATCAGAAAATTTAGTACCATAAGGCGTTCGTGTAGGAGATGCCGCACGTGTAAATCCACCTTCGATCTCCCTGCGGAAACGCCCCGCACCTTCATCCACCGACCGGCTGACTCCCGCCTCATGCGGCAACCGCAAATAATTCACATCGATATCGCGCAAGAAACGGCTGGGACTTCCAAACTCCATCTTTCCATAACGGAAACGGGTCTTGGCAAAAGAAATATAACAATGTTCTTCGGCACGGGTAATAGCCACGTAGAACAAACGACGCTCCTCTTCCAGAGCACGGGGAGAATCGCCCACCATACCACTAGGGAAAAGATTTTCTTCCAGTCCCACTACGAATACGTTTTTAAACTCCAGCCCCTTGGCCGAATGAACGGTCATCAACGTTATCTTTTCTCCATCATCCGCTTTGTCCGAGTCCTGATCAGTAAGCAAGGCAATCTCCGAAAGGAAATCTGTCAGAGAAATATTCGGGTTGCCTTCTTCCTGCCGCAACGCGCAGAAATCATTCATACCATTCACCAATTCCTCAATGTTTTCCTTACGACTCAGATTCTCCGGCGAAGTATCCTGACAGACATCATTGATGATGCCGGACCGGCGGATAATATCCGTTCCTATCTCATACGCACTCTTGTCCACCTGATCGGTCATAAAGCCTTCTATCAGTTCACGGAAACCTTGCAGTTTGGTGTGCGTACCTTTATTAATGTTCAGCCCGTAGCTCAATGGTTCGCAAAGCGCCGCCCAAAGGCTGACACCATTTTCAGTGGCAGCGGAGATGATTTTTCCAACCGTCGTATCACCGATGCCACGGGCAGGATAATTAATGATTCGCTTGAATGCTTCTTCATCATTCGGGTTCACTACCAAGCGGAAGTAAGCAATGACGTCCTTAATCTCCTTACGCTGGTAGAATGAAAGTCCGCCATAGATTTTATAGGGCATACTTCGTTTCCGAAGAGCCTCCTCGAAAACACGGCTCTGCGCATTCGTACGGTATAATATGGCAAAATCTGCATAGCCGTAACTATGTTCCCGACGCAGTTCAGCTATCTTATTGGCTACGATATCCCCTTCTTCCACATCACTGTAAGCCTGAAAAACGCCAATCGGTTCGCCACGTTCTTTTTCAGAGAATACTTCTTTCCGAATCTGACGTTCATTCTTTTCGATCAGACTGTTGGCAGCACAGACGATGGTTTGCGTAGAACGATAATTCTGCTCCAGTTTAAAGACTTTCGTGTTAGGATAAACCTTCGTGAAATAAAGGATATTATCAATATCCGCTCCACGGAAAGAGTAAATACTCTGCGCATCATCGCCTACCACACAAACACGCTGATTTTCTTTCGTCAGCTGAAGTACAATGCTATGCTGGGCATAATTCGTATCCTGATACTCGTCCACCAGCACATAACGGAACTGCTCCCTATAACGGGCCAGCACTTCCGGAAAGTCGCGGAACAGAATATACGTATACACCAGCAGATCATCGAAATCCATAGCTCCCGCCTGACGGCATCTTTCCCAGTAACGGGTATATATTTCACGGACAGCGGGCACTTTGGCTGCCATATCTCCTTCATACGCTTCTTTGTTGGCAGCATATCCCGTAGGAGAAACCAAATGGTTTTTGGCACTTGAAATGCGGGCCTGCACCATCCCCGGCTTATATGTCTTTTCGTCCAGTCCCATCTCCTTGATGATGGAACGGATCAGACTTTTACTATCCACCGAATCATAAATGGTAAATTGGGAAGTGAATCCGATATACTTTGCTTCGGCACGGAGAATGCGGGAAAAGACGGAATGGAAGGTACCCATCCACAAATAACGTGCCCGCTCCATGCCCACCTGACGGGCTATACGTTCTTTCATCTCACGCGCCGCCTTATTGGTAAAGGTCAGTGCGAGGATGTTCCACGGTTGATAGCCGTTTTCCAGCAGATAGGCAATTTTATAAGTCAACACACGTGTCTTTCCCGAACCTGCACCGGCTATCACCAGCGAAGGCCCGTCGTTATAAGTCACTGCTGCACACTGACTCTCATTTAATTCCTCTATATAGTTGGTATTCATAACAGCATTATAAAAACAATGAGGATTTTTAACAAACCCTTGGCGTTCAAATTTGTTTCAATACGACAAAAGTATAACATTCATTTGACAATGAAGATATTTTTATGATTTTTCATCACTAACTATTTAACCTAATCACTCAAAGCAATGAAAAAGAGTATATTTTTATCATTTATTTTATGTTTGTGCCTCATCGCCTGCATACCACAGCAAGCAATGGCGCAAAAGCAAAGCCGCATGGAAAAGCTGCTAAGGTATCTGAACGACAATGACGCCGACAAATGGCAGAAGAACAGGGAAAAACTGGATGACGAAACAAAGGCGTACTATGCCGAAGATTTATCATTGATGGACGTCCTCAACGACCTGTGGAACAGACAGAGCGAACAGGCAGCCACCCTCTACTTCGGCTGCTACGAGAAAGCCGCCCAAAGTAACTTCCCCGGCATCTGCGAAGGGGAAAAGATTCCGCTTTCTCAGATACGGGACAAGGCGGACCAGTCCATTATCAACCTGCTGGAGGCCTCGAAAGATAAAATACCTTTCAGCCGGGCACTGCTGGACAGCATTCACGCCACCGAATATCCGGTTGACTCCGCCATGCTGCAACGGCTGCAGAACATCCGCGAGGTGGCACTGCTGGAAGGAATGCTCAACCCCCCCACTCCCATCATCTATCAGACTTACGTCAAGGAGTATCCCAACGGCAAATTTATTGCACAAGTCAACGCCTCCGAAAACGTACGGCTCTACCAACTGGTGAAGACGGCCCCGACTCCTGCAAACTTCAAAGCCTTCTTTGAAGACCCCGAAATGCAAAAGTATTATCAAGACAGAGGTCCGCGCCCCTATCTTGCCGAGGTCCGTACCTTATACGATGATTTCCTGTTCCAACGTATCGACAGCCTGAAAAAAGAAGGAAATGCCACCGCCATCCGGCAGATTATCGATGATTATAAGAACACACCTTATCTGTCCACCGGTGCACGGACTCACCTGAACGATCTTGAATATCTCAGTGAAAAGGCAGACTTCGAGCTTCTGAAACCGGCAATAGTCAACTCCGAATCGCTCGGTTTATTGCAGGAATTCCTCAAAACACACAAGTATAAGGAATTTCGTGACCAGGCAAAGAATTTGCGTGCTCCATTTATCCTGCAAGCCATCGTTTCCACCCCGACTACTGTAAAATATTACACTCAAGGACGATTGATAAAGTGCTGCGAGACCGACAGCACCGGTAATATTACGACCAGCTACACCTACAATGACAAGGGGCAGCTTACCACCACATTATCCGTGACTGAAAAGAACGGGCAACCCATCAACGAGGTGCAAACCAGCAGGCTGTACGACCCGCAAGGCCACTGCATCTTCGAAGTGAAGACTAATCCGAAAACCAAAACGGACTTCTACCGCCGTGCACGCCGCATCGGTATCGACGGAAGCATCGAAAGTGATTCCCTAAAATACATGGACGGCAGATATACCGTCAGCAGCTACAACAAGCAAGGATTACTGACGGAAACCAAAGAGTACAACAAGAACGGGGAAATGGAGGGATATACAGTCAACAAATACGACGACAAAGGCAGAATGACCGAATCTCAGCATCAGAATATGCTCTTTGTCAATTCGCCCAACCAGATTCTCTCGCAAAAAGAATTGTATGAATATGATAAATACGGATACCTCACCCGCATCGTCTACCAACGTATCTTCGGCAACAGCCAGAAGACGTCCGGCTGCCTGACCTGCCTGTACGACGAGTACGGAAACCGGATCGACGGTGACTCCTATTACGAGTATGACAATACGGGGCAATGGATATGCCGCACCAGCTATGACAACCCGCAGCAAGTGGAACGTATACAGTACATTTATAAATAAAAATAAAATACCGTGAACCTTTTACGAACTATGGCTGTTATTATAGTATAACAAAACCATTTAAAGTTTTGACAATATGAATACTATATTAATGTCTTTAATAATTATGACCATGACTTACGAAATGCCTAAACTTCCTTACGCAAACAATGCGCTGGAACCTGTAATCAGTCAGCAAACGATAGATTTCCATTACGGAAAACATCTGCAAACATATGTAAATAATCTGAATAGCCTTGTGCCCGGAACAGAATATGAAGGCAAAACGGTAGAAGAAATCGTTGCCACCGCTCCCGATGGAGCTATCTTCAACAACGCCGGCCAAGTGTTGAATCACAATTTATATTTCCTCCAATTCGCTCCGAAACCTTCGAAAAAGGAACCGGCAGGCAAACTGGGAGAAGCCATCAAACGTGATTTCGGCAGCTTTGAAAACTTCAAGAAGGAGTTCAATGCAGCAGCAGTCGGATTGTTCGGTTCAGGATGGGCTTGGCTGTCAGTAGACAAGAACGGTAAACTGCATATCACCAAAGAAGGAAACGGCAGTAACCCCGTACGCGCCGGACTGAAACCACTTCTGGGTTTTGACGTGTGGGAACACTCCTACTATCTGGACTACCAGAACCGCCGTGCCGACCACGTAAACGCCCTGTGGAACATCATCGACTGGGATGTGGTAGAAAAACGAATGTAACCGGACTCATTAAAATTAAGCTAAACTATACTATTGAAAAGGTCGTTGTGGATTTCACAGCGGCCTTTTTTCTACAACAAAAAACCTAAGCTTTCTATTGTATATCAAAGGCATAAATTGTATTTTTGCAATAGCCGAAAATCAAAACAGACAATTATGACACTTCAACAAAAAAATAAAGAATGGCGCATTTTCTTTGTTGCCTTCTTCCTTTTGCTCTCTTTCATCAGTAACGCGGCTACCCCGGAAGAATTGGAAGAGGAGATACTTTTCGTGACGTCCTACAATTCCGATACTAAATATACCTACGATAATATCAACACGTTCGTAGAAACGTACCGCCAACTGGGTGGCAAGTATTCCACCATCGTAGAAAACATGAATGTTACCGACCTCAATCAATCCAGAAAATGGAAGAAAACGCTTACCAACATTCTGGACAAACATCCGAACGCCAAGCTAGTCATCCTGCTGGGTGGCGAAGCATGGAGCAGTTTCCTGCACCTCGAAGACGAGAAGTACAGACAACTGCCCGTATTTTGCGCTATGGCATCGCGCAACGGCATCCGTATTCCGGAAGACTCTATTGATATACAGACTTACGAACCTCAGAGCATCGACTTAACGGAAAGAATGAGCGAATACAATATAATATATTGTAACACATACGAATATGATGTCGATAAAGACATCGAAATGATGCGAAGCTTTTATCCGGATATGGAACATTTAGTGTTCATCTCGGACAATACCTACAACGGACTTGCCGAACAAGCGTGGGTGAAAAAGAATATGAAACGCTATCCGGAAATATCGACGACCTATATTGACGGCCGTATCCACACCCTTGATGCTGCCGTCAAACAACTACGCGATATCCCCCAAAATTCGGTTGCACTACTGGGTATCTGGAGAATTGACAATCGGGGCATAACGTATATGAACAACTCTGTATATGCTTTCTCCAAAGCGAATCCAGAGTTGCCTGTTTTCAGCCTGACTGCTACTGCCATTGGGTATTGGGCAATCGGAGGGTATATCCCCCAGTACGACGGAATAGGGAGAAGCATGGGAGAACAGGCTTATCAATTTCTGGACAAGGGGAAAAACAATGTCGGCCACATTCATTTGTTGCCCAACAGATACAAATTTGATGCCAACAAACTGTATGAATGGGGATTTCAAGACAAGAAACTACCTTTCAATTCACTTATCATCAACCAACAGGTGCCTTTCTTTCAGGCATATCGGACGGAAGTGCAATTCATCCTGTTTACCTTCCTTGTACTGATAGGCGGACTGTTTATCTCACTGTATTATTATTACCGGACAAAAATCTTAAAGAATCACCTTGAGAAGACTACAGCCCAATTAAGGGAAGATAAAAAGAAACTGGAATTATCGGAAATTGCGCTACGTCACGCCAAAGAGCGTGCCGAAGAAGCCAATCAACTGAAAAGTGCCTTCGTATCAAATATGAGCCACGAAATACGGACACCGCTGAACGCTATTGTCGGCTTTTCCAGCCTGCTGATCGATACCGTGGAAGCAACGGATGAGCAGAAGGAATATGCGGATATCATCCAGACTAATTCCGAATTGTTATTGCAACTGATCAGTGATGTACTGGATGTATCACGCTTGGAATCAGGCAAACTGCTGTTCAAGTATGAATGGTGCGAACTGGTAAATCATTGCCAGAACATGATCACACTGACCAGGAAAAACCGGACAAGAGATATAGATGTCAGGCTTCAGATGCCGAAAGAGCCTTATATGCTCTATACCGATCCGCTACGTTTGCAGCAGGTGATCATCAACTTACTGAACAATGCGCTGAAGTTTACTCCCGACGGCGGAAGTATCACGCTGGATTATGAAATAGACGAAGAAGACCAGTGTATGCTGTTCTCTGTGACCGATACAGGCTCGGGCATCCCCGAAGACAAGCAGGAACTGGTATTCCAGCGTTTTGAGAAGCTCAACGAATTTGTGCAGGGAACAGGCTTGGGACTGGCGATCTGCAAACTGACCATACAACGCATGGGAGGCGATATCTGGATTGACAAGAATTATAAGAACGGAGCACGGTTTGTCTTTTCTCATCCTATCAAAAAGCGGGAATCGGAAGAAAAATGAAAAAAAAACGGATAATTTGATGAATCTTTGTTTCTTTTTCGCTTACTTTGCTCCCGTAAAGACAAAGGGGTGCCCCCAAAGAGGGGCTGAGATTATACCCTAGGAACCTGAGGCAGTTAGCACTGACGTAGGGATTGTGTTTCTTTCTTATCGCCTTTCTATATAAGCACGCTCTTTGTATTTACTTTCAACTTATTAATACTGATAGGACAATGAAAGTACAAGTTAACAACAAAGAGGTGGAAATGACTCCTGCTTCTACCCTTACACAACTGGCTGCCCAACTGGAACTTCCGGTACAAGGCATCGCTATTGCCGTAAACAACAAAATGATTCCACGTTCCGAATGGGAGAAATTCGCGTTACAGGAGAATGATAACCTCGTGGTCATCAAAGCGGCTTGTGGAGGGTAAAAGTATGGTCAGTCTACAATTTATCACCCACCAGACCGATCGGTATACTTATTTCGAATCGGCACTCATGGCACTTGAAGGAGGATGTAAGTGGATTCAGCTACGCATGAAGGAAGCTCCGTGTGAAGAGGTGGAAGCTGTTGCCCTCCAACTAAAGCCGCTCTGCAAAGAAAAAGAAGCGATCTTACTTCTGGATGACCACGTCGAACTTGCCAAAAAGCTGGAAGTGGACGGAGTGCATCTGGGCAAAAAAGACATGCCGATAGATCAGGCACGACAATTACTTGGAGAAGCATTTATTATCGGAGGTACGGCAAATACATTCGAAGATGTCGTACAGCACTACCGTGCCGGAGCAGATTACCTCGGCATCGGTCCTTTCCGGTTTACCACTACAAAGAAAAACCTGAGTCCTGTTCTGGGACTGGAAGGTTATGCCGCTATTTTATCTCAGATGAAAGAAGCGAATATCGAACTGCCGGTAGTAGCCATCGGAGGAATCACCTGTGAGGATATACCCGCCATACTCGAAACCGGAGTGAACGGAATAGCACTTTCCGGAACGATTCTTCGGGCGGAGGATCCGGCAGCGGAAACACGAAAGATTTTGAACATGAAATGTATAATCAAATAAAATAATTGAAAAGTGGAAAAGTTAGTAATTGCAGGCCGTGAGTTCGACTCCCGCCTTTTTCTGGGTACAGGAAAATTCAATTCCAATGAAGTAATGGAACAAGCCATTCTGACATCGGGCACTGAAATGGTAACCGTAGCAATGAAGCGCATCGACATGGATGACAAAGAAGACGACATGCTGAAACATATTATTCATCCGAATATCCAGTTGCTACCCAACACATCGGGAGTACGCGATGCGGAAGAAGCTGTTTTCGCCGCACAAATGGCACGTGAAGCTTTTGGTACCAACTGGCTGAAACTGGAAATCCATCCGGATCCGCGCTATCTGCTCCCCGACTCTATCGAAACCCTGAAGGCTACAGAACAGCTTGTTAAACTGGGCTTCATCGTATTACCTTATTGCCAGGCCGACCCTGTGCTCTGCAAACGACTGGAAGAAGCCGGTGCCGCTACCGTAATGCCGCTAGGCGCTCCCATCGGAACTAACAAAGGACTGCAAACCAAAGAATTCCTGCAGATTATTATCGAGCAGGCCGGTATCCCCGTTGTCGTAGATGCCGGAATCGGTGCACCGAGCCACGCTGCCGAAGCAATGGAACTGGGAGCTTCTGCCGTACTGGTAAATACCGCCATCGCCGTAGCAGGCAATCCAGTAGAAATGGCGTTGGCCTTCAAAGCCGCCACCGAAGCCGGAAGACGGGCATACGAAGCAGGACTGGGTCTGCAGGCTGATAACTTTATAGCAGAAGCAAGTTCACCTTTAACTGCATTTTTGGAATAAGTAATAGGTGATAAGTAATAGGTAATAAGTAGGGAGTAGTGTTTGTTTCACTATTCTTAATAATACGATAATAAAATTCTATGGAACAAAAAATAAAATTTTCCCGTTCTCAGAAAGTGTATCTGCCGGGTAAACTCTATCCGAACATCCGTGTAGCCATGCGGAAAGTTGAACAAGTGCCCAGTGTCAGCTTCGAAGGAGAAGAAAAGATAGCTACTCCGAATCCGGAAGTATACGTATATGACACCAGCGGTCCGTTCAGTGACCCGTCAATGAGCATTGATCTTAAGAAAGGACTTCCCCGCTTACGTGAAGAATGGATTGTGGAACGCGGTGACGTAGAGCAACTCCCCGAAATCACTTCGGAATACGGACAAATGAGACGTGATGACAAAAGTCTGGATCATCTCCGCTTTGAACACATTGCCCTTCCCTATCGTGCCAAAAAGGGAGAAGCCATCACTCAGATGGCATACGCCAAACGAGGAATCATCACTCCGGAAATGGAATATGTGGCGATCCGCGAAAATATGAACTGTGAGGAACTGGGAATCGAGACTCACATTACTCCCGAATTTGTCCGTAAAGAAATAGCAGAAGGACGTGCAGTGCTGCCTGCCAACATCAATCATCCGGAAGCCGAACCGATGATTATCGGCCGTAACTTCCTAGTGAAAATCAATACGAATATCGGAAACTCCGCCACCACTTCCAGCATTGACGAGGAAGTGGAAAAGGCTTTATGGAGCTGCAAATGGGGAGGTGATACGCTGATGGACCTTTCAACAGGAGAAAATATTCATGAGACACGTGAATGGATCATCCGCAACTGCCCTGTACCGGTAGGCACTGTACCTATCTATCAGGCACTTGAGAAAGTGAATGGTGTAGTGGAAGACCTTAACTGGGAAATCTATCGGGACACACTGATCGAACAATGCGAACAGGGAGTAGATTATTTTACGATTCATGCAGGTATCCGCCGTCATAATGTTCATCTTGCCGATAAACGTCTGTGCGGCATTGTCAGCCGTGGAGGAAGCATCATGAGCAAATGGTGTCTGGTGCACGATCAGGAAAGTTTCCTGTATGAACACTTTGACGATATCTGTGATATTCTGGCTCAATACGACGTTGCCGTATCATTGGGAGACGGACTGCGTCCGGGCTCTATCCATGATGCCAACGACGAAGCACAGTTTGCAGAACTGGACACGATGGGAGAACTGGTACTTCGTGCATGGGAAAAGAACGTGCAGGCATTTATCGAAGGTCCGGGACACGTACCGATGCATAAAATCAAGGAGAACATGGAACGTCAGATCGAGAAATGCCATGATGCGCCATTTTATACACTCGGCCCTTTAGTGACGGATATCGCTCCTGGCTACGATCACATTACCTCTGCCATCGGAGCTGCTCAAATCGGCTGGTTAGGTACAGCTATGCTTTGTTATGTCACTCCGAAAGAGCATCTTGCCCTGCCGGATAAAGAAGACGTACGTGTAGGGGTTATCACTTATAAGATTGCCGCTCATGCTGCCGACCTTGCCAAAGGGCATCCGGGAGCACAGGTACGCGACAATGCCTTGAGCAAAGCCCGTTACGAGTTCCGCTGGAAAGATCAGTTCGACTTGTCTCTCGATCCGGAACGGGCACAAGGATATTTCCGCGCGGGACATCACATTGACGGAGAATACTGCACGATGTGCGGACCAAATTTCTGCGCCATGAGATTATCCCGTGATCTGAAGAAAAATGCCAAGAGTGATAAATAATGAGTTGTGAATATCCCCAAACCAAGTCACAACCTCATTTCTTTTTAATTTTCAACTTTCAATTAATTAAAATGTTCTCAGACGAATTAGAAAAAATATCCTGGGAAGAGACGACAAAAGCCATCTATTCCAAAACAGATGCCGATGTGCGCCGTGCATTAGGCAAAAAAGAGCATCTGGATGTCAACGATTTTATGGCATTGATCTCACCTGCCGCCACTCCCTATCTGGAAGTGATGGCCCGCCTCAGCCAGAAATATACGATGGAGCGGTTCGGCAAAACAATCTCTATGTTTGTGCCGCTCTATATCACCAATTCATGCACCAACTCCTGCGTCTATTGCGGTTTCCATATCAGTAATCCGATGAAAAGAACGATTCTGACGGAGGAGGAAATCATCAACGAATACAAAGCAATCAAACGGCTGGCTCCTTTTGAGAATCTTTTACTCGTGACAGGTGAAAATCCGGCAGCAGCAGGTGTACCTTACATCGCCCGTGCTCTCGATCTGGCAAAACCTTATTTCAGTAACCTTCAGATTGAAGTGATGCCCCTCAAAGCGGAAGAATACAAAGAACTCACCCATCACGGGCTGAACGGAGTCATCTGCTTTCAGGAAACTTATAATAAGGCGAACTATAAAAAGTATCACCCGCGAGGCATGAAGTCCAAATTCGAATGGCGTGTCGATGGATTCGATCGTATGGGACAGGCGGGTGTCCATAAGATCGGCATGGGTGTCCTGATCGGTCTGGAGGAATGGCGGACAGATGTGACAATGATGGCTTACCACCTCCGCTACCTGCAGAAACACTACTGGAAGACCAAATACAGCGTCAACTTCCCCCGTATGCGTCCATCCGAAAACGATGGCTTCCAACCCAATGTTATCATGAACGACCGGGAACTTGCACAGCTTACTTTCGCCATGCGAATCTTCGATCATGATGTAGATATCTCCTATTCTACCCGTGAAAGCGCCGAGATACGAAATCACATGGCAACACTGGGCGTGACAACCATGAGTGCCGAAAGCAAGACAGAACCGGGCGGATATTACAGCTACCCGCAAACACTGGAGCAGTTCCATGTGAGTGACGAACGGAAAGCGGTAGAAGTGGAACGTGACCTGAGGAAATTAGGACGTGAACCGGTCTGGAAGGATTGGGACCAGTCTTTTGACTTTAAAAGATAAAACGATGCGATACGACAGGCAAATGATCCTTCCCGAAATCGGAGAAGACGGTCAGCAGAAACTGAAGCAAGCAAAGGTTCTTATTGTAGGCGTGGGAGGGCTAGGCTCTCCCATAGCCCTCTATCTGACCGGAGCAGGAGTAGGCTGCATTGGACTGGTAGATGACGATGTAGTCAGCATCAGTAATCTGCAACGGCAAGTGCTCTATTCGGAGAAAGAATTAGGTAAACCCAAGGCAATATGTGCCGCCGAACGACTTTCCGCACTAAACAGCGAGATAACTATCCGGACTTATCCAATCCGTTTAACGGAGGAAAACGCACAGGAAATTATCAGTCAGTATGATATAGTAGTAGACGGCTGCGACAACTTTTCTACCCGCTATCTTATCAATGACATCTGTGCCGAAATGGGGAAAGTGTATGTCTATGGAGCAATCTGCGGCTTTGAAGGTCAGGTATCCGTTTTTCATTACGGAGAAGAGAAAAAAAGTTATCGGGACTTATATCCGGACGAAGAAGAAATGAGGCGAATGCCTCCGCCTCCCAAAGGTGTAATGGGCATTACTCCTGCGGTAACAGGAAGCATCGAAGCAACGGAAGTGCTGAAGATTATCTGTGGATTTGGCGAAGTATTATCAGGTAAACTATGGACTATTGACTTGCGCACATTGCAATCTAACAAATTTTCACTATAAACGTTGGTTTCTGAAATAGTTAATTAGTAACTTTGCTAAACTTTACAACTTTACACAGGAAATGAAACTAATTGTAGTTACCACGCCCACGTTCTTCGTTGAAGAAGATAAGATCATTACCGCTCTTTTCGAGGAGGGACTGGATATTCTACATCTCAGAAAACCTGAGACACCGGCCATGTATTCCGAACGATTACTGACGCTGATTCCGGAAAAATATCATCGCCGCATTGTGACACACGAACATTTTTATCTGAAAGAAGAGTTCAATCTGATGGGTATCCACCTGAATGCACGCAACCCAAGCGAACCGCATGACTATGCCGGACACGTCAGTTGTTCCTGCCATTCCGTAGAAGAGGTGAAGAACAGAAAGCATTTTTATGATTACGTTTTCATGAGTCCCATTTACGATAGTATTTCGAAGGTTAATTACTATTCTACTTATACGGCAGAAGAACTACGTGAGGCACAGAAAGCTAAGATCATTGACTCTAAAGTAATGGCACTTGGAGGTATTAATGAAGATAATCTATTAGAAATAAAAGATTTCGGATTTGGAGGGGCTGTTGTACTGGGGGATCTCTGGAATAAATTTGATGCCTGCCTGGATCAGAATTATCTGGCTGTGATCGAGCATTTCAAGAAGTTGAAGAAATTGGCGGACTAAGAAACAGCAGCCTGGTTCAAGCATTTGTTTCATCCAATAAATCATTCAGAAATAAAAAAGCCGCGGAGAGCATCTCCAGCGGCTTTCTTTTTATTTGTTTCTGTACATTTGCTATTTACCAGAATTTGTATCCCACACTGATTGCAAAATTCAAGTTCTTCCCGGTATCAGTTTCCAATTTAGTCAATCCGAATTGTCCGTCGAGCCCTACGATAAACTTTTGATATTCCAAAGCAACACCGACTCCTAATCCAAAATCAAAACGGTTCAGACCTTTCATGTCTGATAAATCATACTCGCTCGGATCAAGAATATCCCCAAGAGGAATGTCATGGCTTTGTCCTCCCGCTTCAATAGTCATTTTATCAATCTTGCCAAAAGTATTCATCTTTGCCGTAGCTTTCTGTCCCTGATATTCCACAGTAGCCTTCGTTTTACCTCCTACACCATAAGCCAGATAAGGACCGGCACTTACAACTATATTCGTATTGTCGGCTACATTAAAACGGGCAGCAGCCATAACAGGCAACTCCAAATACATCTGATTAACTGTGACTTTAGCATTTACTCCCATTATCTCACCACTATCCAGCTTTCCGCCTTTAGTCGAAAAGAACAGGGTAGGCTGCAATGACCACATATCATTAAAAGCATACTCCGTCCCTACTCCAACTCTAAAACCAACTTTTGCATTAACCTCATCAGTCGTCCAATTACTAATGTTCATACCTACTTTCGCATTCCAACCTGTAATCTGTGAGAAGCCCGCAACCGATACCAGCGCAAATAAAATAAATAAGACACTCTTTTTCATAATTTTTCTAGTTTTAATTAAGTACTAAGGATTATCCCCTCGTTTGTTTTACGACACAAATATATGCGCAAAATACTAAGAAAGCAATTTTTTTGTGAACAAACGTGTAAAATATAGAGATTACACAATCGAGTAGGAGGAAAACGAAGTAGAAGTTTTCCTCCTACTTTCGTTTTCCGACCTCTCACACCACCGTACGTGCCGTTCGGCATACGGCGGTTCTCTTAACTGCGATGCAATTGGGTATAAAGAATTATCATTGACGGATAACCCGCCATTACAAGCTTATCTGTTGTGATTGCTCTATGCAATATCCAACTATCCGCAATGCGCCAATAGCCTTTACGGGTATTCGCCCATTCCCAAGATTTCCGACGAGGGATGCCACACTTCTGCAAGCTGGCAAAACGTGTACGTACCCGCTTCCAACTCTTCCATATATACATTCTAAGACGACGATTGTACCACTTCGCTGTTTTGATTATAAAATCTTTCATATCGGCATAATGATAGTATGTCAGCCAACCTCGGATGTATTGCGTCAGGTGGAGTTTCAGCCAAGCGTAGCCTTGACCACTACTACGGCTGGTCAGGTGCTTGATGGTGCGTTTGAACTTGGATTGACTTTTCTTATGAAGATTAAGACCACATTTACGGTCGGCTCTTCAGTAGAAGGAGTGTCCAAGATACTTCTTGCCGCAGATGGAACCGACTTCTGTCTTCTCTTTGTTTACTTTCAAGAATAACTTCTTTTCTATAAACTCGGAAATACTATCACGGACTCGCTCCGTTGCCCGAAGACTATGGACAAGGATCAGACAATCATCGGCATAGCGGACAAACGGGTGCCCCCTGCGTTCCAATTCCTGGTCCAACTCATTAAGAAGAATATTGCTCAATATAGGACTCAATGGACCACCTTGGGGGACGCCCTCGGCAGTCTCCGCGTATTTGTGAGATACTACAACTCCTGCATTAAGGTATTTGTGTATCAAAGATATTACACTGCCGTCCTTGACGGTTCGGGATAAGACCTCTATCAGTTTGCTGTGGTTAACACGGTCAAAGAACTTTTCCAAATCCAAACCGATACAGTAGCGATAACCTTGGTCTGCATATTCCTGCACCTTATGCAGTGCATCGTGAGCACTACGATGAGGGCGGAAGCCGAAGCTGTTGTCACTGAACTGAGGTTCGTAAAGCGGTATCAACACTTGGCTGATTGCCTGCTGAACAAAGCGGTCTACCACTGTCGGGATACCTAATGGGCGAGTTTTACCGTTGTCTTTCGGAATTTCTAACCTGCGCACAGGGGACGGACGATACTTCCCCCTGCGTATCTTTTCCAACAATTCGTCTTTATGGAGGGTAAGGTATGGCAACAGTTCGCTCGTCTCCATCTTATCGACACCTCCCACTCCTCCATTCCTTACGACTTGGCGGTATGCCGCATTCAAGTTCGATGGACTTAGAAGGAGTTCCAACAGATTGTTTTCTTCCAATTGCACTTCCACAAGCTGCTCATCTTTTATCTCCATAAAAGTCTGCACTCCCACATACTCGTCGGATGCTGTCCTATCCATTTGTGGGCAGTTCGTTTTACTGATTTTCCGCATTGACTCTTTCATAAAGTATTAAATGGTACTTGTTTGATTAAAAGTTCAGTCCTTCACCGACTGCCGATTTTTTTACCTTGTCGGTTACTATGACCTCTGCTGACTTCTCACGGTTCGTTATTACTGCTTGACTGTATTTATTTATTTTTCCTCGCCCGTGAGACCTCCCCAGTTATGGACATATTCTTTCCATCTTATGTCTGCTTGATTTACTTTGGATGTTCCGGACAACTATAGGACTTCGTTTTGTTTAGCAAACTTATCCACATCCTTAAGCCTTAATATCAAGTTTCTGTACGTCAGACCAGATATTTGCCGCAGGCTTCCTTCAGATTCCACCTCACGATGGACACCCTTGCCGTTGGCTATATACTTCCCGTTGTCAGGGCGCTTTAGGGACTTACACCCGTTAGAATATGTTCGTGCTGGGCGAACTAAAGAAAGGGAATTCCCTATTTCAGAGAATCCCCTTTCCTATTTTTTTATTATCTACTACTCGATTAGAAATTGTAGTGGAAACCAATAGACAGATCTTCGCTAGTCAACATCAGACCGAAAGAATCTCCGGAAGTGTTCACATTCTTACGATATCCCAAGAAACCATACTTGGCGATAAAAGAGAAATGATCGTTCAGTTTAACAGCGATACCCGGTCTCAAACCGATCTGACCTGCTTTAGTGGTATCACCATCTTTGATTTTCACGAAACCAATAGCAGCAGTTCCGTCCAGGAACAGACGTACAGCATCATTCTGATAGTAAGACCAACGGATGTACGGAGCAACAGTAACTGTATTTGCAGTCACTTGTTTCACATATTCGTGTGAATAGTTCAGTTCAGCACCCAATGCCCATGTTTCATTAAAATTGTAGCCGATTTCCGGAGCAACTTTAAAAGAAGTAGTGTTGCCTGTGCTATTACGCCATACGTTCAATGATCCGCCTACGTAAATGTCTTGTGCTTTTACAGCGATAGTTGCTAACATTACAACTACCAATAATAAACCCTTTTTCATCTTCTTTCTTTTTAAGTTATAAAATAAACACCTAACGGAATAGCAAATTTGAGTAAAGCGTAGCGAACAGACTGAAAAAGCGTTCGTTACGCTATATTTTTCTCTTGTTCAAAAGCCAAGAAGAGACAGAATATGGACAAACGCAGCAAAAGTTCAGTTACTTTATCATTACCCGTGCGATGATGCAAATTTCTTGCGAAACCTAAATTTTGCATCGTTTGGCGTTATGTGTCGTATCTGTCGGTAACTCACTATGAATTAATTTTGTAACCAAAAAAAAGTGAGTTATGAGAAGTACATTTAAGGTATTGTTCTACGTGAAGAAAGGCAGTGAGAAACCCAACGGCAACCTGCCTTTGATGTGTCGCATTACGGTGGACGGAGAGATTAAGCAGTTCAGTTGCAAGATGGATGTTCCCTTGCGCCTGTGGGACGTGAAGAACAACCGTGCTTCGGGTAAGAGTGCCGAAGCGCAAAGAATCAACCGTGCCGTTGACAAAATCAGAGTGGAGATAAACCGCCGTTATCAAGAGTTGATGCAGACGGACGGTTATGTCACTGCTGCCAAGTTGAAAGATGCCTATCTCGGCATCGGTATCAAACAGGAAACCTTGCTAAAACTGTTTGAACAACACAACAGCGAATTTGCCAAGAAAGTGGGACACAGCAGGGCAAAAGGAACATTCCGACGTTATGTTACCGTCTGCAAGCACATCCGTGAGTTCCTACCCCATACCTACAAGCGTGAAGATATTCCGTTAAAAGAGTTGAACCTCTCGTTCATCAACGACTTCGAGTATTTCCTGCGTACTGAGAAAAAATGCCGCACCAATACCATTTGGGGCTACATGATTGTGCTGAAACACATTATTTCCATAGCGAGGAATGACGGTCGTCTGCCGTTCAATCCCTTTGCAGGGTACATCAACTCTCCCGAAAGCGTGGACAGAGGGTATATTACGAGAGAGGAGATACACACAATGATGAACACCGATATGCCCGACAAGACACACGAGCTTGTCAGGGATTTATTTCTGTTCTCCACCTTTACAGGTTTGGCATATTCCGATGTCAAGAACCTTACGGAAGACAACCTGCAAACATTCTTTGACGGAAATCTGTGGATTATCACCCGAAGAAAGAAAACTAACACGGAATCCAATATCCGATTGTTGGATGTTCCCCGAAAGATAATAGAGAAGTACAGGGGTATGACAAGAGATAATAAAGTATTCCCCATGCCGAGTAACACGACTTGCAACAAGAAGCTGAAAGCCATTGCCAAGTTGTGCGGTATAAAAGTCCACTTGACCTATCATGTAGCAAGACATTCGGCAGCGACCACTGTGCTGTTATCCAACGGAGTACCCATTGAAACCGTCAGCCGACTTTTGGGACATACCAACATAAAAACGACCCAAATTTACGCAAAAATCACAGCCCAAAAGATTAGTCAGGATATGGAAACATTGTCGCACAAACTGGAGGATATGGAAAAGAACATTTGCAATGCCATTCAGTAACCCTTAAATCAAACGATAATGAAAGAGGAAAGAAACATCATAACAATGAACGAGTTCGGCAATGTAGTTATGCCGAAAGATATACAGGCAACCGCCATGAGTGAGTGGGAGCTTTGCGAGTTGTTCAATGTAACCGCCCCGACTATCAGGGCAGGGATAAAGACACTCTGCAAGAACGGCATTCTGAATGAGTGTGAGATAAGGCATACCATCCGACTGTCCGACAAGTGCAGCATGGAGGTTTACAGCCTTGAAACGATAATCGCCCTTGCGTTCCGTATCGGCACATACAGTGCGAAGCAGGTGCGCAATGCCGTTCTTGAAAGACTGTACTTGCGAAAAGAGAAAACAAGCATCTTCTTTTCGCTGAACACCAACGGCATAGCCAAAGCCGAATACTTCTCGTAGCTGAATTGGTTGCACGACTGACGGAATCCATTCATTCAGTCACGAATAGAGTAATCAAGCCAGCGTGTCAGCATATAATCTGACCGACATATCAACAGGAACTCCAATTTTTTCTCCCGAAAAGCGTAATCCCCACATTCGTTTTTTGGGAGTTTTTTCGTCTGTCCTGCCCGACTTCCGTTCCAAACCATTGAAAGTTTTTTCTTCGGGGGCTATTTGTCACCGTTCTGCCGCGTTTTGCGTAACAACTTATCCGATAAATGCTTATACTTTTGTAGCTGGTATTTTTCAAACTTAAAACCATTTGATTATGTCAGCTAACAAACAACAAGACAGCCACAGACCGCCATCGGATGGTGGCATGGCAAAGGAGGAATTCATCCGAGTGGGGACTACGCTTTACAAGATTGTGGAGCAGCCCAAACTGAACGGAGGGTATGTAAGGAAACGCATAGCATGGAACAACGAAACCCTGCGCCAAGACTACGGCAAGGACTACATCGGCAGCGTTCCCAAGTATGACGGCTTCTGCACCGTACCCGAACACATCGGCTACCATCCCGTGGTCGGCAAGTTCCTTAACCTTTATGAACCGATAGACCACCAACCTAAAGAGGGCGATTTCTCGCATATCCAATCTTTGGTAGGTCACATCTTCGGGGAGCAATACGAGTTGGGCATGGACTACCTACAACTGCTCTACTTGTACCCCATTCAAAAGCTGCCTATCCTGCTGTTGGTATCAGAGGAACGCAACACAGGCAAAAGCACATTTCTGAATTTTCTAAAACTCCTATTTCAGAACAATGTAACCTTTAACACCAACGAGGATTTCCGTAGCCAATTCAATTCCGACTGGGCCGGCAAACTGCTTATCGTGGTGGACGAGGTGCTGCTCAACCGTAGGGAGGACAGCGAGCGGTTGAAGAACCTAAGCACCACACTTTCCTACAAGGTGGAAGCCAAAGGCAAAGACCGTGACGAGATAGCGTTTTTCGCCAAGTTCGTGCTATGCTCCAACAACGAGTACTTGCCTGTAATCATTGATGCAGGGGAAACACGCTATTGGGTACGCAAGATAGACCGCTTGCAGTCTGATGATACCGACTTCCTGCAAAAGCTGAAAGCGGAGATACCCGCCTTTCTTCATTTCCTGCAACACAGAACACTATCCACCGAAAAGGAAAGCCGTATGTGGTTTGCTCCATCGCTGTTGCATACCGAAGCCTTGCAGAAGATAATCCGCAGCAACCGTAACCGACTGGAGATAGAGATGCACGAGCTGATACTTGACATCATGGATAGTGTCGGCACGGACACATTCTCGTTCTGCTACAACGACATTCTTCTGTTGCTGGTACACTCGCAGGTAAAAGTGGAGAAGCACCAAGTCCGAAAGGTGTTGCAGGAGTGTTGGAAACTTACGCCTGCACCCAACGGACTGACCTATACCACCTACCAATTCAACTACAATCGGGAGTGTCGGTATGAGCCTGTAAAACGGGTCGGTCGTTTCTATTCTGTCACGAGGGAACAACTTGAATCCCTGTAATATCATTCTTTTTTTTGTTGAATTGATGAATAAGGATATAACTATGCTGACAATAAACAATATACACTCTCAACAAAATCTCAACAATCGATAAGAGAAGTTGAGAGAGGAACAGCACCCGATTGTTGATTTCTCTTTTGGCGAGTGGTTTGTTGAGAAGATGTTGAGCAAATATCTTTCTGTAAATAAATGTGTTATATAAGCCATTCAACAAATCAACGTTTTTACAATCATCATCAAATCTATAGAATATCATGAACATACAAGAAGTTAAACAAATCAGAATCGCAGACTATCTGCAAAGTTTGGGTTACACGCCCGTCAAGCAACAGGGCAGCAGCTTTTGGTACAAATCACCGCTGAGAGAGGAAACGGACGCATCTTTCAAGGTAAACACAGAAC
>QFCG01001075.1_pt1 | contig 65670 bp, 57 predicted proteins | sample 5346041 | NCBI WGS metagenome assembly QFCG01 (sample SAMN09062254, study PRJNA434731) | Human gut metagenome, whole genome shotgun sequencing project. | isolation source: stool timepoint B gemcode assembly | host: Homo sapiens | collected 2015 | reverse complement strand
TCTCGTACTTGGACTTGGAATGGAGTTGGTACTACACATACTGATACTGAAAATGGCAGTCCAACTTTAAGTAAATCTGGAGATGGTACATTAAGTGGTACTACTAGCGGAAGTAAACTTACTTATGATAATAGAACTGCTACAACAAGTAGAAGTACAACTGTTACTGCAACTTATAGTGGAGTTAGTAAATCAATTAATATTACACAATCTGCTGGTGTTAAAACAAATATAACTTCTTCTACAAAAGTATTGTTTTTCCATGACTGGATAGATGATTATGTTGAAGCAATTAATAATTCTGTGTATATTAATAATGCTAGAGATATTAGTGAAAATGGTAGTGAAACAGTTACGTATAATATTCTATTTAAAGTTATTATTACTGAAAGTTATAAATGGAATAATGTAGGTAATGTTATTTCTTCTGAATCTTATGGTAGTATTGACCTTTATAAAAATATTTCGTTCAATACTAGTACTTTATTACATAAATATGCTGATAATTATTATTGCGGTAGTTTTAGTATAATAGCTAAAAATACTGCTGATGAAGAAGAATATTCAGCACAATATATAACTAATAATAATATAATCATTACTTTATATGTTAGACGTCCTAGATTATATTGGCAAATAGGGTGTAATGAAATTCTTGAACAAAAAGACCAACCTTTTACTGTTAAGATTAATAATGTTATTAGAACAAAATTATATAATAATAATACTATAACTGAAGGTTGTGCTGGTAGTGATGAACAATATTTATATCTATTTAGTACATCAAATATGATGACTAATAAAAGTATAACTATAAAATTAATAAGAAATAATAATCCTAATGATGCTTGTAGATTAAATGATTTGACTGATATAAATACACATATTAAAACTAGTGTTGGTCTTGAAGAAAATAAAACTGTTCTAAGAACATTTGTAATAAGTTACATTCAAACATTGCCTATTACTCTATGTGAAGTTACATTTAGATATGCTAAACTAATTTTTAGAGTATTTATAGTTAAAGGTGGTGGTAATTAATATGACAAGAATACTATTTAATATAACAATATTATTAATGCTTATATTGTTTATTTACTCATTAAAGTTATTTAAATTAATCACATAATTATGAACAATAAACAACTATATGAAAAACTAGGTCAGAATAGTTATGATAAAGTATTTCCTATTACTTATCTTCAAAATATTCTTGACAAAGATACAAACAATGATTTAACTGTTGTTCTATCTAGATTTAATCATTTATGGATTCCATATCAAGGAACTAGAGTTAATACTCGTAAAGCTGTTCCTGCTATTTTTAGACGTAATAGTCTTACTATTAGTTATTATGACGCTGAAAATAATGTATCTGTAACTGAAAGTTATATAGGTAGTAATCTTCAAGCTGGAGTTGAAACTAGTTGGGTTTCTGATGATAATTGGACAAAAATTCTTAGTGAGAAGTATCTTGAAGAAAGTGGAGCTAAGATTCCAATTGCTGATGGAACTATTGATTGGGATATGCTTAATGAAGCTCTTAAACAAATGATTGCAGGAAATGGTAAAGTTAATATTATTAATTATCCAGATGAAGAAGATATTACTATAAGATTAAGCCCGGGTTGTTGTAATGTTAATCGTCTTAGTCTTAAAGATAGACCTTATGAGCCTGAATATAAAAGTGGTAAAGGATATAAAATAATTCGCAAGGTCTTACTCCCCGTGGAGGATGATGCTAGTAATGTAGAACAGCTTTTATTTGATGGTTTTCTTGATGATACTTATTGTGAACAATATGGTCAAATAATTCTTAATACTGATAAGTATGAAGTTATTAGAACAGATTTAGGTAATACTGCTGGTATTTATTATGATACATATCATAAATTATTTGTTCTTAGAGTTAAGACTGTTCATGATGGAGTTGGTTTTTATAATTATTATACTAGATGGACTATTGTAGAACCTACTAATAGAGTTTATCCTCTATGGGGGGTCAACACTCCTGCTTATGGAAATAGTGAAAATTATAATATTTATAATACTTGTCTTTCTGATGAACGTCCAAGACTTGGTATTATATACGTTAATTCAGTAGATAATATTAAATATTATTTTAATGAAGAAACTTTAGTTCAAGTTAAGAATAATATTTATCTTAATTATAAAGCTGTTCTTACTCAAGATATGGTTAACGAAGAAAATACTCGTTATATTATTCGTTATGCTTTTGATTTAAATAGTAAAACTATTACAATGCCTAGCGGATGTGAACTTGTATTTGAAGGTGGTATTATAGAAAACGGTACTATTGATTTGAACAAATGTAAACTTACAGGTATGGTTGGTGAAGAATCTGAATATCTTCCTAATGTTACTTGTAGTAATTGGGCTAAAGGTCAGATTGAATATCGTAATGGAAAGATTTGTTATTGGAATGGTACTGAATGGAGAGTAATGGGTGATACTTCTTCTATGGAAAGTTATACTAAAGAAGAGATTAATAATATGTTTAAAAATTATTATACTAAATCTGAAACTTATAATAAAGAAGTTAATAATTTGCTTAATGGATATGTTACTAATGATACATTTAATAACTTTAAAGAAGAAATAAATCAAACTATTACTAATAGTGTTAATCTTGATAAGATTCAAAAAGCTATTAATGATGGATGCGGAGTTAATATGACTATGCCTAGTGCAAATAATAATAAACTTAGTCTTCCAATTTGGACAGGAACTGCTACCCAATATGCAACTATTACCCCAGTTGCTGGAAATGACTTATAATATTATTGATGAATAATGAGTTTAACTCTTGGACGTCAAGGAGGAATTGCTCAGCCTCTTAAGAAACAAACAGTAGGTCAAATTAATATTGCTCATGTTGTGGTAAAGCTGATGATGGCAAGACTTCAATAGGTGAAATAAACTATACTAAACTTAATAAAATTGGTGAATTGACAATATATAGTCCTATTGAAAGTTAAATTAATATTAATGACCAAACAAAGATAACGGTTTAAGTGATTCGGATAGTTCCCTTTTTTATTTATCTAAATTTTAGTATGGACAAATTTATTGATGTAATTGTAGATGGAATCCTTAGTAATTTTGATTTTGGATTTATGTTTATTGTTAATGTTCTAACTTATATTATTATTAAAGTTATTGATTACTTTAATGGTTATAATAAAGTTCCTACTTGGCAAAAACGATGTGTATTAGTAATAAGTATTGCTACTATGGCTGGTATTTATATTGCATCTGGGTATGATAATACTATTATGCTTGTTAATAGTGCTGTTCTTGCTCCTGTGTTTTGGAGTTGGGTTGTTAGTCCTATTCTAAAGAAACTTGGAGTTGGTTATAAAGATATTGATAATACTATTGGTTAAGATTGTATGAGATTGATTAGCTAGGTTTGATTGACTGATTCAAGCCTGCTCCATCCTCTACGGGGAGTATAGCTTGCCAAATTTAGCTAGTTTTAAGCCTAGCTGATCAACTGTACATGATTTAATGAAAGTCTTGTTATGAGCCTAAAAAGTGGCTCTATGAACGTACATAAATATTTACAATATTAAATTTTAAAATAGTAAAGTTATGAGAGTTATTAAGACTAAACATTTTCCTTTTAATGGTTATAAAGCTATTAATCTTTTTGGTATTATATTTACTAAAGGTGAATTAAGTAATAAAGAACTTAATCATGAAGCTATTCATACAGAACAAATGAAAGAGATGTTATATATCTTTTTCTATATATGGTATGGTGCTGAATATCTTATTATAAGACTATTTCATATTAAACAACATGATGCTTATAAAGATGTAAGTTTTGAAGAAGAAGCTCATATTAATGATGATAATCTTAATTATATTAGTAAACGTAAACATTATACTTGGACTAAATATTTAGGTATTAATAGTTCTAAAACTGCTTAATTAAAAAAAAATGTTAATAATATTGTTAAACTACTTGTTATTAATAATATAATTTATATTTGTAACAAACTAAATTCTAAAGATATGGAAGATGATAAAAGAGTTAATTATAAGTTAGATGCTATTAATAAACTTATTAATAATCTTAAACTTAGTATTTCTGGTAATAAAGAACATAATGAGCTTGGAGAAAATAATGTTATAGTTAATCTTGATGAAATTAGTCAAAAGATTACCGAGTTACATCAAATGGTTAAGTCTGAATTTGATGAATTTGAAAATCAACATAAAAGTGAATCAGATGAAACTCAAACTCTTCTTAACAGTCGTTTTGATAAAGTTGATGCTAAATTAGATAGTATTAAATTTGCTATTGATAGTATGAAAACTACTATTGGTGATAAACTTGATACGTTAATTCTACTATTAATGAAGCAAACACAGATATAGTTGCTGCAATTAATGCTATGAAAGCTAGTAATGATACTAAAAACGATACTATGTGGAACTGTTGCTAGAAGTAGTTGGTTAATTAATTTGTTTTCTGTTTTTGCATTTCTCGATACTACTCCTGTAACAGTTTATTATAATATTAAATATAATAAACTTAAAACATAATATATTATGACTAAAGATAAACTTAAAGATGATATTATTAGAACTATATGTTCTTTAAATAGTGATATATCTAATAAAGATAGAGAACTTCTAATTAAATTGCTTAATTCTATTATAGATTATACTAATAATATTGAACTTGAACAAGATGTTAAAGTTATAACACAAAAATATAACGAATTAGCTGAAATAGTTAATGAGCTTAAAACTAAAGTTGAAACATATTCTAATAAGATTAATGAACTTGAACAAAGAATTCATCAATTAGAAAACGCAAGTCAATCTTAACATGGCTAGTCTTAATCAATTAGTTAGTGAATTTGCTCATGCTGTTGGCAATCCTAATAGTATTCCTCTTAGACGTAATCTTCGATATGCTATTCTTCATGGTCGTAATGAACTAATTCGTAAAAGTTATGAAAATCATAAATATGTTGATAAAGGTATTCAGCAACGTATTCGTGTTTCTATTATTAATGTTCCTGATGGTGATTTATATAATAGTCAAACTCTTGGACTTCCTGCAATTAAACGCACTAAACAAGAAGTTCCAAAGCCAGTTAGACTTATTAATAACTTACCTTTCCAATCAATTAGAACTACCGGACATACTGGGATAGAAATACCATTTGCAAAAGAAGCTAGTGCTAAGTTTTATCATTATCTTGCAGGTATGTGTAATCTTCCTGTTTATGATTATATTAATGGTTATATTTATTTCTTTAGTAATAATAAAGATTGGTTTCAAAATATAGGTTCTATTGTTATTGAATCTCCATTTGAAATTCCTTATCTTGTTCCTACCGAAACTGTTGAAAAAGCTAAAGATGTAAATTATGACCCTATTGATGATGAAGCTAAATACGATGATGATGAATTTCTTATCCCTGAAGATATGATTGGAGCTCTTAAAGAGATTGTATTTAAACGTAATCTTATTGAAGTTCCTCGTCAAACAAATGAAACTCCTATTGATAATTTTGTAACTAGATAAATTATGATTAAAGATATAGATATTAGTCATTATTATAAAAAGTTTATTGAAACTTCTAATGACGATATGGCAAAATATAATAAAGAACTTGAACTTATAAATAAGATGAAAGCTGATTGTCGTGCTTATATTAAAAGTAAAAATCAAGTTATTAAAGATGATTTAAAAATTAATCTTAATGAATATGGGTTTCAATTTCTTAATGATAATGTTGAATTAATTAATAAGTTAGAGCAATTAATTAATAATCAACTTAGTTATACAGTTGGAGAAAGACGTATTGTTCTTCTCCAACTTTTGCGTTATTGTAACTTAGCTAAAAAAGCAAACGATTATATTATTGCTCTTAAACTTGCTACAAGACGTTCTGAATTAAGTCTTTCTGATTATAAAAAGTACATTCATAGGTATTATAGTTATGGTGTTCATAAATGTGTTCTTGAAGGCTACGCTTATCATTTTAAATATGAAATTGGTGATTTAGTTATTAATTTCTGGAGATATAGAGATAAACCTAGAGATACTTATGTTGATTGGAACGCTACTAGACTTAAGAAACAAGAAATTATTGATGCTGGTCTTAAACCTTATGATAAAGAAGAAGCAGAGATATATAAAATTCGTGGACTTAAGTATGATGGTATTCCTTATGTAGTTTATAAAACTAATAAAGAGTTTTATGAAATACAACTTATTAATAATGGAACCCATAGTTATAGTGCTATTAAATTCAAGTATGCTAATTATATTAATAGAGAACTTAGAGGTAAAGATGCTAAACAACTTAATTCTGAATGTAAAACTGTTGATGATATTTTTAATCTTAAATTAGGATTAAGAAGTAAACTTCTTGTTTATCTTGAACGAGAACCTAATGCTCCATTTAAATATATTAGAAATGTTAATCAACAAAAGTATGAACGTGGAGCACATAATAATGGTAATAAAACTAGATATAGTGATAAATAAAGTAATGTAGTTGAACGTTCCGCTTCGCTCCACTCAACTCCCCGTGGAGGATGGAGATACATCTTGAACTAATTCTAACTAATACTAATCATACTCATCCTCCACGGGGAGTATCCACTAATGATTTTGCTAATCTTTTTAATGCTGAACTTATTAATATTGCTATTGTATGTATATATATAAGATAGGGTTAACATTTATTAATCGCTGATACTCAATAAGTTAGAAGAAAAAATAAAAAAAAGTTACGCCACCCATGGCGTGTTTAACACTTATTTTAACTAAAATATCGCCACCGGAGGTCGAATTTTCGTTATACTGATAAAGTTACTAATCATTAAACAAATAAAGGTATGCCTGAGTTTAATTTTAAAAGTCCTGTTGTTACTCGTAAAGTTCGTGAAACGGAAATTATTCTTGAAGAAGTAATTCCTAGTCCATTTTTTGTTGAAAAAGAACTTAAAGATATTAATATTGTTGAAGCTGAGGCTTCTAGAATAAAAATTATTCAAAGTTTTTATGAACGTAGAGGATATGCTCAAATAAGTACTGACTTACTAAATTATATTACTAATAACGCAAAAAGTGTAGTTATTCTGATTTTATTAAAGTTTATCTTGACATATATAAAGAAATTGGTATTATGCTTGATGCTGATGGTAGAGTTATTCTTGATAAATCTATAAATTATGGCAAACAATAAAACTATTACAATAGAACATATTATCGGTAAACTCGATAATGATTTCAATCCTGATGGAAGTGATTGGATTCCTAGAGTTCCTGCTTGGTGTGTTGATGCTATGAATGAACTTAAAGTTCTTCGTAAAGTTGATAAGAAAATGAAACTAACCGTCATTAATAAGATAGCTAAAAGTAAATGTTGTCTTATTGATGACGGTCTTAAAGTATATGATAGTAATGGTTGTGAAGTACCTAGAGCTGATACTAGTAAATATAGATGTGGTGATACTGAATCTGCTCCATCCTCTACGGGGGGTCAAGCGGAGGACGAAAGTCCGGAGCGTGCTACTAATAAAGACTATCTTGGTATGCCCGATGATTGTTGTCCTAATGGTTCTAGAACTAGAGAAGTTATTGATACTGGTAAAGTAGGATGTAATCCTGTTGTTTATACAGTTCATAATAATACTGAATGTCCAAGATGTCAGCATGAAGTTCATTCTCATTGTCAGACCCCCCGTGGAGGATATGATAAGTCAAATCATAATTATATTCTTATTGGAGGTAATACTATTGAACTTAATTTTAATGATACTTGTATAACAGTTGTTTATAAAGATATTGAAACTCAATATAGTGATAATTATCATTGTGAGATTCCTGTTATACCTGCTAATGGTAAATTAATTCAAGGTCTTACTTATTATTGTATGGCTCGTATGCTTATGAGAGGATATAAACATCCTGTGTTTAATCTTTCTGCTAGTCAATATGGAACTAATCCTTTCTATCTATGGGAAAGTATGAAGAAAGATATTAAGACTAGTATTTTATTAGATGAACAAAGTGATGATGATAGTGGTTGGAATGAGTTCTTTTATAACTTTACTTTTCCTAAATAATTATGAATATACAAAAGAAACTTAGTCTTAATAAACATCCTGGTGATTGTGTTCCTTATTCTTTAGTTGCTGCTAAGAATGTTAAAGTAAGTAATGATGATAGGATGATTGTTAATGAAGAAGGACTTGAAGATTGTAAAGCAATTGCTAATTCTATTCATGAAGATGGTATTAATAATTTTAAAATAGTTGGTGTTATTCCAACTAGTACTGAACTTATTTTATTTATTGTTAATACTGATTCTAATAGTTCTTATATTTATAGATATAATGAACAAGCTGATAATTGTTATAGAGTAAATAGTAATTGGAAATATAATGGTGGAAAGATTAAAGGAACATATACTTATAATGTTAAAAATCATCTTATAGTAGCTATTGCTGAAAGCGATGCCTCTATTGATGTTCCTCTTAAAACTATTAATATTGATTTAGATTCTGACCGTCCTGATTCTGAAATGTCTATTATTCCTCAAGTAACTTTACCCACAGTTAGTAATTTAAATTATGTTAGTGGAGCTGCTTATAAAGGATTTTATTTTATGTTTATTAGATATAAAATAGATAAGACTAATTATACTAAATGGTATAGTATTGGATTTCCTATTTTTAATGATGTTATAATTCCACAAGTTATTAATAAAGTTTGTTTTCGTAAAGAGTTTGTTTATGATCCTAAAGATGACCCTAATGGATATTGCTATGGAAATAGTGATTCTTTTAGTGATTCTAAAGATATATGTAATCAAACTTTTGAAGTAAGTATTATTGGCGGTCGTTCAGGACTTTATCAATTAGGACTTATTATATGTAAGAAAGATAGTACACAAGCTTTTAGAACTGATGATTTAAATAGTAATATTTTTAAGTTTAGTAGAGATGTACTTGTAGAATATAATATAGCAGATTTAACTACCGATTATTATAATTATTATAATGTAGGTAACATTATTAATTATAAAAATAGAATATATATTGCTAATTATGATGAAAAAAGTGATAATGATAATAGAACTTTGAGTGATGGTAAAACATTAGAAGAATCTGTTAATGATATTGTTATTAAACTTAGAAATAAATCTGTTAATGCTTATTATAACAGTTATAATGTTGTACATGCAGTTAGTGAAAAAGGACCTTATTTTAAAATGGCTAGTCTTGGATTTACTGGAACTGTAGATTATAAAATAGCTGATTATACTAAACTATTTAATAATAATCAATATCCTTTTCGTACTTTTAAAACTTTTCTTAATGAAACTGTTATTCAAGGTATTGCTGCTCATGAATATTTAAAAGTTAATTATAATACTGTAATAAAAGTAGGTTCTAAAGGCGGAGCTAATATTAAAGAATATTTAGCATGTAATTGTTTTATTATTCCTACTAGTTATAAGTATGAAAATAATATATCTAGTTATAGTTTACCTAGTGAAGTTAAAATTGTTTGTTATACTTATAATGGTGTTGGATTTACAGAAGATGCTGTATTTACTAGCGGAGTTATAATATTTGGAACTGCTCAATTTGATATTGATAATTGTAAAATGAGAATTACTCATAGTGTAATTGATCCTTCTTATGATTTTAATGAACGTAAAAAGAATGATACTCTTATTCCTGGAGAAGTATATAATTTCTTTATTCATTTTGTTGATAAGTATGGTGATGCTAGTAGAGGATATAAATTATCTAATAAAGATAAATATATAAATGATGTTATAAATGATAATTCTCATTGTACTATAATAACTGTTGATTGGATTAATGATACTGCTGGTACTATTCCTTATTGGGTTGTAATTAGTGGAACTATTCCAATATCTAGTATTAGTTCTAATGTTAAAAGATATATTGCTAATAGTAAAATTGTAGTTTATACTGCTGAACCAATAAATAATCCTACTACTAATATTTTACTTAATAGTGCTGGCGAATTAGAAGCAACTAATAGAGATGATTTATATACTCTTATATCTAATTACTTTATAGATTATCAAGATAAAGATAAATATAATGATTTATATGTTTATCAAGTTATAAATAGTGGTAGCTATACTCCAACTAGTAATCAAATTATTTATGGTAATTATGATAATGAAGCTAAATTTGGTTATTATGAAAATATTAATGGTGATGAACTATTTAGAATACCAGATTTAATATTTAAGTCTGAATCTATTGGTGGAGAACATACTAAAGGTTTTGTATATAATATGAATGATACCTTTAATAAGTTCTATATTAATGTTAATATTGATAATAATCTTTGGAATAAAATAAAAGAATTAGGTTATGTTGGTTGGTTTGTTAGTTATGAAAAAGTAGAACCTATTACTAGATATACTGGATTACTAACTAGAAAAGATTATTGTAATATAGCTAGTAATGTTAGTTGGCAAGAATCTAATTATGCTGCTAAGCCAGGTTTTGTTTCTAATAATTATACTAGTGATAAATGTTATCTATATAGTGGTAGATTTGACATTGATGATACTATTAAATATGATTTTAATATAATTCGTATTGATGGTAAATGTACATTTGAACCGTTTAGAAAAAAATCTGATGTTGTTGATATGGTTGTTAATACTACTTATCCATATAGTTATAATATGCCTGTTATAGGAGTAATAAGTAGAAATGTATATAAACCTATTAATAATTATAAATTAGTAGTAGCTGATAGTATCGCAGATGATAGAGCTGGAAAAGGTACAGCATTAGAAATGGATGATTATAAAGAACTTTCTTTAGATGCTGAAACTATGTTTCTTGCTACTGTTCTTAATTGTACTAGAAATATTTATATTAATAAAGAAAAAGAACTTATAAGACTTAATGATGTTCGTTATTCTAGTGGAACATATTCTATTGAACATGGATATAATGGTAGAATGACATATGATGGAGTATTAGTATATAATGATAATAGAGTTATTATGAATGAAGGAGATTATAGATTATATTCACCTGATAATACTCCTTATTATTATATTGATGGTATACATCCTTGTTGGTTTGATAAACCTTTTGTTGAATATATTCAATTTCCTCTTTATAGCGATAAGTTCTTTGAAAGTAAATGTTTTAATAATGAACCTAGTAAAATAGCATTTAGTATTAAAGAAGAAACTGATACAAAAAGTGTTGCATTTGGTACGTTTGTAGAACCTAAGAATAGTGTTGATTTATTTAAAGACCCTATTGGAAATGTTGACCAATATGTTCCTAAATTGTTAACTCAATATCGTAATGATATTATTAATATTACTCGTTTTGATAAAACTATAAGACGTAGTAATGTTATTCAAGATGAAAGTGAAGTTAACGCTTGGAGAATATTTCCTATTGAAGGTTATAAAAATATTACTGAAAATAAAGGAAGTATAACTAATTTAGTTGGAATTGGATATTATCTTTTAGTTCATACTCAACATAGTATGTTTATGTTTGATATAAGTGCTGCACTTAAAACTAGAGATGAAAATGTTCAATTATATCAACCTGATGCTTTTGAAGTTGATTATAAAGAAGTCTTTACTAGTGATAAAGGTTATGGTGGACTGCAAGATGATTTAGCATATATAGTTGGAGAATTTGGTTATATTTTTTATAATGATGATTTTCATAAACTTTATCAATTTGATGATGGTCAACTTAAAATAATGGATGAAGATATTAAATTATGGCTAGATAAATATCATCCTAATAAAGTTAGATTTGCTCATGATAAATTTAATAATCGTATTCTAATTAAATTTGATTATACTTATGATAATATTAATCCTAATACTAAAGAATCTATTATAGAATCACATAATGAAGTTATTAGTTTTAATTATAAAATAGGTAGTTTTATTAGTTTACATGATTATTATTTTAATAATGCTTGGTCAACTAAAACTAAATGTTATTTTCAAACTGAACATAACGATGATAGACTTAACTGTCCTCTTCATGTGTTTACTAATGAATATAATTATGGTAGATTTAATACTCACATGGGAGATGATAGTAGAAGTCTATATTTAGTATCTAAACAAGAAGTTGGTGATGAGCCTATATTAGTTCATAATAGTTATATTGATATTATTATTAATGAATCTTATGAACTTATTAAGTTTCTTGAATTTATTAAATATAAAGTACGCAAAATATATATTCCTTTCTATAGTGATAATACTAATAATCCTGTAGATTTAAGAGAACATCCTTATGCTGGAGATATACTTCGTATATTTAATGAAGATAATGATACTGATGATATAGATATTAATATTGATAAACTTAATGAATTTAATAAGTATAAAAAACCTTGGTATGAACTTACTCAATATAACTTTAATTATTTCCGTAATGCTATTAAAGAACATCCTAATACAGTAAGTGATAAACTTCGTAGAGTATATGGTAATTATTTTGTAGTTCGTTTTATATTTAATAATTCAGATAATAAGCGCATTGAATTTGAAAGTCTTGAATGTGCTCAAACTCAATTTAGAAAATTATGATACAGTATAGAGATAGACAAAGACAAAAAGCTTTTATTGGTGCTATTATTGGTGCAGCTGCTAGTATTGCTGGTGGTATAATTAAAGGCAATAAACAAAAGAAAGCTCAAGAAAAAGCCCAAGCTGAAGCTCAAGCTGCACAAGACCATAAAGATGCTTTACAAAATGCTCAAGCTTTAACTAGTGCTTATGCTAATCAAGATTATGTTGGTCAATATAATGATAAGCTTACTCTTAAATGTGGTGGTAGAGTTCGACGTAAAGCTGGTTTCGGTACTGAATTTGCTGATGCTCTTCCAGGTTTAGGTAGTCTTGCTAGTTCTATTACAGGAGTTCAAGGACTTGGTGAATTAGGTACTGCAATAAGTCAAGGTATTTCTGCTAATCAACAAATTAATGAAAATAAACGTATTGCTCAAGAAGCTGAACAACGTAAACAACTTCAAGCTGGTCAACAGCAACTTAATATTACTTCTGATAAAATGACTAATCCAATGACTATGTATCAACGTTCTAGTTTTATTAATAAATATAAATGTGGCGGACGTAGAAAAGCATGGATTGGTGCTGCTATTGGTGCTGCTGGAAGTTTAATTGGTGGTATGTTTGGAAGTAAAGGACAACAACCAATTCAAGTTAAACAAGCTGACCAAGCTAGTTATAGTGCTCCTAAAACTGGTCTTGAACGTCCTGAATGGATTACTAATGGTACTGTTCAACAACCTGTTATGCCTCAATCAGTATATCGAGATAGGCTAAATGTATATCGCTGTGGCGGTCATAGACGCTAGTCTTTTGCTCTCTGTTGAATTATTATATATAGGTATGAACTATTAATCGACTGATAGGCTATCGTTCAACAGAGAGCCTTAAAATCAATAAAATATTAATTTCTCATTATATTATATAACAATGCCTAGAAAAGATAAAGTTATTCATATAAGTAATTTACCTAGTACATTTAGAGGTAATGTTACTCGTAATGGAAGATTTATTCAAAATGGTATTCCTCCACTTGGTGGAGCTTATGATAAAGTTGCTAAATCTACTGGTTTAATAAGACTCGATAATGAATTTCTCTATAATGGTGTGAATAATTTAGTATCTAAAGATAATAGAGAAAAATTAATGAATAATACTGCTGGTAGACTTATTAATTATGTTAAAGATTTTAATAAAGAATCTTTTCCTAGTGATGATGAACTTGGACCAACATTTCCATTTAATATTATTCAAACTCCCAAAAGTAATGGAAAAAAGCTTCCTCAAAAGCAATATGCTGTTGGTGGTAAAATACCAAATGTAGTTGCTGGTGGTATTGCTCAACCTCTTGGTAATAATTTCTTTTATATGAATGGAAGAAAACATAGTCAAGGTGGTATTGATATTGGGCCTAGTGATAAAACTGGTATTGAAGTAGAAGGTGGTGAAGTAGTTGAAACTAATGGTAATGAACTTAAAGTTTATTCTGCTCAACCAATTATTAACGGAGTTAGTCCTGCCAAATTAGTTATGGGTGGAGCTAATCCTAATAAAGTATTTAAAGCTCAAGAAGATTTTAAAGATAGAAATAAAATTAATGATGATGGTACTATAAAAGCTATGGGTGGATTAAGTAGAGATAAAGATTATGGTTCTAAAAAGAAACCTTATCCTAGTGTGGCTAAAAAAGATTTTGCTGGTGGACATAGAAGTTATCCTATTCCTACTAAAGCTGATGCTATTGATGCTTTAAGATTAGCTGGATTGCATGGTAGAAGTGATGTTAAAGCTAAAGTCTATAATAAATATCCAGAACTTAGAAAGAAAGGTAATGTTGGATTAGTTGTTAGTATTAATGGTAATGTTAAGAATGGATTACTTCATTCTCCATCCTCTACGGGGGGTCTACGCGATAAACTTAGGGATGGTGGAAAACGTATTAATCGTCATGGTAGAACTTGGGAATATGATGAAGATAACGGATATTATATCCCAATAACTAATAGAACTATTACTAGAACAAGTCCATATCCTATTGATAGGTCTGCTAGAGGTGAAATTGGTTCTGGTTCTGAATATACATTTAGAAATGGAAGATGGCATAAAAATAAATCTAATACTTCTAATGGTAATCCTACTAAAAATTCTAAAGTAGATAATGAAAATCGTCGTCCTCAATATTATGTAGAACGTAGACTTCCTTTATTTGAAGATGGTGCTATAACTAATAGAACTATTAATAGAACTTCTGCTTATCCTATTAATAAATCTGCTAGAGGAGAAACTATTGTTGGTAGTGATTATACTTTTAGGAATGGTAGATGGCTTAAAAATAATACTACAGATAATAATACTAATAAATCTAATATTGATAATGGTAATCCTACTAAAAATTCTGAAGTAGATAATGAAAATCGTCGTCCTCAATATTATGTAGAACGTAGACTTCCTTTATTTGAAGATGGTGCTGGAAATAATAGAGGTATTAGTACAAATAATAATACTAATAAATCTAATATTGATAATGGAAATCGTCGTCCTCAATATTATGCAGAACGCGAACTTCCTTTATTTGATGATGGACCTGCTATTACTAGTGGTCTTGTTAGAGCTGGTTGGAGCCATAGTAATAATAAAAATATAACTGTTGATAATACTAATATTCCAAATTTACCTGCTACTAAATCTAAAGGGAAGACCCCCCGTGGAGGAAGGAATAAGTCAAGTCAACCAACTCAATCTGTTCCTACTAAAACTCCTCCTATTGCTGTTTATAATCGTAATCTACCTAAAGTAGAAGCTAGTATTCCAACTACTTTACCTGTTTCTACTAGTACACCTGCTAAAGGAACTACATCTTCTGATGGTAAAGGTCAAGGTAAATTTAAAAATCTTACTACTGCTGATTGGATTGGATTAGGTAGTAATGTTGCTGGCAGTTTAGCTAGCTATTTTGCTAGTAGAAGAGCTATTAATAAAATGAGAGGTCCAAGTCAACCTACTCTTATTAGTGCTAGTAAACTTAAAACTAAATATAATATTAATCCTCAACTTGATAGAATTAGAGAAAATAAATTTGAAGCTTATCGTGATATTGATTCTAATACTGCTAGTAGTCGTGTAAGTTTAGCTCGTAAACAACGAGTTCGTAATGCTGCTGGTCAAGCTGCTAATGAACTTTATGGTAATAAAGAAAATATAGAAACTAATCTTATTAATCAAGATAGACGTAATCAACAAAGTGTTCGTCAATTTAATGCTCAACAATACAATCAATATATAGATAGAAAAACAGCATTTGATAATGGTATTAGAGAAGCTAAAGTAACTAATATTAATAATTTATTTAGTGGTATTAATGCTGGTATTCAAGATATGATTAGTAGATATGAAAATCGTAAAGCTTTAAATAATACTATTGGTGCTATGAGAGCATCTGCTCCTAATGTAGATGATAGAATTATGCGGGATGCTGGAGTTGATTATGATGAATTTATTATTCGTAAACGTAGAAAACTTGGAGGAAAACAATCATGCCGATAAACTTTTATACTCCTACTTTTAGACAACAAGTTAATCCTATTGACTTAAATGTCTTAGCTAGAACTTATAATACTCTTGAACAAGGTCATCAACAAGCTATTCAAACTAAATCTCAAATTGATGCTCAACTTGCTCAATTAGATTTAAATGAAGCTGAAGATGCTTGGCGTCAAGAACAACTTAATAAAGTTCGTAATGCTCTTACTGAAAATATGCAATATGGTAATGCGTATTCTAGTCTTGATGATATAGTTGGAACTTATGGAGATATAACTTCAAGTCCGGGAATGATTGGTCGTTTACGTGCTCAACAAGATTATAAAGCTTATATGAATAATCTTGATAAACGTACTGATTTATCTGAAGATTATAAGAATTATTATCGTGCAGTTAATAAATATAATTATCAAGATATAACTGATAAGAATGGTAATGTTATCGGTGGAAGTAAATGGACTCCTATTGATAAAGAAGTTTCTGAAATTCCTATGAATCAGATACTTAATCAAGCACTTCAATGGGCTGCTAAAGAACAAGGCGGTGGTAGTCAAACAAGATGGCTTGATGCTAACGGTAAAGTTACTGATGATATTACTAAATCTGTTACAGGAGAAATTTATTCTCATAGTAAAGGTCAATGGCAAAGATTAAGTAAAGCTAAACTTGCTGAAGCTGTTAAAGCTGTTATTGAAAATACTCCTGGTGCTAAAGCTAGTCTTGAACAAGATTATAAGATTGCTAAATGGAAATATGACCAAAATGGTAGTAATCCTGATATAACAGATAAAAATGGTATTCTACTTACTCCTGAACAGTATCTTGCTAAACGTATTGACCCTTTCTATAATGCTGCTACTTTTTATAATCAAACTAGTGATACTACTTATGGTGAAGCATGGAAAGCTCAATTAGCTTTAGCTAAACAAGCTGGACTAGGAAGTACAACTCAAAGAAAACAAGCTATTGATAATTTAACCTATAAAGGTACTCCTGTTCGTATTGATAATTTTATGCCTGCTCAAGCTCAAGCTGAAATTACTAGTAATAGACAATCAATAGCTGGATTGCTTAGTAAATATAATCCTGATATTAATATTAATTTAAGCACTGCTAATCCAGATGATATTAGAACTAGTATCATGACTAATATTACTAATCCATCTGATAGAGCATATGCTCTAAGTTATCTTAATGATATTATTGATAATCAAGAATATATTAATAGTCTTAAAGTTGGTAAATCGCAAGATAGCACTGACGGATTTGATACATATAATTCTATTATTAGTTTAAGTGATTTGCCTAATAATAAATATTCTGATACATATAGTAAATATGTTAATCAGATATTTGGAGATAGTTCTGCTATTAGACAATACTTTAATAACGATGATGTATATAATTCATTTATTAATGCTCTTGGTGGAGAGAAAAAAGCTTCTAGCCTTGGAGTAAGATTTGGTTCTGATGGTAATGGTTATAGATATGCTGAATTACCTAAAGATTATCATAAATCTATTTATAGTTTTGGTAAAGCTGTTAAAGAAGCTGAAGATACTAGAAATCTTTTAAATGCTTTTCTTAATTCTGCTAAGACTAGATTTTTTGGACATGGTGATAAATTTGTTCGAGTTGACTCTAATGGTGAAGAACATCATGCTGGATTACCAACAGGTAATAAAGAACCTTATATTGGTTTAATTTATTATGTTGATTTTCTTAAATCTAAAAATGATGCTGTTCTTGATGGTGGTCAAATAACTTCTTCTACTATTGGTATTAGTGCTTTAACTCCAGAATTAGCTGAAATTAATTTTATGATGAACGCTAATCCTGAAAAAGCTAGTAAACTTTCAGCTTATAAAAAGAATAAAGAAGAACAAGCTATGATGGCTATTCGTAGTGGTATTGATTTAACTCAAGGAGAAGCTTATATTACTAGTGAAAATGGAGTATTTGAACCTATGACTTCTGAAGATAGAAAAGCTTATACAGCTTATCTTAGAAGTGCTAAAGAAAATGAAATTACTCCTACTATTGTTCGTGATCCAAAAACTGGTGATGTTGGAGTTCAAATTAATATTGCAGGTTATTACGATACAGAAGGTAAACTTAAAAGAGAACCTATTACTTTACTTGTAGGTAGTGGTGCTATTGATAGTTCTATTATTCAATCTTGGAATCAAGATACTAGTTGGAGAGCTGCTGGTAAAGTAGAAAATTATTATAATGCTAATAGACCTATTTCTCTTACTAATAATGCTGCATTTACTGGAATTGATAAATTTAAATTAGTACCTAATGGTGGAGGTTTTAATTTAATTAATTCTACTAATAATCAAACTATTGGTTTAGTAAGTAAAGAAAATGCTGTTGATATTGTAGATAATTTATCTCAATGGGAACAAACTGTAACTGCTGTTAAAGCTGGCATGGCAGTAGATGAAAATGCTGTTAAGACTATTCAACAAAATGTTGCTACTAAACTTGCTCAACTTAGTGGCAGTTCAGACCCTTATGTTATTCAATATTACTATGATGAATTAACTAATAATCTATATTAATATGGATGTATTAAAGTTTCTACAAGGTGGTAATAAAACACCTAATCCTGAATATAATCCTAAAACTAAAAAGGGGGCTGTTCAGCCTCCTACTTTAGTTGATTACAACCCTGGCACTTCTATTAGTGACCAGGGTCGTAGTCGTTTATTTAGTCGTATTGCTGGACAATCATATAATCTTAATCAATATGATATAGATAAATATACTCCTTATGATGTTTATGTTAATCCTGTTGATGACCCAGAAAAACTTGATAAAGAACGTGCTGTTAATCAAAGTAATTGGGAACAAGGATTAAGAATGATTGGGCAAATTGGTAATGAGATTACTGTTGGTACAGCTATTGGTTTTGCAGATTTAGCTGATGCTTTCTATAATATGTTTAGTAATAGTCCTAATGATTATCAATCTGAAATAAGTTCTGAACTTGAATCTTTAAAAGAATCTATTAATGAGCGTTTAGCTATATATAGAGAAAATCCTAATGCTGCTTTTGATATTGGAGATTTTGCTTGGTGGGCTAGCAATACTCCTAGTATAGCTAGTGCTTTAACTCTTATGGTTCCTAGTATTGGTCTTGCTAAAGGTGCTTCTTTATTAGGTAAAGGTATAAAGTTTAATAAATTAGCTAATAAAATGGCTAATGCTATTAATATGACTCAAAAGAGTAGAGCCATTACTGGTAGAATAGCAGAATCTACTGCTATTGGAGTTTCTTCTCGTTATCTTGAAAATTATCAAGAAGCTAGACAAACTTATAACGATATTGAAGATTATTCTAAAACTCAACTTGCTAATATGAATGATAAACAAAGAGAAGAGTTTTATAATAATAATCCTAAATATAAGGATATGTCTGATGAAGATATAGCTAAAGATATAGCTAAAAATAGTGCTGATATTACTTTTACAGAAGATTGGGCTAATGTTCTTTTTGACGTATGGCAAGTTTATACTTTAAAGAACTTATGGAAAAATGCTTTAAGTGGTAATACAACTAGTTCTAGACTTAGAAATTTAAATACTGCATTTAATAGTAATATTGATGATGCCGCTGCAATTACTAATGCTTTAAGTAATAAAACTACTAAACAAGCTATTACTAGTACATTAAAAGATGTGGGTAATGATATTCTTTATGGCGCAAGAGTAGAATGGACTGAAGGGGTTGAAGAAGCTATTAATTATATAGCTAGTCAAGATGGTTTATATAATGGTAAAAAAGTATTTGATAAAGATATTCCTCAACAAACTATTAAAGATTATCTTCAAGACCCAATGTTATGGGAGCAAGCATTTTGGGGTGCTCTTGGTGGTATTACTTTTAGTAGTGTTATGAATAAAGCTGGTAAATTTATTAATAAACGTCTTGATAAAGATTGGACTTCTGCTGAAAAACAAAGAGAAAACGAAATTCTTGGTCGTACTGCTACTTTTCAAGCATATCAAGAAAGACTTAATAGTATTGCTAATGGTAAAAATCCATTTATAACTATTACTGATGAAAATGGTAATCAAGTTAATCCAGATATTATTACTGGTACTGAAGAAGAACTTCGTAATATAGCTGAAAAAGAATATATGGATAATATTATTATTAATTCTATGAACGCTGGTAATTTAAGACTTCTTGAAAGTTCTATTAATAGTAAAGAATTTAATGATAGTATTACTAATAAACTTGGATTACAACAACAAGATAGTAATGAACTTATTAATAGATTTAAAACTGAAATTAATAATCTTAAAAATGAATATAATACTACTTTAAATAAAGTTAATAGACTTGGTGGTGGATTTGAAGTTGGTCGTATTATAGCTACCCAAATGGTTCATGCTCGTAATCGTCAAGAAAATTATAATAATCTTCTTAATTGGGCTAATGATGTTTTAAATCAAGATATTACAAATAATCATATTGAAGATGTTGATATTAATTCTGCTAAGAATGGTATTTATCAGCATATTATTAATAGTATTCAAAGAGATATTAAAACTATTCAAGATAATGCAGCAATTAATAATTCTGTTAAGCAAGAACGTATTGCTCAATTAAATGAACGTCTAGATGCTATTAATAAACTTTATACTCCTATTGATATTGAAAATAAAAATGATATTCAATCAGCTATTCAACTTCAAAAACAATATAATGAAGTATTTAAAGATTTAGCAGAAGTTGTTAATGCTGAGATTAATGTTGAGGTTAATAAAAACCAACTTAATTTATCTGATGATAATATTAAATCTCGTATAACTTATCTTAATAACTTCTTTGATAATAGTCGTAAAAAAATTGTTAATAAAGCTATGGACGATTTACGTAATGCTTATAAACAATATGGTAAAGAATATGTTAATTCTGTTATTAAAGATGCTAATAATGGTAATAAACCAAATATAGATAAAATTATTCGAGATGCTTATGCTGCACTTGATTTAAGTTCTAAAGGTAATGAACATCTTAAAACTACATTAGAACAATTAGCTGAGATTGCTGAGATTGAAAACGATGTTAATAATACTCCTAAAGAGGAAGAAGTTGCTCCTGTTAATCCTGATGTTAATGAAGTTAATGAAACTGATGTAGATGATACTAACTCATCTCCATCCTCCACGGGGGGTATAGCGGAGCGAAGCGAAGCGGTTCCTAGTGAGCCTACTAATACTGAACAACCTCAATCTCAAACTGAACAACCAATTTCTCAAGAACCTATTAGTACTCCTAAATCTGAAGTTAATAATACTCTTCCAGATGATGAATTTGAACGTGGCCAAATAGGTACTGATTTGGTTTATGAAAGTATAGCTGATTTAGAAGATTCTTTAGGACATGAGTCTACTAGTAGTGATTTACTTAATGCTAGACAATCTATTATTGATAAACTTAGTCAAGCTGGATTTGAACAAACGGAAGCTACTGACATAGTTAATAATATTATTGACGGTCTTACAGGAGGTAGTTTATATAGTTCTGTTCAAGATGATAGTACTAGACGTTTATTACTTAATGCTACTTATGCTACTGTTACAGGTAATGAACGTAATATAGAAGCTGTTATGGATGATTTTGCTAATAGTGTTGATAGTGAAGGTAATACTAGAGGTAAAATTGTTAATGGTAAAGTCTATCTTAGTATTGGTCAATTAGTTGAATATATAGATAGTGTTACTGGTAATAAAATTATTAAAAATTACTTGTTTAATCAAATAAAAAATTATCTTTATGCCAGCACTAATAATCAAGGTAAATATCGTGCTACTGATGAATCAACTATTAAAAAACTTAATGCTAGACAATTTGTTCAATATGTAGATGGTATTGCTAAAGAACGTCTTGAAAGACTTCAAGTTGAACATACTAATAATGTTAATCTTAAGTATATAATGGAGAATGAAAATGTTAAAGCATTTACTTCTATTAAACAAGGTGATTATCTAGAAACTGAATATGATAGTAAGCTTAGACGTATTGATATACTTACTAATGGTACACTTATTGGTTATATAGGAGTTCCAAATATTGATAAGTTTGGTAATTATGATATGGTTAATCAAGGTTGGAAATATAATATTCATGCTGAAAATGGTCAAGTTGTTTCTCCACTTAAAGACGCTTTAACTAGTATTCTTGACGGTGACAGATTTGATGAAGAATTTATTGGTCATTTATATGAACTTGCCGTTAAAGAAGAAGTTACACAAGAAGAACTTGTTAATCTATTTAAAGAATTTGAAACTAAATATCCTGATATAGTTAGAGATTTTACTACTTCTGTTGCAAGTTTTGATTTAGCTGGGCATCTTATTAATCTTACTAAATACATATTTAATCAGCCTTATGAAAATAGTCATGAAGCTAGTATTAATCGTTGGTTTAATAATCTTCTTAATAGTTATGACCAAGCTATTACAATAGTAAAAGGTGATTTTAAAGGTAAGATTAGAGCTGTTAATGTTAAATATGGAGTTCTTAATACTATTGATGATGCTAATGGCGAATGGAATGATGTACAAGAAACAGTAGTTAATTATAATGAAGATGTTAATAAACTTGGTGTAGTTGTACAAGGTCAAGTATATCTTAATGGAGAAAGTAAACCAACTATTATTGAAAATCTTACTACTAATGGTATGCCTGTTATTAGTATTCCAAGTAGTGATGGTACTTCTCTATATGCTTTTTGTAAACAAGTTCCATTAAATAGTAATCTACTTAAAGGTGATGCTCGACGTATTATTAATTCTATTAAAAATGAAGTTAATAATCTTTGTAGAGATTATATTAGTGGTAAAATAAGTTTTGGTGAACTTAAACAAAGTCTTGGAGATATATTTGGAAATAATAAACTTATTAACGGAGATAGAAATACTGGACTTCAAATTAGTATTAATCCTACTAATATAGGCTTTTATGTTAAAGGTGCACATTTTAATGGTAAGGATTATGCTTTTACTATTAATTCTGATGCTGGTAATTATAAACGTAATATTATTATTAATTCTCCTTATGTTGTTAATAGTGCTTTTAAAATAGGTAAAAGTTATGGTATTAATGCTAGTACTATTGATGAATTAGATAATGCTCTTCGTCCTGTTATTGATGAAATGTTTAACTATGCCCAATTTGCTATTAGTAAAGATTTTATTAATGATAGTACAAAAACTAATGATAAAACTAATAAATATATTTATCGTGAAAATGGTAAAACTATTATAAATATTGATGGTAAAACTTATAGTTATAATAGTTATCAAGATTTTATTATTAGTAATGGTTTAGTTAGAACTAAATTAGCTAATACTAATACTAATGAAACTGCTGGTAATTGGCAAATTGATGTTCATTCTAAACTCGATATTACTTATGAACTTGAGGGTAGACCCCCCGTGGAGGATGGAGCAATACCTGAACAGCTATCAGAGTTCATGCTAGATGATACTCTTAACGCTATTAATTTTAATGCTTTTGAATCTGCTATAACTGCTAAGAATTTAACTCGTGGACTTAAAAAGTATTTTGCTAATGACCAAACTGCTATTGATTATATTAATGCTCTTCAAAAGATTGATATATTGCCTAAGAATATTCAAGTTGTAGATAGTATTACTGATAATAATGGTAATCAAGTTAATGCTGTTTATCATCGTGATACAGATACTATTGAACTTAATAGTTCTGCTATTGCTGGTCAAAGAGTTTATCGAGTTGTTAATATTATACTTCATGAAAGTTTACATAGACAACTTTATACTAAATATAATACTGAACAAGCTCTTGCTTTAGTTAAACCTATATATGATAAATTTAAAGCTTGGATTGATACTCAGGATGATGCTACTAAAGAAAGACTTAAACCTTATCTATTTGAGAACTTTAATACAAGTGAAGCTCTTGAAGAATTTCTAGTTGAAAGTATTACTAGTAATGCTCTTATGACTGCACTTAATGAAATTAAATATGATAATAGAAAAGTTAATAAACGTAAGACTTTATTTAGTAGACTTCTTGAAGTTATTGCTGATATGTTAGGTATTAATATTAATGAAGATAGTTTATTAGCTGCTGCTAGAGATGCTTATAAAGCTATTAAAAAAATGTCTAAAGAAAGTAATCAAGAAGCTATTCGAGGAACTTTTCAGTTTGAAGAAGAAACTGCTAGTACAGAACAAACTGAAAATCCTAATGAAGATAATAGTCAAGATTATAATTATAATAATGATAATCTTAATGATGGACTTGATATATTTAGTAGTGTTGATGATAATATGGTATCAAATATGGCTGAATTAACTAGCCGTTTACCAATAGACCAACAGCCCGAATTTGCCACTTTGCTTGACACAGGACGCATCAGTTTTAGCTGTATGTAGAATTAATCGAGCAAAGATAAAAGTCGCTTAAAACGAAAGAAAACCACCTCTATGACGATGTAATTAAATTTTACTTTACATTAGTCATAGAGGTATTACTATTAATGAATTTAAACTTAAATATAAACTTATGAGTTGTGGAAATATTAAACTTGTAGGATATAATAATCTTAATAACGTTATTATTAAAGAACATGGTTCTAATAATGCAGATTATTATAGTCTTATAGCTATGGTTGAAGACCCAATCTTTAAAAAGATTGTAGCTGATAAAGGTATTAATGTTAAAACTTCTGGAAGACAAGCTTATAATGCTCTTCTTGAAGCTAGAGCTATTAAACTTCGTAATATGGATGATATAGCTTCTGTTGCTGAAAAAGAAGAACGTGGTTTGTTTAGTACAATTAAAGCTAGAGATACAGCTATTACTTATATGGCTGATATTATGAATAAACTTAGTTTTAATTTTTTATATAATGGCGCTCCATTAAATTTTAATGAAATTAAAAAACGTACTAATGAAACTGTTATTAATGCTGGACTTAAACGTGCTAAGAAATTAGCCGGAAGTGATGAAGCTAAAAATAATGAACTTAATAGTTTTATTAATAATCCAAATCCTGCTACTAAAATTAATGGTCTTGGTGCATTTCTTCGTAAATATGGTGATGCTCAAGATTTTAATTATGGTGCATTACTTCGTTCATTAACTAATACTGAATTTAATGAAGCTCTTTTTAATAATAAAAATGTAGCTAAACTTATTAAACGAGATGAGTTATATCAAACTACTGATTATGAAGAATTAGGCGGTTATCTTGATGAAACTTCTACTGAAGGTGATGAAAATAGTATAGATGATGGTATTGATTTAATGACTCAACTTTGGAATTTAAGTATTGGTGAAGTTAAAGATTTTAATAAACACGTAGAAGAAATTATTAAATATCATCTTGCAAGTTTACCTAAACTTACTGCTGCTTCTCAACTTGATAATGGAAGTTATCCTTTTGATACTAATAATGAATTAGGAGTTGTTACTTTTTCTGATGCTAATTATTTATCTAAAATATTATATGCTAGTGCTGATACTAGTAATGTAGATAATTTTATAGCTAGTCTTAAACGTATATCTGAAACTATTCCAAATTGTGAATGTTTAATTCAATTACATGATTTACTTAGCAAAAATAAAGTATTTGCTAATAAGTATATGATGGTGTTTAATAAACCTATTATATCTAAAATTGAAACTTATATTCAAACTGATTCTAATGATAATAGTTATGTTCGTGCTCGTGTAACTAATCCTAATACTGATTCTCGTACTATTTTACAGAATACTTTTTATAATAATGTTAAGAATAATATTATTACTAATCGTGTTCCTACTGCTCGTGAAAAGTTTCGTATATATGATAGATATAAAAATACTCCTCATGCTAATCTTTATTTATATGATGCTTTTAAAGAAATATTTCCAGATATTAATCAAGCTAGTTTTAATTTAGCTATTGCTAAGATTGGTCGTGTAGCTATGGCTAATAATCTTATTAATTTTGCTAATGTTATTAATCGTACAGTTGAAAATTATAATAAATATGTAGAAGCACTTAAAAGAGATAAAGGAACTAAAATGCCTGATAGTTTTATTAATAGAGGTGATACTTCTATTATATATCAAATGGCTGATGTCTTTAAAGATATTATTTATATTCCTGTTGAACTTAATTCTCGTAATCCTGAAGGTAATTTAAGTTCTGATGTTATTAATAGAAGTTTTATTACTAATATTGCTAAAATTATTAATGATGATAAATCTACTGTTGAAGAGCAAAATGCTATGGTTGAAGCTTATGCTAAACAAAAGTTTGCTAGTCATCAATATGATTATAGTAATTTACTTCTTGAACATAGAGATAGTAATGGTAATATAATTAATTATGGATTGTTTAGAAGAATTGGAAATGGAACTCCTAAACTTACTGAATATGCTCGTAGTATGTTTAAAACTTCTCTTCTTAATGGTATTAGCGAATTAGATAATAATAATAATGATTTATATCGTAGTATGAGTGACGGTGATTATTTAATTACTGCTATGGGATTATTTATGACTGATATTAATAATTCTGAAACTCCTACTGCTAATTATTTACTTCCCATACCTAGTGATGCTCCTAAAAACTTTACTATTACTGCTCCTAGATATAGTCTTGCTGGATTGCGTAGTCGACTAAAAGATGGAACTAAAATTATAAATAGAGAGCATCCATTATTTAAACAATATTATAATATAGCTATTCAAGAACTTACTAATATGGCTCAAGCTGTTAATGTAATGTTTAAAACTAATGCTAATGGTAATCCTATTTTAATTAATGGAGATTTTGAATTTAGTGATATTTATAATAATAAACCTGAACATTTTTATAATCAATATCATAAAGATGGAAAAGGTAATGTATTTATTACTAAAGATGGACACAAAGTTTTAGCTGGTAGAGTATTTAGTTTTAAACGTTTAGTTAGTAAAATTACTCCTAATAGTAATGGAGCGTTTAATGAACTAATTGGATATGGTAAGACTATTGACATCCTCTACGGGGGGTCTACACGTGGACTTAGTTATGTTAATAATCAAGTAGTTCTTAATGGAGAACAACGTATTGGTCTTGAAGATGCTGTTGCTGATTGGTTAAATGAATATATAACTAATGGTTATAAAGAACTTAAAAATAAATATGGTACATTTATTGATGATAGGATTAATAATGAATCTTTAGCTGAATTTCTAGTTAATGATTATCTTGTTAGAGATAGTATGTACGATATGTATGGTGGTGACCAAAGTTTTTATAAGAATGGCCAAGCTATTCTAAAACGTATTAAAGAAGTACAAGCTAGTGGTAATCCTTTTGGTAATACTGATTTTACTAAAAATGATTTAGATATAGCTACTGATTTATATGATATAACTATTAAAGGTAATGCTGTTACTGTTCCTTATACTGTTAATGGAGTTACTAAACGTAAAAAAGTAGTTCTTCAAGATAAATTTAGGGGTGTTACCATTTATAATACTTTTAAAGCTTCTGATAAAGTTGTTATTAATAGACTCGATGACCAACTTAAAAAAGCTGGACTTGATAAAAAAGACAGAGAAAGAATACTAGAACCGTTTAAAGGAGGAGTTAATGTTAATGATGCTCAATCTTATATTACTCTTGAAGAATGGATTCGTCGTATTACTGCTGCTGGTGAATTAGATAAATATGCTAGACTTATTCAAAGTCTTACAGATGATACTCCAATAGATAAAATTGATTGGACTAAATTTGCTAATAAAGTTCAAATTCAAAAGAATTTCTATTATGATTTATATTATGATACTACTGTTGGTATTGAAGTTCCTAGACAAGTAAAAAATGCTGAGTTTGTTCTTATTCCTAAACTTATTAAAGGAACAGAACTTGAAAAAGTTTATAATATAATGACTAATAGAGGTGTTCATCAAATTAATACTGTTGAAACTGTTAAAGTTGCACAACATAATAGAATGACACTTTGGAATAACGATGGTGTTTTAACTGATAAAGCTCTTAAAGAATTTGATAATAATGTATTTGATAATTCTGAACTATTTAGTTATAATTATCTTTATCGCCAGCAAGAAGTTCCTCAACATATGGTTGATGCTAGTAATAAAGCTGCTATTCAGATTATGAAGAAAATGCTTGATAATCTTCCTAATCGAACTGAACTTAATGAACTTAAAGATAAAGTATTTAATAATTATGTAGCTAATATTAGAAATAGTTTTGAAAAAACTTGTGCTGAACTTGGTATTGGATTAGATGATAATGGTCATATTGATTTAAATTCTAATGGTACTATTAAAAATCTTAATCGTTTTGTATTCTTTGATAGATTTAAAGAAAATGCTCAACAACAAGGAGTTGAAAAAGCTCTTCTTGAGTTTTTTGATTTAGATAGTGCTGGATTTAATAATCTTCCTTTATTCTTATCTAACATTAATAGTAAACTTGAAAGTATTGCTAATAGTTATTTTAATACTAATATTACTAGACAACTTATTAGTGGATGGCATGCTGCTCAGCTATCTGACTTTGGGTTTAAAGTTGATAAACAAACTCAAACAGATAGTAAACTTCAATATAAAAAGATTGGAGAGGTTGATGGCACTCCTGTTTATTATACTGAAATTAAACTTCCTAGATGGAGTAGTAAACTTAAGGGATTAAATATTGAACAAATTCCTGATAGCTTACGTACTATGATTGGTTATCGTATTCCTACTGAAGGTAAACAGTCTATTTGTATTATGTATGTTAAAGAGTTTCTTCCAGATGCTTATGGTAGTACTGTTGTTGTTCCTGATGAATGGGTTACTCAGACTGGTTCTGACTTTGACGTAGATAGTATTTATGGAATGTCTAAAACATTTAATCTTGTTAATAATGTTCCTACAGAAATTACTCATGCTAGATATACTAAAGATGAAGTAGGATATATTAATTATGTTAAAGATAATGTAGATAAAGCTAGTCGTAAGATTCTTGGTAAGACTTATAATAAACAAGGTAATATTAGAGCTTCTTTAAAAAATAGCGAAGATGCTATTAATGCTACTCTTGAAGGTTATAGTGGTAATCTTAAAGTTGTTGAAAAAATTGCTAATGATGGTGGACTTAAGTCTTACGAATCATACTTAAAACTCCCCGTGGAGGATACAAGTAGTCAAGCTGCTAGAACTAATGCTATTATTCAATCATTTATTGATATACTTAATAATCCTGCTGCATTTGAAGAAAATACTACTACTTCTAATTTTGAAAATGTCAAAGAAGCTAATGAAACTTATGCAGAAATAGTTGGTGCTAATAAAACAACTGTTGCTCCTAGTGATTTCTTTACTCAACTTGATTGGTTTGATGCTGCTACTTCTGGTATTAAACTTAAAGGTATCAGTGTTAATAGAGATACTTTTATGAGTATTAGTAATGTTACTAAAGCTAATCATAGTGAAGGTATTAAAGTTATGTACACTACTGATGTGATTAGTGAGCAAGAAGCTGTTAATAGATATGGTAAAGAAAATGTTGAAACTATTGGTAATAAACATATTCGTATTACTCATAAGAATTTTGGTTGGTCTGGAGATGATAAGAATGTTGATGGTTATTTGATTAATCCTTATAGTTCTCAGACTACTGCTCATATTCTCGATGTTATGAAAGAGGGAGCTATACATAATGAAAATACTTATACGTTTAATGCTTTTAAAACTATTGTTGACTTTGGAAGTAATTATGATACTGCTATTGGATTTATGTGGCAACCTGCTATTGATATACTAGTTCGTAAATGGAAAGAAACTAATAGTGTTCTTGCGGAAGGCACTAAAAATCCGCTTACTGAAGCTATTAGAGAAGTTGCTCATAATCTTGGTTTTGATGAAAAAGTTAATTTTGCTGGACGTAAAAAGCTAATTGAAACTATTGATAAAAGTTATGGTGAAACTTTCAAGAAATTATTCAATTTAAGCGTTTCTGACGCATTTTCATCACCTGACCTTATATTTTCATCAGACGCATATAAATCTCGTCTTAGAGGGGAAATGAATGGCATTCAGCAGGCTTTATTTGACCTTTATGTTCTAGCACAATTCAATCGGTTAAACTCAATCGGACAGGATATAAGTAATAATCTTAATATTCTTAGTGCTGATAAATATGGTGCTAAACAAAGTTTTTATGCTAGTGATAAAGTATTTAGAGATGCTAGAACTGTTATTGAGAATAGTAATATTTATGCTCCATCCTCTACGGGGGGTCAAACCTTGCTGTTAGATAGTGTATTTCCTGATATTAGTGGTGGTATAAATGCATTTATTAAATCTGATATATCTAGAAGTAGTTATCCTAGTTTAGCTGCATTTTTACAAATGAGTACTGCTCTTAGTGTTAAAGCTACTCAACAAGTATTTGAAACTGCTAATCCTGTATTTATTGATTATGTATATAGAATAGCAGAATGGACTAAAGGTGGAATAATGACTGAAAAGTTATATAATGATTATAAAGATTATCTTATTAATAAACTAGAAGTAGGTAATAACGGTAGTTCTTATCTTAATTTATTTGTTACTGTTGTTAATGGTGATTTTGTTCATCCTAAATATATTAAAGAATATGGTACTGGACAATCTAGAGCTTTAGAAGTTGGTAGAGTTAGTGGTACATTAATTAATATTGAAACTGATGATGTTGTAGTTAAAAATATATTTGAGCCTACACAAACTGAAATTGATGTATTTGCTAGACTTACTCCTGCTCAGAAAGTTGATTGGATTAAACGTAACTTTAGTCAAGATGGTAGTGTATTTGAACATATTGAAATAGTTGCTAATGACGAAAGAAATAATCGTCGTAATGTAAATATTCAATATATTAATTACATACAAGGTGATATTACTAATGATGAAGCTCATAGATTATTTGATAGAGCTTGGAATCATCCTAATCCTTTCATTAAACTTACAGCTCTTGATTTAGTTAAATATGCTTTTATTGTTGAAGGTCATAAATTTAGAACTAGAAATATTAGTAGACTTATAAGTAATACTCCCCTTAGAGGATTGAGTGAGGGCGGAATAGCTATTGGAGATATAGCTATGAAAGGCATTAATAACTATGGTTTTATTGATAAAGATAATGTTGAAGATATAATTGGTTTTATTCGTAAGAATTATAATAGTTTTAATTGTCCTAGTTATACATTTAAAAGACTTACTAATAATAAAATTAATTATAGTCTAAAAAGAAGTGGTATTATTACTTTTAATGGTCAAGAAAATCTTGATAATGTAGGAATAATAAGAAATGGAGATGCTGTTAATGCTATTAGAATTAATAGAAATTTATATATTAAAGGAACTTATGATGGTACTTTAGCTTATTATCCTATTGATAGACTTGAATCATTTGAAACTTATAATAGTATTGAACATAGTATTATAGCTAATAATAATATTCATAAACCATTATCCGTTCTTCTTTATGAATGTCTTACTCAACAAGAAAAAAGAGATAAGTTTATTGATGGCATTAAAGATAATATTAATGAAGCTGTAAATAAAGGTTATAAAGAAGTTCCTGAACTATATAGTAAATATATTTCTGATGAGTATTTCCAACCTTTTATGAATACTCCTTTTGAGAATAATACTATATATACTATTAATGATAAATTTTATCTTAATATTAATGGAACTACTGCTATTAATTTAAGCGATGATTTAAAACAATATAAAGCTAAATATCCTAATATTGAAGATAATAAACTTGGATTATTTATTGAAATTAATGAAAATGAAATAGATAGAGTTACAAGTAATACTGATAGATATAGTAGTGTTGACGACCAAACTCCTATTGGTAGATTTGCTAAAAATGCAAGTTTAATTATTTCAAGAGCTGTTCGTCATGGACAACCTGCTGCCCAAAATGTTCTTAATGCTTTAAATAATGCTGAAATTAACTATCTTGATAGTAGTAGTCTTTCTGATAATTCTGAATTTTCATTATCAGTTATAGCTAATTATATAGATGTTGAAGCTAATAATATTCTTAACGATATTAATCGTTTTATTAAAATTGATGGTATTGATAAACCTATTAATGATAAAGATGTTATTAGTAAAGTTCTTAAAGATGAACAACTTCAAAATCGTTTCTTAGATGTTATTCTTAGTGCTAATACATTTAAGAATAAATATAAACTTATTAGTGAAATTGATATTGATAGTACAAATCTTGATGATAAAACTAAAGAGAATATTAGAAAGATTCAAAAATTAGTTAATCAAGTTGATTCTAATACTACTGTACATTCTGCTAGAAAAGATTGGTTTGAAAGATGGATTCAATTACGTACTACTAATCCTAATTATATAAGTGGTCTTATGAAAGAATTTGATGCTTATGGTGATACTGGATTTATGGATTATTGGATACAAGATATTCGTGCTAATCGTAACTTTGTATTGCAGAATATACTTAAAGATGTAATGGGTACTGTTGAAGAAGGTCGTCTTAATGGTATTAAAGAGTCTAATGACTTTAGAAATTATCTTAAAGAACTTAAATCTAGAGCTGCTAAAGATGGTAAATCTGTTAGTCTTGATAGTATTATTGATGATGATGGTAGATTAATTCAACCTAATAATCCTGTTTGGGAAGAAAAGATGAAGAAATATAGAGATGCTGCTATTGAAGCTGAACAAAAATTTGGTATTAATAGTGTTGAACATCTTATTGCTTTATCTAATAAAGCTAAGTTTATTGATATGACTACTATTCATCAACTTAAACCTATCACAGTTCAAGATGAAGATGGTAATGATGTTACTATTGAATATTCTACTTATATTATAAATCTTGAAAGAAGTTTATTAGGTCTTAAAAAAGAAGATGATGGTATTCCTAAAGAATTTGCTGAATATAAAAGACTTAATGGTAGAATACGAGATATTCTAAGCCAAGCTACTGATAATGTTACTACGCAAAGTCAAGATGAAGAACTTGGACGTATATATGCTCAAATGGATAGTCTTACTAGTCTTTATGATGAAGATGGTAATAAAAAGATTGGTCATGACTTGAATGTAGCTGAAAAACTTCGTGCTTATCAAACTAATATTCGTAAAGTTAAAGAAATGTTCTATGATAAGCAAGCTAAAGAAGGATTTGATTCTAAACTTAAAGAACAACTTTCTATTATTAGTAAATATGAAAGTCAACGTGATGCTAATGGTAATCTTCTTATTAGTATGGAAGAACTTATGAAAGTTCCTGAATATCGTGAAGCTAAAGAATGGATTCGTAAGAATACTAGATATATTCTTGATATTAAAGATATAGAAGATTTAAATTGGGCGTTTGAAGAACTTAAAGACGCTAATAAAGGTAATAGTGTTCTTAATCTTGCTATTAGAGAATTTCAAGCTAAAGATGAATTTAATGTAGTTGATGGACGTAAGATACCTGAAGAACGTGCAGCTCTTATTAAAGCTGAAACAGTTAGAAAATATAAATATACTAAAGGTAATGGTATGCCTTATGTTGGTATTATTCGTTCTGCTGAAGATGAATTAAGAGTTTATCGTGCTGATTTTTATAATTATCTTACAGGTAATAAATCTAAGAGCGAAGAAGAAATTAATGTAGGAGAAGCTATTAATAAAATACTTGAAAAATATTTTGATAATGCTACTAGAACTCTTAATACTGCTGATATTAGTCAAGAAGATTTAGAACAACTCAAGACTGGTTTTGAAGTATTTAATGAAATTACTAGAGGTGAAAAGAGTACTGATAAACTAAAAGCAAAACAAGTTGCTGAATTTATTGAATCTGAATGTGATGTTACTTATAATTGGAAACAATATGAACTTGATAAAAATAGAGCTTTTGCTAAAGGTAAAAAATATTATGATGCTTGGTTAAAAGTATTTAGTGAACAAGTTGAAGAAGATGGAACTGTTACTGAAAGACCTAATCGTACTATCTATGGCATTATTAAACCTAAAGATTTAGATAAATGGACTGATATTGATAGAACTGCTGCAATTAATATTCTTCAAAAGAGAACTAGAGAAACTACTACTCAATATTATTATATGAAAGAAAGAGAAGTTCTTGACAAATATGGTATTGATAGTGTTGAATATAAACAATGGTATAGAGATAATCATTATTTTGATCCTTACACTCGTACTATTAAACCTATTCGTATTTGGACTACTATGCAAATGATTAAAGATGATGGTTCAGCTGTTGTTGGTAATTATGAACCACGTATTAATCAAATGCACATTACTCCTAAAGAAGAACTTGTTAATCCAGAATATAGTAGTTTTGTTAATAAGTACAAAGTAGGAACAGGATATGATAATCCTAATTATACTAGTCTTAATGAGTATCAACTTGAACTTATGAATAAAGTAAATGAACTTATGAAAAAGTATTGTTTTACTAATAGTAATAAGCGATATGTTGATATGGGTTATCTTCCAGCTTTACCTAAGTCTAAAGATATGACTGTTAAAGATTACTTTGAGCAAGCTCTTAGTTTTATTGGTTGGACGGCTAATGTTCCTAATAATACTAGTTGGAGAAATAATGAAGATTTAACTTTTGATAAAGATTATGATATTCCTAATCCTAGATTAGTTCAATTAGTTAATAAAGATACTCAACAGTTGCCTACTATACCTAAATTTAAAGAACCTAATGAAAGTGATGAAGAATTTAGTAAACGTAAAACTGCTGCTATTAAAGCTAGAGATGAAATTATTGAAAAGAATAATAAAATTCATAAGGATATTCTTAATCGTAATTGGGAAGAAGTATTTAACAGTTTCTTAATTGAAAGTAATAGATATAATGCTATTAAAACAGTTAAAAATCTTCTTTATACTGCTGACCAAATTATTACTAGTAATACTGCTTATGATATAAATTATAAAGGTAGTATAAGTGAAAATAGAGAAGCTAGTGCTGGTGGTGAAATTGAATATAAACAAGAAAAACAAACTAGAACTAGTGAACATCTTAGAAGTTTTATTCGTCGTCTTGTATTTGAACAATATAAGGATAATAAAGCTCCTAATCTAGTTAAACTTGGTTCTCTTGCTCAAAACATTGCTGGTAGTAAATATATGATGATGAACATTACTGGTGGTATTGCTAACGTTCTTACTGGTTCTAGTAATATATTTATGGAACGAGCTGCTGGTGAATATATTAATCTTAAAGATTGGGAAGCTGGTAAATCTGAATGGATTAAAGGAACTGTTAGTTATATGGCTAATATGTATAGTGAAAATAGTAGTACTCTTCAAGATGCTATTATTAAACTTAGTCATGTAGTTGATTTTGATAGAGTAAATGAAGTTAGTACTGCTGAAGGTCTTAAAGAAAATATTCGTAGAGTTCGTGGATTATTATTTAGTCCTCAATCTGTTGGTGAACATTATATGCAAAATACTATGCTATTTGCTATGCTTAAATCTCATAGACTTGTTGATAATGGTAGAGGTGGTTATGATATAATGAGTAAAGAAATGTATCATCGTAAAGCTGAACAAGATGCTCTTATGTCTGTAATAAATACTCCCCGTGGAGGAGAGAACCAAGCTCTTCTTGAACAATTCAATAAGTTCATTGATGATGCTAAAGCTGATAATAAAAAACGAACTAAATATAATCTATTTAAAGCTAATCCTATATTCGATTTTGTTAAGACTTATCTTAATGAAGAACAACAAAGAGAATATATAGCTAAACGTAAAGAACTTATTAAGAATATTGATAAAGAGTTTGCTGAACTTCCAGATATTTATAATCAGTTTGAACTTAAAGATGGAATTGCTCAAATAAAACCTGATAGTAAACTTACTCTTAAAGAATATGCTAAATTTATTGATAAAGTTCGTGAAGTAAATAAAAAAGTTCATGGTGTTTATGATAAACTTGGTTCTGCTAATATTGAACAACATTGGTTGGGTGGTACACTTATGCAATATCATAAGCATCTTTATCCTGGTTTTAAGAAACGTTATCGTTGGAATGGTTATTATAATGAAACTCTTGGTACTATTGAAAAAGGTAGTTATACTAGTTTATATGATTATTTGACTATTCCATTTAAAGAAACTAACATAGGAGAAATTAATAATGTTAGTGATGTTCTTAAAGCATTCCAAACTTATGGTAAGAATTTACTTTCATTTGCTGTTAATTTCAAGCTTAATTATGAACTTCTTCCTGAACATGAAAAAGCAAATATTAGACGTAATTTAGGAGATTTACTTTATATAGGTGCTGCTATAATTGGAGCAATTGCTATTACTGGTATGGGAGGAGATGATGACGAAAGTATTATGTATAATCTTATGCTTTATCATGCTGACCGTCTTGCTTCTGAAGCTGCTGCATTTACTCCATTTGGTACTTATGCTGAAGGTAAAAAGCTATGGTCTAGTCCTGTTGCTATTGGACAAACTATTAATGACTTAATTGGTACTACTGCTATGGCTGCTAGATTCCTTATTGAAGAAGACTTTACTGAGGAATATACTACTGGTAGATATAAAGGTATGAATAAGTTTGAAGTTATGGCTGTTCGTAATATACCTGTTGTTCGTAGTATTAATCGAGTTCTTGATTTACCAAATAATAATAGTTATTATAAACTTGATGAAAATATACTTAGTATTATACCTTATAAAGATATAGCTAAAGATATATTTGAATAAGCTGGACTTGAATCTAGTAAAAAATAAGGGCTTGCCTATGGTATCACTACCTAGACAAGCCCTATTTATTTTATCATTAATAACTTAATAATCAAGAACTATTTTTCCATCTTCATTTACAATAACATCTTTATCGCTATACATTTCTTTATATAACTGTATAAACTCTGTATAATTACCTCTGAAAATATAATTATGATTAACTATATAAACAGATTTACGAGTAGTAGGTTTAATAACATTAGCAGTATAAAGAGTTTGAAGTGCTTTATAAAATGTATGAGTAGAAATACCGTAATATTCAGTTATAGCACTTTCAGTAAATTCAATAACATTACTCATATAAGCTAAATTTCTACATATATAATTAAATAAATGTAGAGTAGCTTCATTAAAATAACGTTCTTTATCAAGAATTTCCATTGCAACTCCTACATAATCTCTACCTTTAATACCTAATTTATTAATATTATAAGTGGTATTAGTAATAGAAATAACTTGCATAGTATCCATAACTTCAACAGTTTTATTAGTATCATAAATAGTTGGAGCTATATTACTAGCAACTTCAGCAATACGTTCTTTTTGAGCATCAACAAACTTCTTAATAAGTTTAGTATTAAAACGATAAGTAGCCATAAAATTATTTTTAAATTTAACATTATATTCATTATTAACTTCAACAAATGTACGAAAGATATGTCTATATAATACATACTTTCCAATAAAAATCATGTTAAATATGTCTTTGAGATACAGTAAATATTTTTGTAACTATTTGATTATCAATAACAAAAAATGTTAACCCTATCTAAGATATATACGATAAGAAGCCTGTCCATTAGCAATATCTTAATTAAAACCATCATCATTATTACCAATAACACACATAATAATAATAAAAATTATAATAGCAACAACAAATAGTTTTCCACTATACTTATCCATAGCTTCACTATCACTAATATTATTAGCAGAAGCTAATAACTTAACACCGCCAAATACAATTCCAAGAAAAACAAAAAATGCAACCATAATTATAATATATTTAAGTTTAATAATAAGACAAAAATAAACCCCAGTAGTAAGACTAGCTTAACTACCGAGGTTTCAATCGTGCCAACGACTATAAGTTTAAGGATTAGTAGAACGCTCCGCTTCGCTACGCTCAACTCCCCGTGGAGGATGGAATAGACTAGTATTCATTCAATCAATATAATCATTATTATTAATAACTATACTAATATTACTAGCGCAACTACCATTCCATCCTCTACGGGGAGTATAGCGAAGAGTGCGTAGCACTCGTAGCGGTTCCAAGCTAATCATCAAATTTAATAAAGCCAGCTCTATTAGAGCCAGCTTTACATATAACATATAAACCATTAGCATTAATACTATTTACTTCTTTAGTCCATATTTAGCCCATTGAAGAACAAATCCAAGACCTTTCCAAATTTTATCTTCAGCTTTAATTCGAGCATAATTAGCACCAACATTTAAATCAAAGTTTTCAGGTTTTACACAAGCTGCTTGACCATGAACTTCAAATCCAGTAAGACAAGTAAGAGTAGTATTAGTTGTTTTAGTACCAACTTTTACATTTTCAATACCTTTAATAAATCTTTTAATATCATTTTCTTTAAGAACATCTCCAGCAGGATCTTCAAGTTTATAATAAGCTTTCTCAAACTCTTTAGCAGGACTCCAAGATTTATATCCATTAGGATAAGTTACTTCATAACCATCTTCTTCAGAAAAATGATTACCAATTCTATAACCTTTGTCATTTGCTTCACGAGCTGTCATAGGAATAGCTTCAATCATTTTAACTCCAATAAATTTACTCATAACTTTAAGATTTAATTAATTACCAACTATTATAACTTCTCCACAACTATTACTATAATCATATATTTCATCAATAGAATTAATATCACTTCCACAATTAATATATACTATTGATTCTTTATTACAAGTTTCAAGCATTTCTATAAGTTCTTTAACTGTCATAGTTTATTCTTTTTCAAGTTTGTTAATAATATCTTTAATATAATCACTAGGAAAACTTCCTTCAAGTCGAGCTAATTCTTTTCTTTTATAATCATTATCGACTTTAGTAATAACAGTAGTAGGAAATTTAGTAATTTCTTTTCTTAGAATATCATCTAGATTTGTATTACGAATATTAAGAGTAATATCGCAATTAGTTTCATTAATAGCTTCAGTTATATTTTTAATTACTATTTTACAAGCGTCACAACCATCTCTAGTAAAACAATCAATACGTATCATAACACAATAGCATTATTTTTAACAGCTTCTTTAATAGTATTAGGAACTCTAAGAAGAGTATTCTTAATCATTTCAGTAGTAAGACTATCAGAATATACATAAGTAGCATAAGTTCTCCAACTATCTTTAATTACAACAGCAAATTTGTTAGGATTATCAACATTAGTTTGAATATATTCTACTTTAGTATTCTGATATTTCCACATCCAAGCAATAGCATCAGCACATTTAGCACGAGTTATACAATCATGTTCATCAATAAACGCCTCAACAAATATATTATTTGTTTGTCTTGTAGGTTCATCTCCAGTAAGATAATTAATATCATTACGAAGTTCTTCCCAAGTAACAGAATTACTATATCGTTTATATTCTGTATCATCTCTATATATAATACAAGTAGGATATTCAGTAATATTCTTACCAGCAACAACCTTTTCAAGTATCATATCTTCAAGAATAAGATGGTCAGGAAGATTTTTAAAATTACATTGAACATTAGTACCAAATAAAGCTATATCAATAGCTTCTCTCATAGCTTCTGTTTTATCTTTATTAGCACTTTTATAATAAAATTCAATTTTAACCATAGTATTCGTATAATATAATGAGAATTTATAAAATTAGCTATTTTAAAGCCCCACATTGAATGATATTCATATCGTGATAGATTAATCACAATGATAATTAAAATTCAATGTAGGGCAAAAGAATCATATCTATGACTGTCCTAACAACTTGCGAAGATATTTTCTAATAGTGTAATCGCTTTGCACACCACGTAGAATATCACCATTACAATAAGCAGTAGGAGCATCACTAATACCAGCACTATGCGCTTCTTGTCTACCAGTATCAGTATATAGATTATACCTAATAAGATTAAACCTACCGGCAAACTCAGGAAGAGCAAGAGCTTTATGAAGCCTTTCTTCAAAAAGTTTACTAACATTACAATCAGGTAAATAAAACAAGATTAACTTTTTCATAGATAAACTTCATCTCCTTCAACTTTAGCATCACTAAAATGACTTTTAAAACTTTCAACACTTCTACACCATAAAGGTTCAAGTCCATCAACTTTATAAATAACAGCAGGAATCCATTCACCTGTATCTGGATGTTTCATTTTAGTAATACTAATAATTATATATTCATTAGACGTTTTATTATGAATATAACGAGCACCAACTTTAAGCTTTAGCTGCTCCTCCTGTTCCTTCTCCAAATCCTTTGTTTCCACGTTCACTTTCTCCTAATTCTTCAATAGATTCAACTTCTTTCCAACTAATACGTTCAGCACTATTAATAATAAGTTGACAACATCTATCTTCACCATCACAATTATATGGTGGAGTAGAAACTTTAGCAAGTATGTTAGTCATTGTAGTTCTAACATTATTAAGTTTAAGTCTAGCATTACCAACCATACTATCAGGTAAATGCATATGTTCTCTAAGTTTATCAACCACTTCAATAAGAGTAGATACAGCATGAATTAAATCTCTAGAAGTACGATTCTTAAAAATAATAAGAAGTTCTCCACGATAACCACTATCCAAGGTCCCAGGACTATTACTAATATAAAAGTCAGATTTAGTAAGATTACTTCTAGGGCGTAAAGACATTTCATTAGGCTCATCATTAGCATCAACTCCAATATTAAATGCTAAACCTGTATGATAAATAAATCTATCTTTATCTACATCATACTCACAAAGAATAGGATAAACATCCATACAAGCATCACCTTCTTTACCATAAGCAGGTAGAATAGGTTGAACATTACAATACTGTTCTACATTTACAACATCTCCACTAAGAAGTTTAATCTCTTTCAGTTTAAATACTTTTACTTCCATATACAATTAAATTATTAAATTAAAGAGCTTCTGCAAGTGCAAAAGCATTTTCTATTTTTCTTGATTTATCACCATAACAAATACTATCAAATCGCTTAGTACCTTCAATATTATCTATATTAGAATAATATCCACTAATAGCATTAACTGCACCCCAAGCTGTACCAAGAATATCTTTTTGACCTGGACCATAAAAATAATAACTATAAGTATCAGAAATAACATTCATTTTTCTACTACTTATTTTACTATCAGTTAAAGCTAAACCACTACGATAAGCAATATCTTTAATAGTATGACCTGTATCTTTTAAACGTTGAATTTCATCACTAGTAAGAAGATTTTCTCCAATAAATTGAATTACATCTTCATCAGTAACTTTAATATTAGCAAGTAAATTACAATATTGACCAAATTCTTCAGATTTAATTTTACTAATTCCAAGTATTTCTTGTGCAACAGAAATCTTATTATGAACACTAGATGTATGTCTAAAACTAACATAATTACTACTAGTACGAATAGCAGCATTAAGAGTATTTTGACAAATAACTCTAATAGGAGTAAATAAAATCTTAACTCCGCCACTACCATCATGAGTATTAGTAAATACTAGATAATTTTCAACAGGGTCACCTTTAACAAGAATATTATTAGGAAGTTTAGCACTTACAAATATTCTTTCACCATTTCCCCAAAATCCAGCAGTTTGCCAAATAGCAGAATTTTTACCAATAGCGTCATCAAAGAAATTAAAAGCATCATTGTTTTGTACAATAGTATATTTACTTTTAACAACACCTAAAGGAATATTGTAATCAGTACGATAGGTAGCAAAGGCGTTATCACACTTACGATAAATGTCAGTACCAAAAACATGAGCGCCTTCTTTTTGTTCTTTAATAATTCGGTCAAGTTCTTCATCAGTTCCAGTAAGTTTAATAGGCATTTTACCAACTAGTTCACATTTAGCTACATTAAAATTAAGTCCAGCTTTAAGCATAACTTCTTTAGCAGTAGCACAATCTGATACATCAATAGCACCAGAATAAGCCCAAGGTTTACCTTTAACTTTATACATTACTTATAAGTTTTAATATATTCAATAATACGTTCAATATCTCTAATAGCTTGACTGTTAGTAACTCCATAGGTATCTATATACCATTTAATTACTTCTTTTACTTTATCTTCTAGTTCCATAATTAGCAAGATTAGTAGTGTTGACTCCCCGTGGAGGATGAACTTAATTCTGTCCTCTACGGGGAGTATAACCAAATTATTTAATAATAAGACTAGTATTTTCAACAAGTTTAGCTATACTAATATCTCTACCATCATTAAGAATATTCTTCATAGTAGTTTTATTAATACTGCTGCTTCTAGTCATTTCATGTTGATGATTAAAGAAAGTATTAAGTAAATCAAAATTAATTTTATTAGCTAAATCACCAACAGGTTTTTCAATCTCAAATTTAACTTTAATACAATCTAAATCATCAAGAGTAAAATAACCTCCAGTTTCTTCTCTAAGTCTAGCAGATTGTTCAGGATATCTTTTAGTAAATTTATCATTAATTTGTTCAAGAAGAACATCTCTACTAAATGAGAAATTACTATCAATCATATCATTATCCCAAAGAGATTGTAAATGTTCAAGAACTAAATCAATAAATATTTGATTAAGATTTTCATCAATCTCAACACATTTACTGTTCTTAGTATAGAGTTTACTATCAACTAAATTAATAACTTTATTACCAGACTTACCTAAATCTCCATAAGTAATAACAGCATCAAGCATAACACCTTTAAGTCTTTCAGCATTGTTTTCTTTAGTTTTACGAATAACAGCTAATCGTTGCTCTTCCTTTTTACAAGATTCAGCTTCAAGATTAAGTACAGTATATGCTTTACGATAACTATCAAGTTTAGATTTAAGATTATCTTGTGTAATAGCGAGGCGTTCTTCAAGTTCAGGACTTAATTCACCTCCATTTTCTTCTAACTTAAGAAATATATCCTCAAGTTCAGTAGTAATATTATAAATACTTGCCATTATTTTCTACGTTTAGATACATTATAAGCAGAACGGTAATAAGGATTTAAATAACCAAATAAATGAGTATAATCACTAGCAGTCATTTTATCAGTATTAGTTTTATATTTATAACTAGCCTCAATATGAAAATGTTTAAGTTTATCAATCTCTGAAGTCATATCCAAGTTCCATTAAATTATTTCTAATCATACCAGCAATAATTTTAGCATTAGGATGAGGTTTACCTGTAATACCATAATAACGTAAATCAATAATATGACGATATTCATTAATAGAATATGTGTAGACACAACGTGTAGCAGTATCAAGAGGAAGAACACCACGAGCATCTTGACGATGCATACCAATATCTACAAGAAGTTTATATTTATTAAAAGAATCATTACAACTATCTCTATAAATAGATGCTTTTTTATGAGAATTGCACCATTCTTCAAAAATAGGTTCATTATTTAAATAATCTACTTCTTCATCAGTCATCCAATGAGGACGACAAATATTCCCATCTTCATATACATATCGAGTTGATTTTTCAGCAATATTATTAGGACTAACACGATTTAATTCACGAGAAGTACTAATTTGTGTATCAACACAAAAAGTATATCTCATCATATGAAATCCTATTTCAGTATTACGAAAATCTTCAATAGGAACAATATATTTAGATAGATAACCAAATTGTGTTTTATGGTCTAAAACCCAATTACCATTAACAGTTATATAATAAACATGTTTTTCATAATGATAACTAAAACCAATAGTATTAGCATAATTAATAACAATAGTTTCTAAAGTTTTATCACTATCATTAGCTATTATATAATAAGTTTCATGACGAAACATACTCCAATGTTCATCATTAATAAGTCTTTTAATAGTAGCTTGATCATTACCTATTTCTCTACCATAACAAACTCTTGCGCATCTAGCAACATGAGCTTTAGAATCATCTCCTTGTTGCCAAAGTTCAACTTTTGGTTCAATTATTTTCATCTTCTTGATTATTATAAAAATCTTTAACTACATTTCCAAATATACTATAAAAATGTTCTTTAGGTATAATATTAATAGGTTGTATAGAATCAAGCTCTTTAAAAAACTCTTTAAGACCTTTATTTCTAATCCATAAAGTATCATAAGTAGCAGTTATATAATTATCTTTATCCATGTCACAAGCTATAAAGCAAGTTTCACTATCAAGCTTATCTATACATTCTTTACATACAATAGCCTCAGCTATTTGTTTACTCTTACTAGCATCTTCTTCAACAGAATTTCCAAGTGGAGTATAACCAATAACTTTACCACAACATATACAAACTCTAGCAAGAGCATTTATACCAAAAATAGGATGTAATTTCATACCATATAATCAGTTACAAATTTAAGAACTTTATAGAAAAGACCAACAAGAGTACCAGTATTATCAATAACATAATCATCTTTATTAATTGTTATTTGTTCACTTTCGTGACTGTCATGATTATCATTATTAGATTTTCTATCTACTCTAATTATCATCCCTCCACAATCTCTGATAGCTTTACATTCATTATCAAATCTAGCATCAGCAATAATACATTGACCTAGTTTATTTCTAATATCAAATGCTTTATTAATAGTATAATGAACAAAAGCATTATGCCAAAAATGATTTCTAATAACATTAGTACCATAATATTGGAGAAGAACTCTAATTTTAATAGAAATATTATTATTTAAAGAAAGAAGTGAAGATAAATTATCATAATTAAATTCCCCTATATTATTAATAACTCTATCTGCATCTTTAATATTATTAGAAACAATACCAGTTTTAAAATTATAATAATTTTCTTCTTTAACATCTTGTCTATCTAGAAGTTTACGGTCAATACCACAAAATTCAGATATATCATCTTTAAGTTTATCAGCAAAATGAATAATTATTTCATCATTTTCAATAAACCCATTTTTATGATAAAGAAGCCAAGTATCATAACTAGCTTTCATAATACCATCATGAAGGATATAACTAATCATAGAAGCAACTGTATCTTTACCACTTCCTTTAAATCCTTTAATACCAACAATAGTAACTTTATTAATACTCATAGTAATTTGTTTTTGTTTATCAAGACAAATATAAAAATATAATAGGAATTTACTAGTAATAATGATGCTGAATTTAATGTTAAATATCATAGTGAGAATGACGCATTTTAAGGCTCATTATGACACGCAAATCTTATCGTGATAGATTAATCATTCTGATATATAAAATTGAATACAGGCAAAAAGAATCATGTCTACGAGCGTGTCATATACAATTTTACACCCATGTAAAACAGAAAAGCCTAGCACATCATATTGTGTACTAGGCTTCACCTTATTCAATATCTATATGATAAATAATACAAAAACCATTACGTTCTTCTACAAATTTAACATTAATATTAAAATCATCTTTAGACACAACAAAAGCATTACGCAATCTTGTATCGAGAAGTCTAATAACTCTATTAGGAATATATAACTTAAATCCAGTATTAGCATCTCGAATAATAGGAACACTATTATTAATTCTATTATCATTATACAAAATCACATAAAGTTCATTACTTTTAGTTATATCATTATATCTAACAGCAAAATTATAACTTTTAGCATCATAATCAGTAAATAGAATAATAGAATTATAATAACAACTAAAATAAGATTTAGTTCTATCAAAACTATTATTCTTAATTACATTATAATCTAGTATCTCCATTTATAACAACAGTTTTAATATGAAATGGAACTCTGCTAACGCCACTTCGTTCACCATATTCTATATGAACAGTTCTACCAATATAAGATTGAGAATCGAATAAAACTTCCTGTTGAACGATATGACTAATGCTTAAACGAGTTTCAAATTTTTCATCATTAATATCATTTTTACAAAGAAGAATAGGTAAATCACGTTTCTTTTCTTTATAAATATCAAGAATTATAAAATCTCCTTCAGCAGCATCTTTAAACTTCTCCATATAATTAGCTCTACGTCTGCCATATTGATAATCCATGTCTGGATTACGAAGTATAAGACCTTCAAAACCTATATTAATATAATGATTTCTAGTTTCAATAGCTTCATTATCATTATTAATGTATCTACTAGGAAGAACAATAAATCTTTCTATATTGCCATAATGATTTTCAATATTATAAAAAGAAGTAGGAGATTTAATACCATAACGATAATCATTTCTACTATTTTGATCACCTTCCATCATAATATCATAACACCAAAATTGAAGAAGTTTATTTTCAGGACAATTACTGTCTTTAACAAAATGATTAATTTGATTTATAGTATAGCCTGGAAGATAAATCTCACCATCAAGAGCAACATATCCATCAATCATATCTCTGATAATATTTGCAGGAATAACAGAAAGAAGATAATCACCAAGATTCTCCAAAGTATTCCAAATAATACCTTCACGACTTTGGAAACAAAGTCTAATAGGTTTAAATATATCATTTTGAGTATAAGCAGTAATAATACAACGTAGACCATTAATCTTATACTGACCATACATATAACCGACTTTTTTCCAAACATTACCACTATACGTTTTAGCAAGCATTGGAAGTAGAAGATTACTATTTCCATTACTAAGGTCTTTAGGTAGATAAGTATTTAGAAAATTAAATAGATCAAGACTATTCTCATCCTCCACGGGGGGTCTATCTTGCATATCACATATTTCATTAAGATATTGATAACCTTGTTTAATCTTCTCATTATATCTACTTTCAAGTTCTTTATTACCATCTTTTTGAGTAACAGCATAAACTTCTTTACGAATATTACCTCGAACAAGACCATAAAAAACAGTGATACTATTAGTACCACTGTCAAGTTCAGCCCACCAAACAGTAGGCGCACCATTATTATTTCTACGATAAAGTTTATTCATTATGTTCACTTATTTTTAAACCATTAAATGCAAAACTAACAGCTTTACCACCTAGAAGTTTAGCTTTACGCTGAGCAATCGTTTCCTTTTTAGGCTTAATAGCCTTTGCAATACCGGTGCTAACGTCAATGGGTTTACCTGTAAAGACATCTTTTGATTGATTAACTCTGCTAGCACTTCTAGTGCGTTTCCTTGGGTCTTTACTATAATATCGTACTGGGTTTCTTCTCTCGAAATCAAGATTTTTTTCATGTATATCAATAATTCTTTTAATAATAGTATTACGATAATCAATATGACTTTGAGCTTTTTCTGGATAATGTTCTAGAACAAGATAAAGTTTATCAAGAATATATTCAATACTAGAAAGAGTAATACGATAACCATAATTAATAGTTTGTCTAGGACGAGAACCATCAGGATAAATAATAGTACAATCTAAATCTTTAATATAAGATTCAATTGCATCAGCCATTGTAGATTTATCAATAATATAATTAATATATCTAATATCTCTATCATCTAGCTTTTCTTCATATCCTTTTATTATCATAGATTTTCTTTCTTACATTTATAAATAATAATATGAGTTGGTTTACCTATAAGACAATGATTATATTTAAACCATTCAATAATATCAAATGTAGGATAAGTTTTAGCTATTCCTTCAACAAGAGCATAACCTTCTTGATAATTAAAATTACTATGAATAGTTCCACCATTATCAGTATCAAGTAGGCTAAACTTTTTGATATATTCAACATCATCATTAGAAGATAGATTAATTTCTCCATAACAATAAATATCTTTTTTATCAATACGTTTATTATCTATATCAAGATATTCAAATTTATCAAGATTTTGTTCATCTTCTTCAGTAATTGGACGCATAACAGTATATGTAATACCAGCTAGACTTTTAGTATGGCAAAGTATCACTTTCTTCCGTATCCCAAGTAAATTCAGTTTCTTCTCCATAATTATCTTCTATATATTTAACAACTTGTTGAGTTAATTCATTAATAACATTTGTAGAATAACTACTTCTCAATTCTGCAAAATCTTTAACACCAAGTTCTTTAGGAATAATAATAGGTATAATATCATAATCATTCTTAAGAATCACAGCTTCCATAAGACCAGTTCTATCATTATCCATAAGGCTAATAAGAAAACCATTCCGATTAAGTTTACTACGAAGCCAATCATATTCAATTTGACGAAGTTTATAAGTTTCATGTGGAATATTAACAACACCAATAGTCTTAGACTCAAGGGTAGACCCCCCGTGGAGGATGGAATGATTAATACTCTTTAGATAACATTCAAGACTTAATCTATCTTTAGTAGATTTAGTTATAATAATAACGTCATAATTATCTAATTCAAGATTAATAACTCCCTCAATAGTATTACTATTAGTTATAAACTTAACTTCAGTTTTCTTATTTCTATTTGGAAAATACAGTTTAACATTAACTATTCCTCTTTTATCTTGCCCAAGAACGTAACCATAACATAAATCTGTTTTATTTTTATCATAAAAATATTTAGGAATAGGATTAGTTGAACGATTAATATAAAATTGGTCAACAGGATAAACAAAATGAGTATTAAGAAAATTAAGATTAATACCAAATTGTCCCCAATACTTAGCATCTAAATTATTCCACGGACGAGTAACAAGTTCAATAATAGGTTTATGATTACGTACATTATTAATAGCCCTAGCAATATTATAATCGTTGTTTTCATCTTTATCTTGTCCATAAATAATATTTCTAAAAGTATAAGCAATATGTTTAAGAACAAATAGAAATTGACTTTTAATAGAAATATCAATTTGCTTATGAACAATTTCAGAGAGTACAGTTGCAGCAGCATCTATACAATCTCCCCACCAATATCCAGCAAAATCTCTTCCTTTAAGTTTATTCCTATTATCATATCTAAAACCAAAACTAGGATGAGTATCTTCACGAAAAGGACTAGATATAAATTCTCCTGTATCTATACAATGTTGTATATCTTCAACACTAATTCCAGTATAAGTACTAAAAATAGTAATTTGACTAACTTTAGAGAAAATATAATATTTAGTTAAAATAGTATTACTAATATTTCTTTTCATAATATTTCTAATTTGACCTTTATCGTGAACATATAAAAAAAGAGGACTAGGTACTAAAATAGTACCCAATCCTCTTACATACAACTATTTAACTAACTTTAATTTTTTAAAATGGCAAATCTTCTGTTGGATTAACAAAAGCACCAGCAGCATCATTACCACCACCAAATGGACTAAAATCTCCACCGCCATTAAATCCACTAACAGGATTTATAGGAGCAGCAGTTTGAACACCAGGCATTACACCAACACCAGGCATAGCAACATTTGGCTGTTTAGCTTGTTCGGCAGATTTTTGATAAACAATACTTTCTTTATAAGGGTCAATATGCAAACTAGGAGCAGATTGTTCTTTATAAAGTTCAATAACTCCATCATTGATAAATGTAGGAAATCCTAAATCACCAAATGAAGATTTACTTCCAACAACAGCACGCCATTTACCATCATTCTTAACAAAACGAAGAAGCTTCATCCAAATAGTAATAGGTCTACCTTTAGCATCATTATAAACAGGCTTACCATTATTGTTAAGTAACTTAACATAATTTTCAAATACAGTCTTATAACCAGCTATAACTTCTTCAGCCTCAACAGGTACATACTGCATATTTTCATCAAAATCTTCAAAAGGCAAAGTAAGAGCATCAATTTCTTCTTCTGTTAAATCACGACCTTTAAGAACAAATACATTATATATATGTTTCATAAAGCGGAAAATGTTATCAACTTTCCAAGCACCTTTACCGCCAGGAATAGTTTCAACATTACTTTCAGCAGGAAGAAGACGTTGAGTTACATAACGACGTTCATTGATATTTTCATGATTACTAGCAAAAGTAAATGTAAGATAAGGAATACTCATACCAGCAAATGAAGGCATACCTTGAACATCATCTTTCAGTGTAGCCCAATCAACTTTAACATCTTCAAGATGACCAATAAACAAGCCATTAGCTTTATTACAATCAGTACGTTCATCAAACTTTTTACGAGTTACATCACGTAAATCGTTATTAATACCTCTACCTCTACGTTTTTTAGGAGTTTGTACTTCTGCATTAGCAGTTTGTTCAGCACTTGCTACAACAGTAGCTTCATTCTTAATTTCTTTTTCTGTCGACATAATTAAAGTAATTAAAAGAATTATTAGATAAAATAAGAGCTGCACTATTAGCAATACTAACAATGCAGCTCTATGTTCAAGATACTATATTTCTAGGACGAAGATTTGATTATTCAGCAGTTTCTTCTTTTTCAGCTCTCTTACCGATACGAACAGGTTCTTCATCTTTATATTCGGTAAGCATTGCAATCTTAACAACAATATCTTTATGACCGTTATTAACAACAGCTTCTTGCAAATCATCAATATCTACTGTATAAACACGATTCTTAGAAGTAGCTTCTTCATCAGTCATATCAGCTTTCAACTGTTTCCAAACATTAGAATCAGTAAAGTTAAGAGTTACACCAATACCAGACAAAGCAGCAGTATTAGCACACTTAGAACCTTTAATCTTAGCAACTTCATCACCTTGAATACAGCTAACCAAAAGTTCTTTCTGTTCATCTTCGGTAATACCTTCACGACCAAGAGCAGCTTTCAGTTCTTCATTAGAAGAAGATAAAGCACCTTCAAGAGTTTCTTGGAAATAAGCATTAACATACTTAATCTTATCATTCTTAGTCATACGAACACGAGTAGTACAAGGATTACCATTCTTGTCTAATTCAGCAATACCTTTAGCCAAAGCCCAAATATCAAATTCAGCATGAACAGCCATAGCAGCTTCGGGAGATTCAATATCCAAACCTTGTTCTTCACAGAAAGCAACAACTTCGGGTACTTTATTGATAATAGCATTATCAATATTTGCACAGTTATTAATGAACATTACATATTCACCATGAGCAATGCCGAGAGCTTTAGAAACTTGGGCAGTCATACGGAAACTACCAGGGGTAGAAACAACTACCAATTCAGGTTCTTCACTAGCTGCTCTTTGACCAGCATTAACAATACCCATACCAAAACTTAAACCTTTCTTAAAGTCTTTCATTTTTCTTTCAATTTAAATGTTAATAATATCAGTCATACGACTGTTTTGTTTAATAATAATTTCTCTAGTTTGTTTATGTTATTGAATTTCAGTAATATCAATAATATCTTCATTACTCAAATCAATACCTTGCATAGTCTTTAATTCTTCTGTGCTTAAACAGCCCATAATTAAATCATTAGCAATTTCACGAGCACCATAAACAAATGCTCTATGACTTATCATTATTTTAGGATATTTCTTATAAGTATCTTTTTCAAAACATCCAGCAACAATAGCATCTTTATAAGTAAACTCACCAGTAGCAACCATATTACGTTCTCCAATTTTACGATAAAAACGATAACTAGTAATATAATCAATAGGAACAGCAGGTATTCTATAAACAGGAACTTTACCAGTAGAAGCAATTTGTTTAGCTTCAGCAGTATTAGTAGCTATTTCAAACTTACCATTAAGTTGATATTCTTTATATACATTACCATTATAATCTTTATAGTATTTAACAGGATAAACATATATATGTTCATGGTCTTTATCTTCTGTATTTTTAGTTTGTGCCTCTTTGGGAGTAAGACACTTAATACAGTCAGATGGAAGTTTATCTTCATCATAAGCATTAAAGCCATCTGTATATTCGTACAGAGCGCGATAATTATCTACTTTTTCCCAACTCACGCTGCCTTTGACAAGTAATGCCTTAATAATGTGAACATCAACACCTGTTTTACCTTGAACTACATGAATATGTTCAATGCAAGTAGAAAATGGAAGTCTAAGGTCTTTAGCTCTCATTGCAATAGCAAGACCATCTTCAACAGACTTAATACCACATTTATCACTACGCATAACACGTTTGATAAATACTTCAAGACTTGCAATTTCAGCTTCACTCATATAATTAAGCTGATATGGAGCAACAGAATGTTGAACACCATGTTGTTTTTCAATACCACTATTACTAACAGCAACAGCAGTATCATTAACTTTAACTTCTTTATCTTCGTCCATTCTATCAAAGAGCGATTTTGATTACACAACAAATGTAACTATTATATTTATACTAGCAAACAATATCATCAAAATTTTGAGCACTAATATCAGAATCAACATTCTGTATAACTTCATGATTAGCCGATAACTTTTCCTTTTTAAGACTTTCTTCTTCAATAGTACCAGCTATATAAAGTTTATGTACTTTAAGTTTTGATTGACTACAATTAACATTATTATAACGATAGATAAGTTCATCTATTGTATCACATAAAGGTGAGGTTAAAATCCATTCGTCTACGCTTGTTTCTAGGCTGTCAGTTGAATTATTTTTTATAGATAATACTCTTAATAAGCCATCATTAAAAGACTTCAAATTCAGCGTGGAAATAGCCTTAGATTTGATTATACGAACAGTCCCTTTCTTGCTTCCAGACTTGTACAAAACAGGAATACCATTACTATCAACTAGAACTTTATCCTCAATTTTATCATGATAATCACCACAAATTTCACCTAATTTATCATTAATATATTTAGTTACAGTAGCAGCATATTCACCTCTCTTACTAATAATAAGAAATCGTTTATCAGGATTATCTTTAATAATTTCAACTATTCTTTCTAGCTTACAAACATTATCAGAACATATAAGCATACGTTCACGAACAATATTATAAAAAGTCTTAACTCGTTCAGCAAGAACAAGAGGATTATAACATTCATCAATTTGTTTACTAAAAGGATTAGTCATATCCATATCAGCACTCCATCCATTATATTCAGCTATTTCTGTAATATATTGAATAGCACTACGTCCATCTTGAGTACCATTTCGAGCACATTTAATATTATCAAGATTACCAAATACTTGAATAGTCTGAGTAATAAATTCAGTATATTTATCATAATTAGTAATATCTTCTTGACTAGTAAATAAAATCTGCTCTCTGTGTTCCTCTACGGGGAGTATAGCTCGCATACCACTAGAATTTAGAATATTATTAATAGGCGGAATATTATTATAAATCTTAGTCAACGTAGAAGTATCAATAGTTTTTTCAGTTAAAATCATAAGTTTAAATCTAGCATGATTAAAAACTGTATTACAAGATAAATTCCATTCGTTAACTCCAACAACAATAGAAATATCATAACTATAATTATATCTACTATTAACATAAGTATGAGTAAGAATATTAATAGTATCTATATTTATATTATGATTTTTAAGACCATCAATAATTTCAGTTCTTCTTTTCCAATTATCTGTAACAATAAGTATTTTAATATTATCATTCTTATTTCTCATAAGACTAATAATTCTACTTATAATTTCACAATAATCAACAGGTGGAACACAATTAATAGTTCCAATACCTTTATATTCTTTAGAACCCCATTTATTAATTAGTCTATCATAAGTTTCTTCAACTATATTTTTCATCCAAAATCATCTTCATTAAAAATAGGATTATACATACCACTATATTTTTTAATTTTACTTTTACCTTTACCTTTAGGAGAAATCTTAAGTTTAATAGGATTAATAATCTTCATAGCTTCTTGATAATAAAATTTGAAATTAATATCTCTAAGAGAAATATCTTTATCATCAAGACTATTAATAACTGTTACAACAGAACCAGCTGCCATTCTACTACGAGAACCATTATCGTTATGAACTTTCTCAATAATATAACCTCTATTAGAAACATAAAACCTAACATATCTTTGGCAAACAACATGAGTAACTTGTCCATTTTCAATCTTAGTTTCTTCTACATGAAATTGTTTACCTACATTTTGAGTAAGACAGAAATCAAGAATATTAGTAGCTTCTTGAAGAGTATCCATTACAGGTTTATTCTTAAGAAAATAGTTTTCAATAGCTTGAGCAACAATAGGCATAGAATAACCTTTAGTTAAATCTAAAGAATACATCATAGGATTAAGAGCACCTTTAGATTCAATTTTAAGTTTACCTTTAGACCTAAATTGAGTAATATAATTATTAACATCACGAGCTATAAGACTATGAACAACATCACTATCTGCTTGCATACCAGTAATATTTTGCCACCAAGTAGTAATTTCTTTAAATTTATCTTCTTGACTAGCATAAACTTTTACCATAATACCATCAGTATTTGCACTAATAATATGAATATTATCTAGTTCAAGAGCTTCACATAACATGAGAAGCATAAGTTGCCCATTAACAGTAACTTTAAGAACAGCAAGACGGTCATATAAATCTCCTTTTTCAAAACCCAATTTTCCGTAGATACTATTTATAACAATCTTAAGAACTAAAGCTAAAATATCTTTCGCAATACCATCTATGTATTCTTCTTCACTATGTTTCACATCAACACGTTTTTGCTTCATCCAACTAATTAAATTGCAAAAAGCATTTGTATCAATATGAGCAGGAGCAACTTTATGAACACCTATTATACTAGGATAAAAGCTAGCAACATCAAAATGATAAATGGTAAAAGGCTTACCCCCCGTGGAGGATGGAGTTAAGTAGTCACCATAAGGAGTAGTTGAATATAACTCCATAGGAACATCTTGACTATGTAAACCTCCAGTTGCAAGAGTATAAGTTATATCTCCAATTTTAACATTCTCACTAAAAGCATCTTTATTAACTCTATAAATTGTAGTTTTATAAAGTTTATCAAGTAAATCTTGAAGTTCTTTAGTTTTAAACTTAATAAAAGGAAAAATAACCTTTTTAAAACTCATAGCAGTTCTTTCAGTTTTCTTACCTTTCCATTGTTCAGGAGCAAGACCACTAAACTTACTATAAAATTTCTCAAAAAGAATATCAGCAGTTTTACTACGACTAGAATTAAGAACATCAACATCGTATGCTTTACTAATAGCATAACGAGATTTAATTTCTTCTGGATAAAGACGAACTATTTCAGCTACAATGAAAACATCATTAAGATTATAATACATCATAGGTTCAATATATTCATCAAGAATAAATCTATCCCATTTATCTACTAGCTTATTAAGCTGACTAATACTCATTCCTTTAAGATTAGGAATTTCATCATATAATTCAGCTTCTTTTTCATTAATATCAGGAAGTTCATATTCTAGAAGTTCATACCATTGAAGATTAATAGAAGTTTGCTTTAAACCTTTAGGAACAGGTTTACGTTCATCTGTTTTACTATCTACAACTACACTTGCTTTATTAAGAGCAAATATACGCATTACATCAACACCTGTAAATGGTAGCTTATATTTTCTAAGACTACTAAGATAAAAATCAGTTCTAAATTTATCTTTATCATCTTGACTAGAAATAATAGTTTTACTAGTTTCATATAACTTATTAATAAGTTCTTTCGTACTATTCGTACGCATATAAAAACTAAGTAAAGCAGCAATCATAAGATTATCATAATTGAAATTATTAAATCCATACAAGTCAGTACGAATAATAGTTCCATTAGAATCCTTATAACATCTAGTCTTATTAATATAACCTATCATAGAAAGTAATTGACTATCGTCTTTATCTGTTATATAAAATTTATATTTTTCAACAGTTTCAAGACGAGCTTTAATTTCTTCAACAGATAGTTTTTGAACTAAAGGAATAGCTTTTCCATTACTATCAACACAATCTTTAAAAACTTTAAGATAGCTATTAATGCTAACAAAAGTAATAGAGAAGAAGTTTCTTAATACTTCGACATCATAAGCTATACAATTAATCATTTATACTATACCATAATTATTTCTATTTTGATTAATCCAATTAATATCATCAGCAAAACGCTGTTTAAATACATGATAAAGATTATCATCTTTAAATTTAATAAGAGGAGAATAATTACTAAATACATATTTACCGCCAGTAGCCATAAATCTAGGAATTGGATTATCACTAATACTACGATAAGCATCACCAAATATAAATAGATACTTATAATTAATTCTAGCTAATTCTTTCCATAGAATATTACGGCATTTATCAATAGCAGTAAGATATGTATTATAATTATTAGAACAAGCACATTTAATACTATAAGTCATATACACATCTTCAGTGTTATTACGTCCAGAATATTCATTATAAAGATTACCAATATCAGTGAATAATTGATAATCTTCACAATAATTTCTATCACCTCTAGGAAATAGGAAAACAATATCTCCATGAATACTTCCTCTACCACCTTGTATATATCTACCTGTATTAAATATACGATTTGGACATCTAGCACAATCAAGATATTCGTCAACAGTTTTACTTGCCATAAGATAATACTAATTGATTACTAGCGCGAGAACAAGCAACATACAATCTACGAAGCATTTCATCTCTATTAGTATAAGGATGACCATATTTATCATAAATCATATCGTTAATATCTACAAATACATTTTTATAAGTAGAACCTTGTGCTCTATGAGAAGTAATTGCAAAGCCATAATCTAAATCTCGACTAAATAAAATCCTACCATTACTATTCGTAATATTAGAAGCGATAAGATATTTACGTTTAAAATCAAAATACTGTTTCCATTTACTTCCACGTTCAGAACTACTAGCTTTTTTAGCATCATCAATAAGACTAGTCAACTTCTTATAATACATCTGAAATGTATAGTTATCATAATGGTCAATAACAAATAAAGGTTGAGTTATAGCACCACCATGAATAGCTTGAAACTTAATAAGAAATCCTCTAAACTCATAATCATTATCAACTGTATCAACAATATCTTTAACAATATATTCTTCACTATTGTTTATAATAATATCATTAAAAACATTAACAACAGTAATATAACTCATTATTAAATCGTTACGAGTAATAAGACTTTTATCAGCATCTTGAATAATCATATGTCTAACATGGTTATTCCATTGTGCAACACGACTATTAGTATAAGCTATAATACGATACAAATCAATATTTTTAGTATATTCTTCATCATTAAAACAAATATCAATTAAATCAGAAAATTCAGTTTGACCACAAACATAAAATCCTTTAGTTTCTTCATTATAATCTTGTCTATTTTTAGATATATAATCAAGAAATCTCCATCCATTCTTATTTTCTATATCTTCTCTAAGAAGAACAAGAAGTTTACTAATAGGATTATTATCTCCTTGTCGTACAACTTCTTTAAGATAATAAGTATTACTAGCAATAAGAAAAGCTTGACTAGTTTTCTCATTAACAGGAGGAAGCTGACTAGAATCACCAAGCATTATAACTTTAATCTGAAGTCTTTTACATTTATTACTAATATACTTAACAAGTTTAGCATTTAGCATAGAAGCTTCATCAATAATTAAAACTTTAAGACCATCTAGTTTATCTTTTCCAACAGGATTAAAGGCAGGATTTTCAGGGTCAAAATTTTCAATATTAACATCAAGTCTAAAACCAAATAATGATTGAATAGTATTAACTTCTTTTCCACCAATAGAATTACTAAGAACTCTACAAGCTTTATGTGTAGGAGCAGCACAACCTATAACACCACCAGACCATTTGCAATTATTAATAACATATTTAATAACAAATGTCTTACCTGTACCTCCAGCACCACAAAGAGCATTAATATATTTCTTATCATCCCAAGGCTGTGCAAGAAACTCAATAAGTTCATGCACAGCTATTTCTTGGTCTTTAGTAAACTTAATGTTAGTATCTTTTCTATTACTATTAGCAATATTAAGATTACCAATCATTACAATTCGTTGTTTACATCAATAAGATTATTTTTAACTTTATCTTCATATTCTTTCCATTCTTGAAAAGCTAAAATAGTAGATTCACTATCACCACGATTATAACACGTAGTAATATGAAACAATTCCTTAGCAAAAGGCATTTTAACAATTTTACCTTTAGCTATAAGTCCAGCAGCAAAAGGAATATAAAATCTAGTGTCAACAGTTTTTTTATTTTCACTATCTCTTATAATTTTAATTCTATGATTATATTCATCTAATCGACGAGCATAAACAACTTTCTTTCCTTTAGTTCTGTAACTTTCACCAGTAATGCTATATAGCTTGCCATTATATTCTACTTTATAAGTACCATCAATATATCTAATAATACCTTCACATTTGGCAACTATAATAACATATTTATTGACTATTCCTTTCTCTTTGGATTTACCTACAACTCCAAATGAGAATTTAAAGCTAACCATAGCATACTATTTTCTTTTAATAGTACGCATACGTTTATCAACAGCACGAGTAATACCTTTAAAAGTATTATCCTCTGCAAATTTAGCTTTACGAGCAGCCTTTTTAGCAGCTTTCTTAGCAGCAATTTCTTCATTACGTTCTTTTTGTTGTTGAATAACATCAACAATATCAACATGATAACCACAATAATGAGTAAGAAAATCAATCTTACCACTAGTTCCATTACCAATAGTGCTATTTTTAGCTACTTTAATAACTTTACTAACAGAATTGATTCCAATAACAGCGCCAACATTATTAAGTTGACGAACAACAGAAACTTCATCATACTTTTTCATAAGTACTTTACATTTTTAAAGATTAATAAAACAATTATATTTAATAGTTAAAACTATAATAAATTCAATAATAGTTAGATTAGTAGAGCCACTACGCTACGCTCCGTGGCGACCCCCCGTGGAGGATGGAAGCAAGCTAGTCATCAACTTTCGCTTTAATACTATCATTAAGTTTATTAAGTTTATTAATAAAATGTTCAAGAACTTCTTTATTATATTTACTATCATTAATAATAAATTCAATATTACGATGAAATTCTATATCTTTAATTTGAAGTTTATTAATATCTATATTAATTCGTTCAATCTTTTTATATAGACTAAATACTTCATAAATAAGATATAAAATACATCCAATACAAACTCCAAGAACATATTGAGTAACATTTTCAATCATAGAAATAATGATAAAGTTTACGAATAAGTTCAAATCTAGTATCAGTAATATTATAAATTTTAAATGCTTTAGCAACAAAATCAAAATCACCATATTTAAGTAAAGCATCTATATAATCTTTAATATCACTAAGCCACATAATAGCACTAACAGAATATCTATCACTATCAGTATTAGTAATATATTGACCAATACCTTTAGCAATAGTATCAGCAGTTATATCATTAATAATAAACTTATCAGTAAACCAATTATCTTTTATATACTGTTTATCAGTATATTTATCACGAAAGGCTTTAGATAGTTTATTACATAAATCAATATAAGAACGAGCAGCAGTTCTATTATTATGATTAACAAATTGAACATCTTTAACTTTAAGAGTTAAGTTCATACCACATTCAATAATACGAACTTTAATTTGTTTTTTATCCTCATTAATATATAGAACAATAGCAAGTTTATCTTTCCAATAGCCAGTATTCAAAGTAACTATATCATAAAGTTTAACTTTAAATCCAGATGTAATAGTACCATCAATTTGTTTATAAGTAATGTAGTTCATAACAGAACTGTATTAAATTTTTAGTTTAACATTTATTAGCTAGTTCTTTTGCCCTATATTGAACTCAATATTAATCGTGATAGATTAATCAGATTATATATAAAAATTCAACAGAGAGCAAAAGAATCGTATCTATGAATGTATTATGAACATAAATAGTTAGTCATTACTAGCAGGCTCATTATTCTGTTCATTATTCTTACCATTACGTTTAAGACGTTCTTTAAGAATATGTTCAGATACAGAACCAAGTTTACATTCACTAACACAACGACTAACACCTTTAGCATGAGTTACAGTATATACAATAGGATAATCAATATATTTATTATTACCTACTGTACGTTCAACTTTAGTAACTGAAACATTAGTTACAATACCAATACAAACACCAAGTTTAGTTTGATTATGATATTGATATGTATATTCCATATACACAACTTGACCTTTTTCAAACTTAGCTTGTTCTTCAATGTATCTATCTAATAGACCATCAAAAATAATTTCATCAAAATTATCCATTTTAATTATATGTTTAAAGTTAATAATATACATACTAAAAAGCCTAGCACTATCTTCACAGACAATACTAGGCAAAACTACAAATACGAAATCATATAAACGAAATGTTTGACACAGACATTGTTATTACTAATTTCACAATCAATAATAACATCATTAACACCAAACTAAATATGACATATAACACTTGGACTATGATAAATATTAATAGCACTATCTTCACAGACCGTACTATTACAAAATCTACAATTTTAGAAATTAAAACGGATAATAACAATATCATAGTTTCGGAGTTCAATTCCTCCATCATCAGCAAGTGAAATAATACTACTATCTTCACAAACAGTAGTATTAGAAATAAAATCAAAAACTTATGTGGGGTTATTTAGCAGATTTATTTGCTTTTCTACGTTTAAGTTCAGCATGAATTTCATCATCACTAACATTCTTAAACTTATTCTTTTGTTTATTATTATCAACAGATTGATTAACCATTTTAATCATTTCCTTATATTCTGCATTAGAAGTATCAATAATATGTTGAGCTATAAAATGATTAATTTTAGTATTAGCGTTAACAACATTAATAATCATATCTTTAGCATATTTAGGAAAAACAGCAATGGCAGGTTTAAGAATATCTTTATCTTTAATTATACGATCCCAACGATTAATAAGCCAATTAAGTTTAAATTCATTTTCAGTAGCAAGTTTAATAATATCTTCTTGAGTTTTACCAAAATCATTAAGATATTTTTGTTCTTTAAGAACACATACAAATAAAGCTAAACCTCTACCATATTGGTCTAGAGATAAACCTTTATCTTTAATATCATTAATGAATTTATTAATAAGTTCGCAATCTTCTTTATATTTACAGATATCACAAGTAATACTATCACAAGATTCATCAAAAACTTCATCAAGAATAACTTTAATATTAATATTTTCCATAATTTTATTTATTTAATCATAATAGCCAAAAACATCATTTTCAGGGTCAACAATAGGACTATCATCAACTATTGGTTCCCAAGCAATATCGTCAAAATCTTGACTTAGACATTCTGCATGAATTTCAACACCTTCAACATTATTATTGAAATATGTATCATCTTCAACAAAATAAATATCAGTTCTTTCCATATCTTTATATATAAAATAAACTCCGAGTAGAGGATAGTTATCATCAACTAGTTAACTATAACAAACCTAATAAACAAAATGGATAAAAATGACAGATAAATGAGAATTAGCTTTAACAAGCTCAACAGCACTATCCATCCTCCACGGGGAGTCTATACTACAAACTTAGCTAGCTTCAGAATCTTTATTCTTTTTATGAAGTTCAATTTCAGTATCAATCATAATACCAATAACTCGTTGACTATCACTAGCAACATCAGCATGAGCTTTAACTAAAGCATCAATGAATAAATCATCTGTATATCTATATTCTCTACGAAGTCCACCATCAGCAGTAACTCTAAACTTATTCCATAAGAAGTCAACATAAGCACCTTTAGAATTACATATTCTTCCATCATCTTCAAGAGTATGAAGAATATTAAGAGAAGTATGGCGTCTAAATGCAGCATTGAATTTAACAATACAAACTACATCAAGAATATGTTGAGGAACATTAATCCCAACAGGAACACCACGTTTATCAGTCTTAGCATCTTTAAAATCATTATCTTCATTAGCTTGACTAACAACAGTAGTTTGTTCTTCCTGTTTACGAACTTTACTTTGTTTCTTCTTCCTAGCTTTATTCTTAGGTTGAACAGTTTCACTACTAACAACAGCATTAACTTGTGTATCTTCTTCAGGAACAACAAGTTTACCTTCTTGTTTAGCTTCTTCTAAACTTTCAGCCATAGTTTTCTTTCTAGGCTTAGATTGAACATTACTAGTAACATTATCAAAATTTACCATAACACTTATAAGTTTAAGATTAATATTATTATCAGTAGCAATATTACTCTACTGAACAACACGACAAATATAATAATTAAATATAATACTTCAAATATATTATAATTTATTTATACTATAATTCTAACTAATAATCAATAGCTATATTAAAATAACTAAAATCATTATAGCAATAGGAACTAACTTACCACGAGTATAATAAATATCAATAGTATCAAGAGTATCATTAGTATAAAGAGAATCAGTAATATCAAGAATATTAAGAGTATCATTAGTAATACCACCAGTAATATTAGCATGACTAGTATTAATAGTCATTATAATATTGATAATATTAATAGTGCTATTAGTCATTATGACTAGAAGTCTTATTAGACTTAATAATACTGTTAGAGCTAGTCTTAATAACGATTGTATGACTAATCGTCATGACGAACGTCAATGAGATGATAATGATGATGCTATGACTGAAACTGATAGTGATATAACTAGAAGTTATAGAGGTTATAATGCTGGAACTAGAGATTATGATAGTGATATAACGAGAAGTTATAGGAGAGAAAGAGAGGGAGTTGGAACTAATACTAACAACGATGATATAACTAGAGGTTATGAAGATATAACTAATGATGATGAAGATATAACTAATGATGATGATGAATGAGAATGAGAGATTAAAGGAGGTGATAATGAATGAGAATGAGAGAGAGATTAAAGGAGGTATAACGAAAAGTTATAGGAGGTATAACGAAAAGTTATAGGAGAAAGAGAAAGGGAAAGAGATAGGGAAAGAAAGGGAGCTGGAACAATAGGTTTAGATTGATTAGGAAGAGGATGTGGAGAAGGATGAAGAGGAGGATGAGGAATAGTGGTAAAATTAGTTTTTTTAGCATGGCCAACTCCACACTCATCTCCACATTCAATACTCTCATAATCACCCTCAACTCCACATTCAACCTCAATTTAACCCTATTTGAACCACATCCAACTCCACCATCTCATTCTCCACGAAATCCACATTCACCACTTTCATCTCCATATCCTCTTTCTCCACATTCAATACCTCTCGTCACCTCTAATTTCATCTCTATAACTTTTTGTTATGAGAGTAAATCTCCATGACCAATATCAGTATTAATATCAGTCATCACTAGTTCTATCTCCATTAGTTTCGTCATGACGAATACTATCAAGATCATCATCAAGATCATCATCAAGATCATCATCAAGATTACCATCATGACGAGCTAGATTAGTAATGCTAATCCGAAGAACTTGTGAAACAAGTTCTGAAGCCTCACTAATTCCTATACTACTAGTATCACTAGTAGTATAAGCATGACTAACTCTAATTGTTAATAACTGTAACTATAACTAAATTAATATATAGCTAAATTCATGGGTAGACCCCCCGTGGAGGATGGAGATAAATATAATCAGCTAATATTCAGTAAGTTAAACATTACTACACCTGTATTTTAAACTAGCGTTTATGCTATTGCAAGCTAGCTTGCTAGCATAGCTAGTTTAAAATATAGTAGGATGTTTGACATTACCAAATTTAGCTGGTTATATTTTATATTCATTAACACTTGGGGGTATATCCTTTGATATTTAGTTAAATTAGTTAGATTAAGTTCAAGTTCAATATCAAGGGTAGTAGAGCCAACTCACCTTGTTTCACAAGGCGAGTTGTTATCAGCTTACTAACTTAGCTAGTCGTATCATCATCATCAGCAATATCATCAGCAATATCTAGTTAATCATCATCAGCAATATCTAGTTCATCATCATCACATTGATGACTATTGAGACTAGCATTAACACCACCAGCGATACTTTTTAGTTCACCACTAATAACAATTCTAAGTTTATCAACAACGACATACACTTTATTAATATCATTAGCATTACCATTAGTTGTTATATTAGTAATAGCAAGAGGAATATTAGCATCAGCATGATAAAGTTTAGTAAGTTCAACAGAAGTAATAGAATTATCATTCTCAACTTCAATAGTAGTAATAATACGATGTACTTTCATGATGTTTAATATTAGGATTAGTATTATCAGAACTTGCAGCTAGTTCATGACTGATAAGACTTATCAGACTGTTAAGTTCGTTTGCTGCAATATATTTAATGTTGATAATGAGCATTTCCATGTTGAACACTAGCAACAGCATCAGCAAAACTATTGTTGATAGCATTAACGCTACCAACCCGAAGGTCAGTAGCGTCATGTTCATTAGAATGGTAAGTCGTCATCATTCATTGTAGTAGCAACAAAACTAGCCGCTTTAGCTTTAGCCTCACGCTTGGCAGCAATGGCAGCGCGAGCATCATCCATAATCTGCTTGATAAGCACATTATATGCACCAGCAAGAACAGGGTCAGCAGGCTGTTCGATACCTACAATATGATATACATATCTATCGTAATCCACAACATTGTAAAGATTGTCTTTACGAGTAAATGGGTTACGGTCTTGTACACCAGCAGGTACAAACTGGCAAAGAACTTTGACAGCAACACCAGTCAGATACATGCTAGCAAAGCCAGCTTCAGCAGCTTCGCCAACATAGTTGACAAATCTACCGTAGAACTTGTCTTTGCGCATTACAAGCAGTATCTGATTGAATGGCATCTGAATAGCACCAAGCATACCCATTCGATGTGTACCATCAGGCATACTTTGAGCACCTTTGACAGGACTAGCAATAGTAACAAACGCATTGAGATAAGAATTGCCATTACGACCTGTACGTTCTTGACAATCAATATTAGTAATGACAGTAGTCATTACATAACTATGACCATCAGTACAGATGCGCCTAACAACATCATCAATGGTTTCCACTTGCGCAGAACTTTGGTTATCTATATCAACAATAGGTTGAACAGGTTGGTTAAAACTAGTAGTTGGTTCAACTACATTAAAATCCTCGGGAGCAGCAGCAGCACCTTGTGCAGCTTGTGCAAATTTCTTAGCGTTTGGCACGATTATTAAGTATTTAATTACGCTAATCAGTAGCATTACTGACAGTTGTTTCGTTTCAACTGCAAAGTATTTAATGTTGATAATGAGCAGCATCATCTAGTAGAGATTAATCTCTACTAAGATAACTAACAATAGCCGATAGTATTCCAAATATAACAGCAGTAATCTGTTCATCACAAGTTGGCTCTACTTTCAATGCTAGTATGATAGCTGGCATCATCAGTATGATGGCAACTAACAACAATAGTTTGTTTGTTTTCATAATGATTGGTATTAATAGTTAGTAATGTAATGAGATGAATAATCTCAAAATATTTAATGTTGATAATGAGCAACATTATCATTTCTTCTATCACTTTTAGACGGGGGTAGTCAATCAAGTTTAACATGACCG